>LWDU01037616.1_pt2 | contig 14884 bp, 12 predicted proteins | sample 727161 | NCBI WGS metagenome assembly LWDU01 (sample SAMN04566230, study PRJNA314399) | hydrothermal vent metagenome | isolation source: deep sea hydrothermal plume seawater | place: Mexico: Gulf of California, Guaymas Basin | collected 2004-07-11 | reverse complement strand
GGCGGCGGCGGCGGCGGCGGCGGCGGCGGTGGCGGTGGCGGCGGCGGCGGCGGCGGGAACTCGGCTCCCACCGCAAATGATGACAGCGCCAGCGTCAGCTCTGGAGTTGCGCTCGACATCGACATCGTCGATAACGACACGGATCCGGACAACGACCTGGACGACGGCAGCGTGACCATTATCCAGTTCCCGGCCCATGGCACACTTGAGGTGCTCGGAAACGGGAAGGTGCGTTACACGACTGTCCTGAGCGGACAGGCTCAGGACTCCTTACTCTACACGGTGGCAGATGACAACGGAAACGTCTCAAATGAGGCAACTGTGAGCATCTCGATCAACTGAGTCGAGATCCACCAAGGGAAAGAGGCACATCCGACGGTCATGCGTCGGGTGTGCCTTTCTGAATCAGCTTGAAGACCCGCGTCGATTGAAGAAATCGATGCGGGTCCTTCTTCAACGTGGGTTGGTTGCACCCTGAACACGAAGCCGAACCCGGTGCGAATGACCCATTTGGAGACGGCCTGGGAAGCCGATTCCCATTACGAATCGAAAGGTCCCGGATTGATGCGTGTTCTGGCCCGGAGTGTCCTCCCTTGAGGCAGGCACGGGGGGAGGGGGCTGGCTGATATCAGTAGATGGAGTTCAACTGGAACGTGGAAGAGCCCATCCGGGCCCCCCACCTCTCCTCAATCCTTCTACCCCTCGTTTGATGTCTCCTCAATCTGTGAACCCGTCCAGCAACAACAAACTGCGGAACCTAACTCGAATCCAATTGGGTCTAGGCACTCTTGCCGGCCTTTGCTTTGCAGCCCCTTTTGTGTATGACGGCCCGCCCCTGGGCGATTCTTCGGCCTGGACTGATCTGGTGATCGGCACCGACCCCCACGACGGGCCCGAGCACATGAACCATGGCACCTTTGAGGGCGGTACGACCGGCACGGCGGCCGATGCCTCGGCCAACAACAGCCGCGATGGTTCAAATCGCCTGCAAGGCGGCTTCGACATTCCCTCGGGAGGCACTCCCAGCCCCCTCTATGGAGCCCAATCTTTCGACATGCAGATGCTGCGCTTTGAGGAGTTCGGACTCAAGCCCATGGAGACCCAGTATGTGGAAGGCGACCCCTGTCCCCCCCCGTTGAACGGAGATCCCGGGAATTGCCCCGACGGGCAGGCCCTGGACGACTTCTTGAGCCAACCGATCTTCCCGGAGCCGACCTGTTTTGCCAACTGTACCGACCAGAACCCCTGGAAGGCAGAGATTGAGGCCTACCTGGGGCACACTCTGGCAGAAGCCCCCTGCGAAGGACGGCCCGAGGGAGAGGGCTGGTCCCACCAGCGCTGGGATGAATACCCCCCGCTGGTGTACTACGTCACCGCTACGCATGGCGCACGCGACAACACCGGCATGCGCGATACCCTCCAGATGCACGGCTACAGTCACGGTGCAGGCTTCAGCGAATTCGGACCCGGCGGCCTGTACCACAACACTGCCGGCGTACCCGGCACCGAGGGCACCACGGCAGGCATCCCGGTCAAGTTCCACCCCGCCATGCCCCTCCAGGATGAAAAGGCCCTTTGGACTTTTGACGGCACCTTCCCCCCCAAGCTGCTCAATGCGTGCTATGGCGAATCATTGGTGATGCGGCACTACAACTGCCTGCCCATCGATGTCTCAGCCAACCTGGGCTTTGGTGTGCACACACTTACGACCCACGAACACAACGGGCACAACCCAGCGGAGAGCGATGGGTTTGCCAACGCTTTCTTCTTCCCGGGTCAGTTCTTTGACTATCGCTGGCCGATGCTGCTGGCGGGGAACGACTCGATCAACACGGACGCATCGGATCCCCGCGCGGGCTGCCAATGTCCCCGGCGACTTCCGCGAGACCATGAGCACCCACTGGTTCCACGACCACATGCTCGATTTCACCGCCCAAAACGTCTACAAGGGCAGCGCGGCGATGATGAACTACTACTCGTCCATTGACCGAGGCAACGAGGCCCTGAACGACGGGGTCAACCTGCGCCTTCCCAGTGGCAGCAGCTTGGACTGGGGCAACCGGGATTATGATGTGAACCTGGTGATCGCCTGCAAGGCCTGGGACGATGACGGCCAGCTGTGGTACAACCCCTTCCAGAACGACGGCTTCTTGGGCGACATCATCCTGACCAACTGGTGCTACCACCCCTACATGGATGTGCGTGCGCGCAAGTACCGCTTCCGCCTGCTGAACGGCTCGGTGGCACGCTACTTCAAGTTCGCCATCGTGCAGCAGGTGCAGGGAGCCGGTGGCCAGATGCCAGGCCCGGCCGGTTCGGGAGTCTCCTACAACCGGGTGCCATTCCACCTGATCGCCAACGACGGCAACATCATGGCCCACGCGATCCATATGGATGGTACGGCTGGTCTGCACCCAGGCGAGCTTCCTGTGCAGGCGATTGCCGAGCGCTTTGACATCATCGTCGACTTCAGCCAGTACGCGGAGGGCGACAAGCTCTACATGGTGAACCTCCTGGAGCACGAGATCGGCCGCGGGCCAGAGGATCCGATCCAACTGGATGAGGTCCTCTCCGAGGCCTACAAGGGCGTCCCTGTGGACATGGACGGGGACGGCAAAGCAGACCGCTATGAAGGCGGTGACCCCACTGTGGGACGCTTTCTTGAATTCCGCGTGAATGCCATGGAACCAGGCCAGGTGGATCTCTCCTTGAACCCCGAGGACTACGAGCCCGGCGGGTTGGTGATGTTGGAGCAGCCGATCTTCACCGATCAGGAACTCCAAAGCGCCCGCCGCCGAGAGTTTGAGTTCGGACGCTCTTCCGGTTCGGACGAGTCACCCTGGACCATCAAGAACATCGACGGAGCCTTCAATATGGACCCGCGTCGATTGACCGCCGCCCCGAACGTCGGGGATGTGGAAATCTGGACGATCAAGAACAACTCCGGTGGCTGGAGCCACCCGGTTCATGTTCACTTCGAAGAGGGCAAGATCCTTCAACGCGACGGAAGGACTCCGCCTCTATGGGAACGCTATGGCCGCAAGGACATCTACCGCGTAGGCCCCGAAGAGTACGGCGGTCAGACCGTCGAGCTGGCGATCCGCTTTCGGGAGTTCTGTGGCACCTACATGGAGCACTGCCACAACACCACCCACGAGGACACGGCCATGCTCATGCGCTGGGACATTGAATATCCCGGCCAGATCAAGCTGATGCCAGCTCCCCTGCCCACCTGGGGCGGCATGGAGTATGTGGATTCCTTCATGCTGGAACATGGTCGCTTAGGCGACAACAACGTGGGGCCTGGTGACCCCGGCGGCGGCGGCGGCGGACACGCAGATCCCGTAGCGATTGCTGACAGCGGCCAGGTCTTTGCAGGCCAGTCCACGATAATCAACCTGTTGGCCAATGATGTATCATTCGGTGGCACGACCCTCGACGCCATCAGCATCGCCATTGTGCAGGCACCGGGTTCCGGTAGTCTGAGCATCGATGGCGCGGGCCAGGCCCACTTCATGGCGGCGCCTTCCCCCGACTCCAGCCTGGAGACCTTCAGCTATACTGTGGAGGACTCGGACGGTCAGGTCTCCAACGAGGCCACGGTCTTCATCCAGATCACCGGCAACGTTGGTGGCGGAGGCGGCGGAGGCGGCCAACAACCCCCGATCGCCAACCCTGACTCCGCAACAGTGGACTCAGGTCAGAATGTACAGATCTTGGTCCTGAACAACGATCAGGCAGCGGGAGGAGCGACTCTGGACGCAGGTTCGGTTGCCTTCGTGACCCTGCCCCAGATCGGTTCAGCCCAAGTAGACGGCCAGGGCCTTGTGACCTACATCGCTCCGGCGGTCAGTGAGGACACGCCTGCGAGCTTCAGCTACACCGTGACCGACTCCAATGGTCTGGTCTCCAACATAGCGGCGGTCAGCGTGCAGATCGAAGTGCCTGGCGGCGGCGGCGGTGGCGGCGGCGGTGGCGGCGGCCACGGCACCGGCGAAGCACCCCGTGCGGTCTTCGACGAGGCCAGCGTGACAACCGGCTCCTTTGTGGACATCGATCTCGTAGCCAATGACTCTGACCAGGATGGGGACCTTGATCCCGACAGCATCCTGATCAACCAGTTGCCCGGCCATGGTACGGTCCTGATCCTGGGCAACGGTTGGGTGCGCTACACCCCCAGCGTGACCTCCCAGTCCTCGGATGCCTTCTCCTACACCGTGGCGGATGACGAGGGTCTGCGTTCGAACGCAGCCACCGTGGGCGTGACGATCACGGACGACGGCGCGGGCGGCGGCGGCTCGGGCGGCGGTACAGCTCCCACGGCGACCTATGACTCGGCAACTGCCAACTCAGGCACTCCCGTGGTCATCGATCTGACCGCCAACGACACGGACCCGGACGGAGATCTCGATGCGGACAGCATCGCCATCACCCAGTGGCCAGCCCACGGCGCCCTGGAGATCCTCTCCAATGGTTCCGTGCGCTACACCACCAACCTGGGACACGCCAGCTCTGATACCTTCAACTACACGGTTTCGGATAGTGCCGGCAACGTCTCAAACATCGCAACGGTGGGCATTTCGATCCAGTAATTGCAGACAGACACTACGAGCGGCGCGTCCGGAGGATCTTCCTCCGGGCGCGCCGCTCCAATTCCACGCAAGCCCCACGGCAAGACGATCCTGAAACGGCCTCTGACCTGCCTCCATCCAGGTGCAAGTGGATCACTACACAAGGGTGAGCAGGTCCCGATGGAGTACTGCTCAGAGAGCCGTCTGGAAATGAATCGGACATGACCACCGGGGAATGCCCTCCGGGCATACGACACCTGAAGAACGATCGTTCGCTCACCATGAGCTGGTGCTTCCTCGCATGATGAGGGAACGAAGCAGCCGGAGCTCGATAGAGCTCAGTCCGGGTTGAGGATTAGAGTGAAACACCGTGCTTGTCGGTACGGCTTGTTTTTCTCCTATTCGACCTTCCTCCCATGTCAGTTCTCAGGCCCACAAAATTCGCGTTGCTCACTCGTTGTTTTTCGACTCGTCTCTCCCATGCCACCCTGCAGGTCCCCTTGCTGTGTGCCGCCGGAATCTGTTTTATCGCGTCCTTTGGCTACGATGGGCCGCCCCCGGGAGATCCCTCCGCCTGGACCGACCTGGTGATCGGAGAAGACCCCCATGACGGTCCGGAACACATGTACGAAGGCACCTTCGAGGGCGGCCTGACCGGAACCGCTGCTGACGCCTCAGCCAACAACTCGCGGGATGATCTCGACGCCGGAGGCGGCTCCTTCAACATTCCCAGCGGCGGCCCCCCGAGCCATCTGTATGGGGTACAGAGTTTCTCTCAGCAACTGCTGCGCTTTGAGGAACTGGGCACCCAGCCCATGGAGACCTCCTACGGGCCGCAACCCCCCTTCCCCAGCCCGTCCTCGGCCCAGACCATCCCGGACGGAGACGCCCTGGACACCTTCTTGGGCCAGCCCATGGCCCCCGAGCCCACCTGGCACGCCAACACCGACGATCAAAACCCCTGGATGCCCGAGATCGAAGCCTACCTGGGACACACCCTGGGCACAGCCCCTGCCGAGGGCCGGCCTCCGGGAGAAGGCTGGGCTCACCAGCGTTCAGATGAGTTCGCGGCCGTGCGCTACTTTCAATCGGTCATGACCGGTGCCCGGGTCAACAGAGGCCTGCGCGATAATGCTCAGGCCCACGGCTACAACCTTGGCGAGTTCGGTCCCACGGGGCTCTACCACAACACCGCTGGAGTGCCCATCACCGCGGGCACGACAATGGGCATCAACATCGCCTTCCATCCAGCCATGCCGATACAGGATCCCCAGGCCCTGTGGACCTTTGATGGCACCCTGCCCCCCAAGCTCTTGATGGCTCGCATCGGCGAGCCCCTGCTCTTTCGCCACTACAACGGCCTGCCCATCGACATCGCAGCCAACCGCGGCTTTGGCGCCCATACGATTACGACCCACGAGCACAACGGGCACAACCCTGCGGAGAGTGACGGGTACTTCAATGCCTTCTTCTTCCCAGGCCAATTCTATGACTATCGCTGGCCTATGGTCCTGGCTGGTCATGACTCATGCAACACCGACGCGTCGGACCCGAGGGCCGGATACCCGGACGGCAATGGTGGCATAGCCAACATTCGTGGAGACTTCCGCGAGGTGATGAGCACACACTGGTTCCACGACCACATGCAGGATTACACCGCCCAAAATGTCTACAAGGGCAACGCCGCGATGATGAACTATTACTCGTCCATTGACCGAGGCAACGAGGAAATCAACGATGGAATCAACCTGCGCTTTCCAAGCGGCGCGGCACAAGATTGGGGCAACCGGGATTATGACGTCAACCTGGTGATTGCCGACAAGGCATGGGACGAGGAAGGACAACTCTGGTACAACCCCTTCCAGAACGACGGCTTCCTGGGGGATCATGTGCTGACCAACTGGCTCTATCACCCATACATGGAGGTGCGAGCACGCAAGTACCGCTTCCGGCTCCTCAATGGCTGTGTGGCCCGATACTTCAAGTTCGCCCTCGTACAACAGGTACAAGGATCCGGAGGGCAAATGCCAGGACCCGAGGGTTCCGGCGTGTCCTACAACCCTGTCTCTTCGCACATGATTGCCAACGACGGCAACATCATGGCGCACTCGATCCCCATGGACGGGACCACGGGGCTGCTCGAAGGCGAGCTGCCCGTACAGGGGATCGGCGAGCGCTTCGACATCATCGTGGACTTCAGCGCATTTGCACCGGGGGACAAGGTGTACCTCGTCAACCTGCTTGAGCACAAGAGCGGGCGGCGCCCGGAGGATTCGATCGATCTGGAGGAAGTTCTGAGCGAGGAATACAAGGGATGGGCCGAGGACACGGACGGTGATGGCGTGCTCGACCGTTATAAAGACGGCGACCCCTGTGTAGGACGGTTCTTGGAGTTGCAGGTGCGTGCCATGGAGCCCGGACAGGTGGACCTGTCCATGGATCCCGCGGCCTACGAGCCCGGCGGTCTGGTGATGGTGGAGTTGCCGATCGTGACCCCGGGGGAGATCCAGAACGCCCGCAGGCGCGAGTTCAGGTTGGGTCGCTCCCAGGGCTCGGACGACAAGCCTTGGACCATCCGCAACATCGACGGCAGCTTCAATGCGGACAGCCGTCGCATCACCGCGGCCCCGGTTACCGGGGATTTGGAGATCTGGACGTTCCGAAATACCTCGGGCGGCTGGAGCCACCCCATGCACATTCACTTTGAAGAGAGCAGGGTCCTGAGCCGCGATGGTCAGGCGCCTCCGCTCTGGGAAATCTATGCCCGCAAGGACATTTTCCGCATCGGTCCCGAAGAACATGGCGGAGACGAATTCGAGGTCATCGTGCGCTTCCGCGAATTCAATGGCACCTTTGTTGAACACTGCCACAACACCACCCACGAGGACACGGCCATGCTCAAGCGCTGGGACCTTGAGTTCCCGGGCCAGGTCAAGCTCATGCCCGCTCCCCTCCCCACTTGGAGCGGGGTGGAGTATGTGGACTCCTTTGCCCTGGAACATGCCCGTGTCGGAGACGTCGGGAGCTTTGGCCGGGGACCCGGTGGCGCCATCCTGGCGGGCAATCAGGCTCCGGTGGCGGTTGCAGACTCGGGTCGAACAACCATCGGCCAGCCCTTGGTGATTGAAGTACTGGCCAACGACACCGACGCGGATGGGGACCTGGATCCCGGTGGCGTGGTCATCACCCAGGCGGCAGCCGATGGCAGTCTAGAGGTGCTGACCTCGGGCAGCGTACGCTACATCACCAGCCTGACCAACAGCGGTCTGGACCACTTCCGTTACACGGTCTCTGATGCCGCCGGCCATGTTTCCAGCCCAGTCACGGTCAGCATCTCGATCCAGTGAAGAGTTCCATTCGGCTGGTGTCTCAGATTGAGAACCAGCCAAACCGGTAATCTAAGGAAGTGCTACTCTTGGCTATGCAGACACTTTTCCTAATCGCAGGCCTGCTGCTGAGTGGCGCAGGCCTGGGCCAAGACCCCGTCTCCTCCGCCAAGACCGAAGCAGAGTCCCCCTCGAAGACGAAAACCGGCACGCCGTGGAACGGCAAGTACTTTCCAAATGTGGAGCTGACCAACCACCGGGGCGAAAAAGTGCGCTTCTTCGATGATCTGATCGAAGGCAAGAAGGTGATGATCAACTTCATCTACACGACTTGCGCCGACACCTGCCCCTTGGAAACCGCACGCTTGACGGAAGTGGCTGAGATCCTGGGAGATCGCATCGGCGACGACATCTTCTTCTACTCAATCACCATCGATCCCGATCACGATACGCCCCAAGTACTGGCTGAGTATCGCGAGCGCTTTGGCGTGGGTCCGGGCTGGGACTTCTTGACCGGCGACCAGGAAGACATCTTGTTGCTGCGTAAGAAGCTGGGCCTCTATATTTCTGAAGAGGACAAGGTCGACACGGACCACAATGTGAACTTGCTGCTCGGTAACCAGACCACCGGCCAGTGGATGCGGCGCACGCCCTTCGACAACCCCTATGCCCTGGCCGCCCAAATCGGCAGCCGCCTCGGAGATTACCGCCAGGCGCGCATCGGAACCGCGGACTTCGAAAATGCCCCCATTTCCCTGCCCTCCCTGAGCATAGCAGAGAGCCTGTTCTCCTCCCGCTGCGCCGTATGCCACCGTATCGGTGTGGGCGACGGCCGAGTTCGCATCGGACCCAACCTGTTGGATGTCACCAACCGCCGCGAGAAGGCCTGGATCAGGCGCTGGCTGTTGGAGCCCGATGTAGTGCTTGCAGAGGGGGATCCCATCGCCGTAGGCCTGCGCGCGGCCTACAACGATGTGCCCATGCCCAACCTGGGCCTCAGCAAGAACGAGGCGGCCATGCTGGTGGAATTCCTGGAAACCGAAGGCCGCCGAGTGGCCAAGGTCGAAGGCAACGAAGTCCTGAACGAACTCAAGGACAAACCCCCCTTGGAATGCTGCAAGAAGGACGAACTGGGGACCATTGACGGAAGCAGCCAGGGCTCGGCTGACGAGCAAGATGGCAGCGCCTCAGCTGCAGGGAACGAAAGCGCCGATCATGCACCTACAGAAACCGAGAGTCGGTCCCTCACCTTCTGGCTAGGAAGCGCCTTGGCTGCGGCGGCGATGCTCTTGCAACTGACAAAGAAGAAGATCTAGGCGCAAGCGCCAAGACCGGCGCCAACTCACTCAGCCTCGACGACCGGAGCCGCGACCTCGCTGGGTGTGCGCTCTACGAACTCGATGATCGCTCGCTCCCCGGCGTCACCCAGGCGGCGCCTGGCCAGCTTGATGATGCGGCAGTAGCCGCCTCCGCGCTCGGCAAAGCGCGGGCCCAGAGTGTTGAATAGCTTCTCGACAGCTTCGGCGCTGCGCAGTTTGGAAAATGCACGGCGACGGTTGTGCTGGGTGTCGTTCTTGGCCAGGGTGACGAGTTTCTCGATCACGGGCCTGATGGCCTTGGCTTTCACCTGGGTGGTGATGATCCGCTCGTGCGCAATGATCGACACGGCCATGTTCTTGTACATGGCTTTGCGGTGGCTCGCGGTGCGGCCAAGTTTGAATCCTGCTACGCGGTGACGCATGGTATTTCTCGTTTCAAGGGGCTCAATGCCCGGGGTGCGTGGGCAAAAGGCCCTGATTCTCAGTCGATGGTCATACCGAGGGAAAGACCATGCTCGGCGAGCTTGGCTTTGATTTCCGTCAGGCTGGTCTTCCCGAGGTTCTTGAGATTCATGATCTCGCTCTCGGACATGTTCACAATGTCGCGCATGTTGCGCATATCAGCTCCATCAAGACAGTTCCGAGCGCGCACGGACAGTTCCAGTTCGGAGACCGGAATCGAAAGCAGACGCTGCAGTTCTGTTGTCTCGGGACTCTCTTCCTCTAAGACGCTGCGCTCGGCGACATCAAGCACAGGGTGCTGGTCAGAGAAGTCGCGGTCGATCAGGAAAGGGTTCAAGTGCTTTCTGTAGATCTTGGCAGCCTCTTTTAGGGCCATCTCCGGAGCAACCGTACCGTCGGTCCAAATCTCAAGGATCAGGCGATCGTAATTGGTCAGCTTGCCAACACGAGTAGCCTCGATGGTATAGCGTACGCGCTTCACCGGAGAGTAGATCGCGTCCATGGGGATGGTCCCAAGAGCCTGTTCGTCGTCACGGTTGTCGGCGGCGGGAACATAGCCTCGGCCTCGGCAAACCTCGAACTCGATCTCCAAGTCGCGATCCATGGTCAAGTTGCAAAGCACCAGGTCCTGATTGACGACGGTCACGGACATGGGGCACTGCACATCAGCTCCGGTCACGGGACCCTCGGTGGTCTTCGAAATGCGGCAAGTCACGGGCTCGTCGGTGTCGGACTTGAGGCACAATTGCTTCAAGTTCAGAACCAGATCGGCCACGTCCTCGAAAACGCCGTCCAGGCTGTCAAACTCATGGTTGACGCCCTCAATGCGGATCGACTTGACTGCACAGCCCTCGATAGAGGAAAGCAGCACACGGCGAAGGCCGTTGCCAATAGTGTGACCGAAGCCAGCCTCAAAGGGCTCGACAACGAAGCGGCCAAAATTGGCCGATTGGTCAGCCTCGTCCTGGTGGACGCGGCTGGGGAGTTCAAAGTTACGCCAGCGGATTCTCATACGGTTGCTCCAGGTGTTCAGCTCAATGCTGAGATAGACGGGGGGTGGGGAGGAACGTTCCTTGGATGGTCGGGTGGAGGTGCTGAGGCACGAAGCCCCGGCGAAATAGTGACTGAAGGGATGTTTACTTGGAGCAGAGCTCGACAATGAGCTGCTCTTGAATCGGGAACTGGAAGTCCTCCCGGGTAGGACGGCTGTTGACTGTTACAGTCAGGGTGTCGCCACTAACAGAAATCCAAGCGGGAGTTGCGGCGCCCTTGCTGACCTCCAGGTTGTCGGCAACGATCTTCTTGGTGTTTTCCTTGGCGCGGGGGGTGACCACATCACCAGGGCATACCTGATAGGAGGGAATCCCCATGCGCTTGCCGTTCACCAGGAAGTGGCCGTGGTTGACCAGTTGCCGGGCTTGGGCCAGGGTGGTGGCCATACCAGCGGTCAACACCAGATTGTCCAAGCGTCGGGTCAAGAGCATCAGGATGTTGGCCCCGGTGTTGCCTTTGAGACGCTCGGCTTCCTTGAAGTAGAGCATGAACTGACGCTCATAGACCCCAAACACGCGCTTGAGCTTCTGCTTCTCGCGCAGGCGCACGCCATACTCGGTGACCTTGCGGCGAGTTTGGGCGTGGACTCCAGGTGGGTAGTCCCGGCGTTGCAGGACGGCGACCTTACCGCTGGATGTGTTCGCCCCAAGGAAGAACAGGTTCATCCCTTCGCGGCGGCATTGCTTGATCTTGGGTCCGGTATAACGGGCCATGGTATTGCTCTTGAAGTGGAAAAGTGTGCAGGAAAAGTGTGCAGAGAGAAGCCTAAACTCGGCGACGCTTACGCGCGCGACAACCGTTGTGGGGAAGGGGTGTGATGTCCTCTATGGAGAGGATGCGCAGACCGGAATTGGAGAGCGCACGCACGGCAGACTCGCGGCCCGATCCTGCACCCTTGACTCGCACGATGATCTCCTTGAGCCCATGACGCATGGCAGCGCTGGCTGCTGTCTCGGCGGCTCGCTGGGCGGCGAAGGGAGTGCTCTTGCGAGTGCCCTTGAAGCCAACGATACCCGCCGTGCCCCAGGAAAGGGTGTCTCCCGTGGGAGAAGTGATGGTGATGTGGGTGTTGTTGAAGGTCGCCTTGATGTGGGCAATGCCCCGATGGACGTTCTTCTTTACCTTGCGTTTTGTGCTCTTGGCCATGATTCTGTATTGGGTTGGTCGTTGGTTCTTTGACTTACTTCATGCCCTTGACGGACTTCTTACCAGCAACAGTCTTCCTGGCACCCTTGCGGCAGCGAGCGTTGGTACGGGTGCGCTGCCCGCGCACCGGTAATCCACGACGGTGTCGCAGGCCGCGATAACACCCGATGTCCCGCAAGCGGGCAATGTCCTGGGCCAATTGTCGCCGCAAGTCACCTTCGACCGTGTAGTTCTTGGTGAGGTGGGCCGCCAGTTCAGCGGTTTGACCCTCAGTCAGGTCGCGGGCCTTCATGCCCCGGTCGAGGTCGAGCGCCTTGCAGACCTCCAGGGCAGTCTGACGGCCCACGCCGAAGACTTCAGTCAGGGCGATCTCAAGTCGCTTGTTGGTGGGGATGTCGACCCCGACGATACGTGCCATGTAAAGGTGTTGGTTGTTGCTGTTGGTAATGCCTGATTCGTAGCGTTGAGGCTACCTGCCTTGACGCTGTTTGTGACGGGGATCCGCCTTGCAAATGACGCGGACAACGCCACGCCGCTTCACGATCTTACACTGGGCGCACATGCGCCGAACGCTACTACGTACTTTCATCGTCTTCTCCTTCGTCTCGCGCGGTTTGAACGACGACGTTCACCGCGACAGACAATGCGTCCCTTACTGAAATCGTAAGGTGACATTTCTACTGTGATCTTGTCACCGGGCAGGATGCGGATGTAATGCATGCGCATCTTCCCACTGACATGGGCAAGAATCTCGTGACCCGATTCCAACTTCGCCTTGAAACGCGCGTTGGGCAGGGCCTCGGTAACAACCGCCTCCACGGTGATGGGCTCTTCCTTGGCCATCATGCTGCCGCCTCCGTGACGCACTCCTGACAGGCTTTGAAAACCTCATCGGGGAGATTGGTTCCGTCCACCACACAGACACCGCAGCTCTGGCGGTAAAAGTCGGCGACCGGGGCGGTTTGTTCGTAATAGGCAGAGAGGCGCGTCTGGACCACTTCCGCGGTGTCGTCCGCGCGCTGGGTAAGGGCCGCCTGGCAGCTATCGCAAGTCCCCGGCTTGACGGGAGGATTGAAACTGGTGTGAAAGATAGCGCCACACTCAGGACAGGATAGGCGACCGACGATGCGCTCGACAATCAAGTGATCCGGCACCTGGAGGTCAATCACCACCAGAGCCTCTCCCCCACCGAGACGCTCCTGAAGAGCCTCGGCCTGGGCCACCGTGCGCGGAAAACCGTCCAGCAGATAGCCACTGGAGCAGTCATCCTGGCTGACCCGGTCAAAGAGCATGTCGATCACAAGGGAATCGGGGACCAGACGCCCCTGGTCCATGAATTTACTCGCCTGCTTGCCCAGTTCAGTTCCCTGGGTGAGATTGAGGCGGAACAGGTCCCCCGTCGAGATATGCGGGAGACGGCGGGATTCCGCGAGCCGCGTGGCTTGCGTTCCCTTGCCGGCACCCGGAGCCCCGAGCAGAATGAGGACCGTTTGACTCATCAGCTAGTTTTCCCCCGGGCCTTGGCCCAGCCAGCACCGGCCCCTTGACCCTTCTCCTGGGGATCGCCGTCGTAGGCCTTCATGACCAATTGGGCATTGAGTTTGTCCACCAACTCCAGGGCAACACCGACCACAATCAGCACCGAGGTGCCTGTGACGAAGTACTGCATCTGCATGGTCATGCCCGAATCCTTGGTGATAAAGGCCGGCAGCACGGCGACCACAGCCAGGAAGGCCGCCCCCACCATGGTGATGCGTGTCAGCACATTGCTCAAGTAATCGGCGGTCTTCTGACCCGGGCGAATGCCTGGGATAAAGGAACCGTGCTCACGCAGATTGTTGGCGATCTCCTCTGGCTGGAACATGAGACGGTTCCAGAAGAAGCAGAAGGAGAAAATCAGTACCAGATAGACCGTCACATAGATGAAACCCGTCTGGTCCTGGAAGGCGTTCTGCAAGGTGGACCAACCCAACCACTGGAAGAGCACCCCGGGAATCACGAACAACACCGAGGCAAAGATGATGGGCATCACGCCCGCCATGTTGACCTTGATCGGCAAGTAGTGGCGCTGGCCTCCGTAAACCCTGCGGCCGCGGGTCAACCGAGCGTACTGGATCGGAATGCGGCGGGCGCCCTTGTGCATGAAGACCACCGCAAAAATAGTAATCATCCAGACCGCGGACAGGAACAGGATCACCTGCCAGAAGTCGGGGCTGTCTTTGATAGACCAAAGACTCGAAGGCAGGCTGGCGATGATTCCCGCCATGATGATCAGCGAGGCACCGTTACCCACGCCGTATTCAGTGATCAACTCACCAATCCACATGACCAACAGGGCGCCCGCCAGGAGCGCCGTGGTGACGATGAAGAACAAGGCCACGGGGTTGCCCGACATGCTGGGGTCCACCATGGTGGCCCGAGCGGGCAGGAAGACACCGGTGTAAATGAAGATCGCCTGGACCAGTGCGATGGGCACCGTTGCCAGACGAGTCCACTGGTTGATCTTCTTTTGGCCAGCGGCGCCCTCCTTGGCCACCGCTTCAAGGGCCGGCGACACCTTGGTCAGCATGGAAAAGATGATGCTGGCCGAGATGAAAGGCATGATGCCTAGAGCGAAAATGGTGGTTTGGCCGATCGCGCCGCCTGAGAGGGCAGACAAGAGGCCGAAGATGCCCTGGTCGCCGGTCTGCTCCAAGAACTTCGGACTCATGCCGGGGATCGGAATCTGGAACCCTAGCCGATAGCAAATCAAGAGCCCCAGGGTCCTGAAGATGCGCTGGCGTGTTTCCGGAATCCGGAAGAGTTGAAGAAAGCCTTTTTCCACGGTGGATGCTGGGGGTTAGGAGTCGGACTCGTCGGGCGTAGGCTCGTCGGAAGCAGAATCGTCGGAACTTGTGGGCTCATCGGCCTTGGGCTCATCGGCCTTGGGCTCATCGGCCTTGGGCTTCTCGGCCTTGGGCTTCTCGGCCTTGGGCTTCTCGGCCTTGGGCTTCTCGGCCTTGGGCTT
>LWDU01032755.1_pt1 | contig 14884 bp, 13 predicted proteins | sample 727161 | NCBI WGS metagenome assembly LWDU01 (sample SAMN04566230, study PRJNA314399) | hydrothermal vent metagenome | isolation source: deep sea hydrothermal plume seawater | place: Mexico: Gulf of California, Guaymas Basin | collected 2004-07-11 | reverse complement strand
TATTCAGCAACACCCTTTCTTTTACAATGGTTCAAAGCATTTTATGAAGAAGGACATCAACTTTTCATCATCCCATATTCTGGAAAAAATATAGAAAGTGAATGGTGGAAATCTTATTCCAATCCCAATTATTCTAAAGGATTAATTTTAGAGAAATTTATTAAAATTCTTGGAAAAAAATCAGATAAAAAAAATAGTTCATTAATTCCAATGTTTGCACAAATTTTTGCAAAACCTAATTTAGAAAAAGCAATTAGAAAAATATTAGATCAAGAAAAAAATATTTCGGCAATAATTAACATAGGATTACCATTAAATCAACTTAAAGGACTTGCTCATGATTTAAAAAAAAAATATAACCTGCCAATGTTATTTATGGATGTTGATTTACCTACATCACTTCCAGAAAATGGAGGATTTACATTTGATTACTACAATGGAGCAGATCTTTCGGAATACGATTCATTTATCATTACATCTGAGGGATCACAAGCACGATTAAAAGAAATGGGTGCATTGTCAGTAAATGTTGTACATATTGGAATAGATCCTAGCGAATATGTCCCATTAAACTTAGAAAAAGATTTAGACATTTTCTTTTTTGGTCATAATGGAGACACTAGAAAAAAATTTGTAAATATGATGGTTACTGAACCATCAAAAGTTTTAGATTACAAATTTCTTATTGGTGGACGTAATTATAATATGAATTTAGGAAAAGCAAAATATATTTCAGAAAATACTAATTTTACAAAATGGAAAGAATTATCATCACGTGCAAAAATTAATTTAAATTTAGTTCATGAATTACATGCTAACACATATGCAACATCTACAGCTAGAATTTTTGAATTATCTGCACTTCGTTGCTGTATTGTTTCATCACCATATCAAGGATTAGAGAAATGGTTTGAACCTAAAAAAGAAATATTTATTGCAAACTCTACAAATGAAGCTATTGAAATCTATCAAAATTTGATGGAAGATTCAGAATTGAGATTAAAAATTGGATTAGCTGCAGAAAAAAGAGTCAAAAAAGATCATACTGCAAGAAACAGAGTGCAACAAGTAATCGATATAATAAGGAAAGAACAAAATAAATTTTGAATTGAAGGAATTAACTATATTAGTACCTAAAATATATCCTCCAGAAAATAATGACATAGTAAGTAATGAATTAAAAAATATTTTTTCAAAATTAAAAAGTGATTTTAAAATTAAAATTAATTGGATAGTTTTTCAACCTTATGAATTTGATCAATACTCAATAGATGACACAAAAATCTTTGATTATCATAAATTTCATGATGCAGTAGAAATCATTGACAAAATTAAACCAGATTTAATAATCACTGAAGTGGTATTGGGATTTAGTGGAATTGCATTTTCTATTGCTGGTAGATTTAGAAAAATCCCCGTGGTAACAATTTCAAATCCAGGTGAGAACAAAAAAACATCTAAATTTTTCCAATTTAAGATGTTCATTCGTCTTTTTCTTTCACAAAAAATTTTGGGAGATGTTTCCAATAGTAATAAAAAATTTGGTTTCTTTATTTGGGCATTACAAAGATATTCTTTTCTTATTTCAACATTGAAAAAATGTAATACAGGAATTTTAGATTTGATGAAATTCTTTTGGATTTATCCTAGAATACAGATTTTTTCAAATACATATTTTGCCATGCATCCAATCTCAAGTGGAGATTTGAACATTTGTTTTAATAAACATCATTATGACATGTTACTAAAATCTAATTTTGATAAAAATAGTCTTGTAATAACAGGGGATCCTGCATATGATCATATTTTTGATACGATACAAAAAATTTCATATTCATCAAATAATACAAACAAAATTCAAATTCTTCTTTCTTTAAGCTCTATGCATGAGCATGGATGGTTAAGTAAAAAAGAAGATGATAAAATTGTTTTAGATATAATTAATACAATTTTACAAAATCCAAAATTTAAAATTGATCTTAAAATTCATCCTCACAGTTCATCATTTGATGAATATGATTTACTATTAAAGCAAACACCACATAATGTAAAAATTTTTCAAAAAGAAAATACAATTGAATTAATGAATGATTATGATGTAATGATAAATTATGGAAGTTCAAATGTTGTTTTAGATATAATGTTATGTGGAAAACCAGTTGTAATGTATATTTTGAATTCAAATGAAGAGTTTAATCGCTTTTATGATCCTAATGTGATTATTGGATGTACAAATATTTCTGAACTTCCAACAGCAATTGAAAAATCTATTAAAATAACTATCTCTAATAATTCATTCACATCATACATTGAAAATCATATTGGAAAATATGATGGTAAAAGTGCAGAAAGAGCGGCAAATGAGATTAAAAAATTATTAAAAAATTAAGACATGAATTCAATATTCTAAAATAAATAAAAAATTTCATTGAATAAAATTGATTTTTGATTTATATCTAATTTTTATTATAAACGGATAAATAGATTATTAAAAAAATATTAGTTATAATTGAAAAATAATTTTCCAAAATCAAATAATCTATTGAAACGAGCAAAGAATGTAATTCCACATCAAACAGGTACATTCAGTAGAGCTGCTTCTTCATATGTAGAAGGAATTTATCCACAATATGTAAAATCTGGAAATGGCTCTCATTTTACTGATGTAGAAGGTAATGATTACCTAGATTATCTTATGGCACTTGGTCCCATCACTCTTGGATATAATTATCCTGCAATGAATGATGCTATCATAAAGCAACTAAACGATGGTATTTTGTTTTCATTGCCACATCCTATAGAAGTTGAATTATCAGAATTAATCAGTCAAACAATACCACATGCAGAAATGGTCAAGTTTGAAAAATCAGGATCAAATGCTGTTACTGCAGCAGTACGAGTTGCAAGAGCACAAACAAAAAAAGATATGATTGCATATTGTGGAACTGGAGGGGTTTGGCATGATTGGCAAGCTGCAATGGTAAGTAGGGATGGAGGTGTTCCTAAATTTAACGAAGAATTAATAAAAATTTTTGATTATAACGATTCTGAAGGATTAGAACAAATTTTTGAAGATTATCCAGGAAAAATAGCTGCTGTTGTATTGGAACCTACTCTTTTTGAAAAACCTAAAAATGATTTTTTGAAAAAAGTAAGAAAAATTGCAGACAACAATAATTCGTTATTAATACTAGATGAAATAGTTACAGGTTTTAGATTTGATATTGCAGGGGCTCAAAAATATTTTGATATTAAAGGTGACATAGTTTGTTTTGGAAAAGGAATGTCAAATGGATTACCTTTATCGGCTATTACAGGACCGTCAGAATTCATGAAAACTTTTGACGATTTGTGGGTATCATCCACTAATAACAGTGAAACACTATCAATAGCTGGTTCTATGGCAGTAATTACAGAGATGAAGGAAAAAAATACAATTAAACATTGTTGGAATATGGGAGAAAAATTATTCACAGGATGGAATAAAATTGCTCAAGAAAATGGAATAAATGCACAAATGACTGGATATCCAATTCGGATGGATCTAAAATGTATTGATGAAAACAATAATGAATCTTTATCCATGAAATCTTTGATCTCACAAGAAATGGTAAAACAAGGAATTTTTATGTCAATTTTAGGCTCATCATACATATCTTATTCACATTCGACAATAGATATTGAAAATACTCTAAAAGCATTTGAAAATGTATGTAATTATTTATCAAAAAAAATTCCAGATACAAATTACGAAAAATATCTGGAAGGTAATTTACCTAAAACGATTTGGTCAATGAAGTTAAATCCAATAAAAAAACATAGTTAAATTTGGTTTTATTAAAATAAGATGGAATAAAGGAAATAATGAATTGAAAGAGAATAATTTTGATGAAATAATAATTGATGATAAGAAAATTGGGTTAAATCAACCTTGTTACGTAATTGCAGAAATTGGAGTCAATCATAATGGGAAATTTGATCTTGCTATAAAACTAATTGATCATGCGATTGAATCAGGAGCAGATGCAGTAAAATTTCAAAAAAGGAATTTAGAAAGTTTGTATAGAAAGGAATCACTAGATAATCCTAATTCAGAAAGTCAAGGATTTGAAATAATGCTTAATGAACTTAAAAATCTTGAATTGAGTAAAGAAGAATATATCAAAATTGATGATTATTGTAAAGGGAAAAAAATCACATTTCTTTGTACACCATGGGATATACCTAGTGTCGATTTTCTAGAACAAATCAAAACATCAGCATATAAAATTGCTTCTGGAGATATGACTAATTTTCCATTAATTAAATATATTTCAAAATTAAAAAAACCAATGATAATTTCTACAGGAATGTCCAAACTTGAAGAAATAGAAAAAATGATAAATTTTGTAAAATTACAAAATATTCCTTTTATCATTTTACATGCTAATAGTACATATCCATCACCAATTGATGCACTAAATTTGAAATTGATTCCTTATTATTTTGATAAATTTCATGTTCTGGTTGGATTAAGTGATCATGAAACAGGAATTTTAGGCAGTATTACTGCTGCTAATATGGGTGCTGTTTTAATCGAACGTCATATCACTATTGATAAAAATATGAAAGGATTAGACCATTTATCCTCTTTAGAACCTAAAGAATTCAAAGAAATGGTTGATCAAATTAGATTATCTGAAATAGCTAAAGGTAAAGCAGTTAAAAAAATGTCACGAGGAGAAGTTTTACAAAGAGAAGTTGTATCAAAGAGTCTAATTTGTTCAAAGAATATAGAATTTGGCGAAATATTTTCGGAAATGAATATTGAAGCTAAGGGTCCTGAAAAAGGACTTTCTGCTCAATATTATTTTGATATTCTTGGAAAAAAATCAAATAGAAAACTCATGAAAGATGAATATCTTTTGGATGAAGATTTAACATATTGAAAAATTTCATTAAAAATTAACATTTATCTAACCAATTATTTTGCTTGTTTTTCATATGGAAAAAAATTATTGTAGAATGTGTAAAAGTAAAAATATAAAAAAATTTCTAGATTTAGATTTTTCAGCACTTTCAGATAATTTTTTAACAGAAAATCAATTAATGGAACCTGAAACTTTTTTTCCTTTAACTGTAAATTTTTGTGATGATTGTGGATTATGTCAATTAGGTTATGTGGTTCCACCCGAACTAATGTTTAATGAAGATTATCCATATGATTCATCAACAACAAAAACTGGAAGAGAGCATTTTACTAATATGGGAATAAATGTTTGTGATAAATTTAATCTAAAATCAAATTCATTTGTTATAGATGTTGGAAGTAATGCAGGTGTTTTACTAAATGGATTTAAATTAAAAGGGATGAGAGTTTTAGGCATTGAACCATCTTCAAATGTAGCAAAAATTGCTTTGAAGAATAATATTGAAACAATTATTGAATTCTTTTCAAACAAATTAACAAAAAAAATTCTTGACAAATATGGTAAAGCATCCATAATTACTGGCACCAATGTATTTGCACATATAGATGATTTAGAAGATTTTATGTTAACATCTGATTCACTTCTTTTAGAAGATGGCATAATAGTAATTGAAGCTCCATATTTACTACATCTCATTGAAAAATTAGAATATGATACAATTTATCATGAACATCTTTCATATTTATCAGTAAAACCTATAGTTGAGTTTTGTAAGCGATTTAATTTTGAATTATTTGATATTGAAGAACAAACTATTCACGGAGGTACACTACGTTATTTTATAGGAAGAAAAAATAAAAGAAAAATTTCTCAGAATGTATTTAATTATTTAAAATTGGAAGATGAGAAAAAGATGTATTCAATGAACACTCTAAATGATTTTGCTAAATCTGTAGAAAATCATCGTAAAGATCTCTTGAAAATGTTACAAGATCTAAAAAGAGATGGAAAAAAGATAGTTGCATTAAGTGCGCCAGCAAAAGGTAATACTCTGTTAAATTATTGTAAAATTGGTCCAGAATTATTAGATTATGCTACTGAAAGAAATCCCCTAAAAATTGGTAAATTTACACCTGGAATGCACATTCCAATTTTCCCAGATGAAAAGTTACTTGAAGATCAACCAGATTATGCTTTAATTTTAGCATGGAATTTTTCTGAAGAAATCATTAAAAATAATTCAGAATACAAAAACAAAGGAGGGAAATTTATCATTCCTATCCCAAAACCAATAATTGTTTAGTTTTTTATTTGAATCACAGTATTTTTAATAAATGATTTTCTTGCCATATCCATGATTAAAGCTTGTTCAAGAAAATCTTTTTCAAAATCATTTCTAATTGAAGGTTTTTGTAATACATTACAAAATCTGTCAATTGTTAATTGAAATTGATCAGCTGATTTTACAGGAATTTTTTTAATTTTATCATTATTAAATAATTTTAATGGTACATGCATTTTTGAAGGTACGTTAAAGGCTCTTTCTGCTTTAATCATTCCTTTTGTTGCCCAAATATCATAAGTAGATTGAAAATAATTTTCATAACCAAATGAAAAAATTGCAGTTCTATTATTTGGGAAAACCATTACAATATTTCCCTGTGTGTCAATCTTCAATTTTTTATCAATTTTTAGATTACAAAATAATGAGATCGGTAAATCTTGAAAAATAAATCTACTAGCAGATATCAAATAACATCCAACATCATTTAATACACCACCCCCTAGTTTTTTATTGAATCTAAAATTTTGTTTAGATAGTGAAAGATTAAAACCATATTTTCCATTAAAAGTATGAATTGGTCCAATGGTATTTTTTGCTAATAAATTAGAAATTTTTTTGTGTTGGGGATGCGCTTTATAGACAAAATTTTCCATTATTTTAACACCATTCTTCTTACATTCTTTGATAACTTTTTTTGCAGAATTATAAGATAAGACGGATGATTTTTCACATAATACATGTTTTCCAAATTTTGCAGCCTTAATAGACCATTCTTCATGGAAAATCATTGGTAATGATATGTAAACGGCGTCAATTTCATTATTTTCTAAGATTTCATTATAATCGCCATATTTTTTACAAGAGAAATCTTTAGCAAATTTTTTTGCTTTTGTTTTAGATCTACTTCCAATCATTTCTAATGATGTATTTTTACTATTAATTATTGCAGGAATTACTGATTTTTTTGCAATTGAAGAACATCCAATCACACCAAATTTTATTTTTTGAACCATTTCTTAACTACAAAATGTATTCTTCTATATGATAAAAAGTAAATTATTCATATGAAAATATCTTTTTTTAAATTTTAAATCAAAATTATTATGATCTAGTATTATTCTAATTTGAATGAGGTAATATCTTTAATTCTAAATGTGTCATCTTCATACCCATTACCTTTCCTACTTTTTGAAGTAAATACTAAACATTCAGCATCTTCTGTCGCCTCTATCGAATGATAATAGTATGGAGGGAAAAAAACCATTTCCATTGCACTTAATTCTTTAGTTTCAATTTTTGAATCATTATCTTGTAAATCTTTTACAGTTACTTTGATTTTACCTTTTGTTACTAGAGTATATTGTTTTTGTTCTTTATGATAATGACTTCCACGAACTGAATCTTTTTTACTGATTAAAAATCCAATATGGTGGATATTTTCATCTGTTAAAAAATCCCATATAGAACCTCTTTCATCTTCAAAAGCAGGTTCTATTTTTGTGATTTCCATGTTATTTTACAAATGTGCGGTCATAAAAATTTTTGATTTATTTCAGTATCAGATAAAACTAAATGCCACTTTATGATGATCCATCTGAAAACATTCAATAAGATATACACTGACAGAGTTTTTGTTTAAAAATGATCTTTGGAATGAAAGTAAGAAAACATGATATTCAAGATATGTTAAAATTTAATCCAAAAATTTTGGAATTTCATTTCTCAGATAGTGATTTAAATATTAAATTAGAAACTAATTATGATCAACAACTCATAGTACATTGTTATGAATATTTTGAACAAAAAATTATTGATATGGTAAGTTTAGAGGAAACAAATCAAATACATTCACAAGATTATAGTTTATCATTAATTCAGAAAGCCATAGACAAAACAGTTGAACTTGGAAAACATTTTCAAGGTAAACCAACTATCATAGTTCATCCAGGAGGATATTCTTTAAATCAACTACCATTAGAAAAAATTCAAAAAATGAAAGGTATGTTAGTTGATTCTGTAAAACAATTAGATATTTCTGAAGTAAATTTTTTGTTAGAAAACATGCCTCCATATTGTTGGTTCTATGGTGGTAGATGGACAAGCAATATGTTTTTAGAATCAGATGAGTTAATAAAATATTGTAAAGAAACAAATCTCAACATATGCTTTGATTTATGTCATTCTCAAATGTATTGTAATAAAGAAAATTTATCGTTGATTAATGAATTAAATAAAGTAGGGAATTTTACAACTCATTATCACTTATCAGATGCAGAAGGAGCTGAAGGTGAAGGATTACAATACGGTGAGGGAGATCTTCCATTTGATAAAATAATACCAATTTTAAATAAATACAAAAATAGAAGCTTTTCCATAGAAGTATGGAAAGGTCATGAACATGGTGGTAAAGGTTTCAAATATTTTTATGACAAGTTAACAGAGAATGGAATGATAATAGAATGAAAAAAGCACTAATTACAGGTATTACTGGACAAGATGGAGTTTATTTAGCAGATTTTCTTTTGAAAAAAGGTTATTCTGTAGTAGGTGCTTTTCGTAGGACAAGTCATAGATCATTAGAACGACTAGAAGATTTTGATTTAATAAATAAAATAGAATTAATCAAAATGGATCTTAGTGATCAGATTTCTATTAATAAAACAATAAAATCAGTTCAAGCTGATGAGATTTATAATTTAGGTGCACAATCTTTTGTTGGTGCTTCTTTTGATCAGCCAATATTAACATCAACTGTAAATGGATTAGGTGCATTAAGTATTTTTGAAGCTGTGAAAGAATTTAGCCCAAATTCTAAGATATACCAAGCATCATCAAGTGAAATGTTTGGTAATTCTAATGAAATTAAAAATGAAAACTCAAGAATGTCTCCTGCAAGTCCATATGGTATTTCAAAAGTTTTTGCACACAAAACAGCACAACACTATAGAGAAGCATATGATATGTTTATCTCATGTGGAATATTATTTAATCATGAAAGTCCATTTAGAGGATTAGAATTTGTAACACGTAAAATTACATCTACTGTTGTGCGTATTAAAGCAAACAAAAGAAATAAACTATTTTTAGGAAATATAAAAACAAAAAGAGATTGGGGTTTTGCTGGTGATTATGTACAAGCAATGTGGTTAATGTTACAACAAAATAAATCATCAGACTATGTAATTGCTACAGGTAAATCACATTCAGTTGAAGATTTTTTAGAAAAATCATTTGAATATGCAGGTCTAAATAATTGGCAAGATTATGTTGAAATTAGTAAAGATCTCATAAGACCTCATGATATAGATAATTTAGTAGGTGATGCTTCAAAAGCTGAAAAAGAATTAGGGTGGAAACCATCTATGTCTTATGAAGAACTTATTGAGTTAATGATTGATAGTGATCAAAAATTATTTGAAAAAGATCCATTTTATTAACATTAGATTTAATCTAAAAAAATCACTAAATCTTATTATGTACACATATTTTTTAACAAATAATGAATTGTGATGTGTTTATTCCTATACGTTTGTCAAATACACGATTACCTCAAAAAGCAATGAAACTTGTAAATGGAAAACCAATAATCACATATCTTATAGAGCGACTTTTATTTACTAAAAAAATTCGTAATATAATAATTTGTACAACTACTATGGAATCAGATGATCCTTTAGTTAATCTTTTAGAAAAATTTAATGTTAAGATATTTCGAGGAAATGAAAATGATATTTTAATTCGTTATTTAGATGCTGCTAGAAAATTTGAAACAGATTTTATTGTAAGCGTTGATGGTGATGATGTTTATACAGATATAGATTATGTGGATGAAATTGTATCAATTTATCAAAAAACTAATTATGATTATATAGATATGATAGAATTTCCATTTGGAATTGCATCTGTAGGAATTAAAACATCAGCATTAGAAAAAATATGTAAACTAAAACAAACTGAAAATACAGATACGGGGTATAGATTGTTTTTTACTGAAAATGATATTTTTAACGTATATCAGTTAAAACCTAAAAAAGAAATTGTTTTTCCCAGAAATTTACGTTTAACATTAGATTATGAAGAAGATCTAGCACTAGCAAAAGAGATATTTAAAAATCTAGGAAATGATTTTCATTTACAGGATATTCTTGAATTATTTACAAAGAATCCAAAATTACTAAAAATAACATCTAATTTAGAAGAAAAATACAAAGAGCATTGGAACAAAAATTTAGCAGATACATCCATAAAGAATATTTAGTGTGTATCTAAATATTGAAAATTCTTGTCGTCGGATTAGGTTCTATGGGGAAAAGAAGAGTGCGTAATCTACTAAAATTAAAATACAATAACATTGTAGGGTTTGATCCCAGATTAGATCGTAGAAAAGAATCGATGTCAAAATATCAAATTAATACAGTCTCTACAATAGAAGAAGGAATAAAACAAAATCCTAATGTTATGATAATTTCAACACCACCTGATCTACATTATCAATATGCTCAAATAGCAATAAAAGAAAACATTCATTTCTTTACAGAAGTTAATCTTGCATCAGCAGATATTAAAAAAATAATTAATAAATTAAAAAATAAATCTATTGTAGCAGTTCCATCATGTACTACACTGTATAATCCAGTTGTTAAAGAATTACAAAAAATCATAATAACAAAATCAATAGGGAAAATTTTTACTGTTTACCATCATTTTGGCCATTATTTACCAAATTGGCATCCTTGGGAAAATTACAGAAATTTTTATGTTTCAAAAAAAGAAACAGGGGCTGCACGTGAAGTAGTACCTTTTGAATTAGTTTGGATGACAAAATTATTTTCTGAAATAAAATCGGTATATGGACATATTGATAAAATTTCAAAGTTGAAAACTAATATTGATGATATATATGAAATTTTGATGGAATTTAAAAATGGAATAAAATGTATTTTAATCATAGATGTTTTATCAACACCTGCCTTTAGTGAAACAAAAATAATTGGAGAAAAAGGTACCATTCTATGTGATCATAATTCAGGAATCATAAAATTACATAATGGGAAAAAATGGAAAATCAAACAATTACAAATGGGAATAGTAGCAAAAGGATACAAAGGTAATACAGGAACTGAAACCGTATATGAAGAAGAAATTAAAGCGTTCATAAATGCGATTACAAAAAAGAAAAGTTATCCTCATTCATTTAAAGAAGAATTAAAACTATTGAAAGTACTTGATGCAGTTGAGTTAAGTAATAAAAAAGGTAAGAAAATATCTATAAAATAGAATATATTAAAAATAAAATATACCTAATTATAATTTCAAGAAATATAGAATAGGATATTTTTGAAAAATTATACAAAAATTTAAGGTTAAATATTATATAAAAAAGAGTACTCCAACACAAGTTTAATTTAATGTAAAAAAAATAAATTATTTATGTTAGATGTAAAAAAAATAATGATAGTGGGATGTGGGGGTATTGGTAGTAGACATTTAGAAGCTTTATGTAAAATTATGATTCCAATAAAATTGTTTGCAGTTGATCCTAATGAAAAATCATTACAGAATGCTAAAAAATTAGCTAGTAAAGTTATTCCAAATAATAATATTAAATCAATAAATTTTTTGAAAGAACTTCCTGAAAACATCGATAAAATTGATTTGTGTATATTAGCAACATCATCAGATGTCAGATTAAAAGTATTAAAACAGATAATTTCAATTTATCCTGTTAAAAATATGATTCTTGAAAAAGTTCTTTTTCAATCAATACATGAATTAGATGAAGCTAAAAACATTATTGCTGCAAAAAAAATTAATTGTTGGGTAAATTGTTTTAGAAGAGAAGAAAAGTGTTGGAAAAAAATAAAGGATTATTTTTTAGGAAATTCTAACATGAAGTTGTATTATGGTAAATCTGATTGGAGTATGTGTTGTAACAGTATTCACATAGTTGATTTAGCTGTATGGTTATTTAATTCAAAAATCAAACATATTGATATATCTAATCTCAATAATACAATTTATCAATCAAAAAGACAAGGATTCATAGAATTAACTGGAATTCTAAGTGGGAAATTAGAAAATGGTGGAACATTTGTACTTGAATCTATACATGAAATCCCTGAAGAAAAAGTTGAATTTGAAATTAGTAGTGATACAAGAAAAATAAAGATAAATGAATATGAAGGAAAGGCTATCTTATATAAAAAAGAGAATAATTGGGTTGCTGAAGAATATGAATTTCATATTCCATTTCAAAGTGAAAAAACTCAAAAAATTGTAGAAAAAATTTTAGAATATGGGGAATGTGATTTAACAACATTGAATGAATCTATTGAAATTCATAAACCATTATTAGATAATTTTATTACTCATCTCAATAAAATTTCTGATTCAAAGTACACATATTGCCCAATAACATAGATAACAAAAATGAAGAAGAATAAAATAATTTTGGTAGGTACATCCCCAATTGTAGAATATCATGTCAAAGCTCTAAAAAAAACTGATTTTGAAATTATAGCAGTTGCATCTTCAAATACAAATTCATCATCCCATAAAAAATTTGCAAGAAAAAATATTATTAAAAAAAGTTATTCAGATTGGAAAGAGATGATGAATAAAGAAAAATATGATGGAATAGTAATAGCTACAAGAACAGAATCAACAATTGAAATTTTAGAATATGCAATTAAACAAAATATACCAATATTAGTTGAAAAACCTGTTAGTTTCAACTCTAAAGATATAAAAAAAATAATTAATAAATCACACAAAATGATTATGGTTGGATATAATAGAAGATTTTATAAAACAGTTAATGTAGTAAAAAATCTCATATCAGAAGAAGAAAATCCGATTTTAGCTTCTATGACAACTCCAGAATTATCAAACATAAAAGACTTTTTCAATAATACATCACATAGTTTAGATATCCTTCGATATATTTTTGGAGAAATAAAATTAACATATATCAAAAAATTAATCATAAACAATGTACAAAAAGGATTTGTTGCAACATTTTCAGATAATAAAAAAGATATAATTCAATTTATTGCAAATTGGGATGCATCAGACAATTTTTCACTGTCAGTATTTCAAAATACAAAAAAAATTGAATTAAAACCATATGAAGAATTATCCATTTATGATGGAATAGACGTTATTCAACCAATTGATACTAATCCAATTAGACAATATGTTCCAAAATTAGTAGAAAAGATAACTCTTGAACCCATTGACAAATATATCAAACCAGGATTTTATCAACAGAGTTGTACATTTTTAGAATTAATTGAAAATAAAACTAAAAGTAATATATCTGCGACATTAATTGATGCCTATAAAAATATAGAAATGTGTGAAAAACTTGTTGGAAAATACAAGAGTAGGATTTTGTAGAGGTCGTATGATGAAAACAGAAAAATCATGTTCAATTTGTATTTTAATAAAATTAGGAAAGTGTGATAAAAAATAATGAAATTACTTATTGGTGGATCTCCATCAAAGATTTTTCATTTAAAAGAATTTGAAAAGGCCTTAACAAATTTAGGAGTTGAATGTAAATTAGTAATAGATTCAGAAATTTGTAATGGATTTCCCAGCAGAAAAATTTTAGATTGGTTCCAAACTGAGAGAAAAATTGATCAGTTAATTTCTAAATTTAAACCAGATGTAATTCTTGTTGATAGACAAAGGCATTTTGCACGTGCTGCTTCAAAATATAAAATTCCTCTTGTAATACATTTGAGAGGAAATATTTGGAAGGAATTAGAATGGGCAAAACATACACTCTACAAATCATTAGTTAAGAGAATTGCATTACAGATATGGGTTTCAATTGCTAAAGAAACATTTCAAAAATCATTTTTAATTATTCCAATTTGTGAACATTTAGAAAAAATTGTCAAACAAAATTATCCAAATAAAAAAACTCAAGTAATGTATCAAGGAATCAATTCCGATAGATGGTATCCATCAAAAGGAATGAAACTCAAACATCCTTGTGTTGGACTGCTACAAGGAGCAGTGATTTGGGGGAAAACTGAAGAGATGATTGTTTTGGAAAAAGTACTAGAATCTATGCCTGATGTTATGTTTTATTGGGTTGGAGATGGCCCTTATCGTGATAGAATTTTACCTGTTTTAGAAAAATATGATAATTTCAAATGGCTAGGTTCATTACAATATCCGGATAAAGTGAGAGAATATCTTACAGAAATTGATATTTATGCATTAGTTAGTGGAATTGATATGTCACCATTGACATTACAAGAAGCACAATTAATGAAAAAACCGGTTGTAGCAACAAATGTTGGTGGAATACCAGAATTGATGCAGAATAATGAAACAGGATTTTTGGTAGAAAAAGGAAATTCAGAAAAATGGATTGAAAAATTATCAATATTGATAGATGACAAACGAAAAAGAGAAGATATGGGAACTAATGGTAGAAAATTTGTAGAAGAAAAGTTTAGTTGGGGGAAAATTGCAAAAGAATTTCTTAAAGATTTAGAAAAAGATGGTATCCATCCAAAGGTGTGAAACTTAAACATCCTTGTATTGGATTACTCCAGGGGGCAGTAATTTGGGGTAAATCTCAAGAGATGCTTATTTTACAAAAAGTACTAGAATCTATGCCTAATGTCATGTTTTATTGGGTTGGGGATGGTCCTTATCGTGATAAAATTTT
>LWDU01031782.1_pt1 | contig 14889 bp, 15 predicted proteins | sample 727161 | NCBI WGS metagenome assembly LWDU01 (sample SAMN04566230, study PRJNA314399) | hydrothermal vent metagenome | isolation source: deep sea hydrothermal plume seawater | place: Mexico: Gulf of California, Guaymas Basin | collected 2004-07-11 | reverse complement strand
CCCCAATTCCACGCCAGTCAGAAGTTTCGATCAGCCGTGAGGATGCTTTCCTCTGGGGTTCAGATCCACGAGAGGGTGGTGGACGCTGGGGGATTTGAACCCCCGGCCCCTTGGTTGCAAACCAAGTGCTCTTCCAAGCTGAGCTAAGCGCCCGTCGAATCCGCCGACCGAGCCGAGGTTCTTGAGTTGAACCGTTCAGGGAATGCACTCATTCCTCTTCTTCGGTAGAGCGAAGAAGCTTGAGCGATATGAATGAAGTCCCGATTAACGAGAGTACGATGAGTGAGCGGAAATAGGCGGCACGGTGCTCTTCCGGAACCGGTTGGTCTGAGGGCTCGGTCACCTGATCATGCTCATCGGGCGCATAATTGGCGTAGAATGGATGCTCAGCGAGTACACCATCGTACTCAATCTGGACCAACATCGTCAGATTGCTTGGCAGCAGTCCGGTCTCAGGCGACAGATGAACCAAGGCAGCAGCCTGACAATCCTCATCCAATTTGTGGCCGGTCTCGTTCGTCTCGCAGGCAGTGTCCATCCAACCTGTATCGATATCATCGACCCCCTCGAATGTGCCATCGCCATCAGCGTCGATCAATACGCGATGGCGCGCACTGTCTCTCGAATCGTGATTGCGGAAGAAGAGATAGTCACCCTCGAAAAGAATCCCCTCACCAATACCAGATGGTACGGGCCCTTCGTCGAGAAGAATCACTGTGAACTCCTTCTGCGTGTGGGCGCTGACCGCAGGCAGAAGCAGAAGTACAGCGACTACCATCAACATCAGGCGAGTCATGCGTCCCATGTTTCCTACCGCCGTGATGCAAAGACTTCAACATGACTCGGAGGGTGGGCGAGAATGATGGATGCTCAGAGGGTGGTGCTCGCGGTTGGCCTAGCAGCCACCTTACTCATCGCCGGCGCGGCTTCGATTCTGTTGATGAAAGACACTTCTAACAACCCCGAAAGCCGATATGGGATGATTGACCCATTGCTCGATTCCGAGGAGCACGACCATCGCAACGCCAGCCAGCACGCGCTCTACACCGACAATATCCAACCGGTCTCATTCAACCAATTGACCGCACCCGGCAACGCCGAGATCCAAGTCGCAGACTCTCCAGACGGTCGAACCTACGCCTACATCGCCGGTTGGTCAGAGATGCACATCGTCGACGTCACCGATCCTTCGAACACAACCGTCACCGGTGTCTATTACGACCCTAACACACAGGTTCTCGACGTCAAATATCTCGAGTACAACAGTCGCGAATACGTCATCGTCCAGAACCAGATCGTCGACCCCGGCGCAGCCGACCCCAATGTCGGCGAATGGGAAGACCCAGCCCAAGTCACTGTCACACTCGTGGACGTGACCGACAAGACCGACCCGAGCTGGGTCGACTCTTGGTACGACGCCGACCACCCGAGTGGACCACACAACCTCTACACCCACATGATAGACAATGAGTGGTACATCTTCGTCGCCAATCCAGAATACGATACCTGTGATGTCGGTCAAGGTGATGCCTGCGGAGGCATCACCATCGCCCACCTCAACTTCGCAGCCTACGGAGACCTGCCGCGAATCGTCAAGGTGGGAGAGGCGGAGGTCAGTTGGGAATCGACCAGGGGCGGCTGGATCTACATCCACGACATGACCGTCCAATCTTGGCCCGGCGAAGACCACGGCGACCCGCGCCACGACCGAACCTACATCTACGGCGCATATTGGGAGGCCGGCCTGAGAATATTCGATACCAGCGACGTGCCGCACCCCGGTAAGGATCTGGCAGAATACCTCTGGTATGGCTCGCTCTGCCGCCTCTCTGGGGGAACTCAAGCAGGATGCACTTGGCGAGCCCCAGAAGTGGGACAATGGATGGACTTCGCCGACCTCGACGGCGACGGCGAGCCCGACTCTGGAACCACTGGCAACGAAAATGGCGGCCGCGCCTCATACATCCATTATGCAGAGCCGATCGACAAGATGGTCGACGCGAGCCACCTCGGCTATCCAGTGGGCAAGAGACACCTGACATTCCTCGCGACCGAAGTGCTCGAAACCACGATCGGAACAGGAATGGGATACCTCCTCGACACGACCGATTACGAAGTCAACAACGGCAAGTTGACTTTCCTGCCAAAACTCATCCACGGGTGGGAGATCCCCTTCGCTGAAGACCACCTGATTCCCGGCGGGGAGGAATGGCTTCTGTTCAGCCCCCACAACGCCGATACCGAAATCTTCCAAACCGGTTTACCCGGCTTTCCGGACACCAGCAACGGCGGCGCTTGGGATGGTCGGATCTACCTCTCGAGTTACCACGCAGGGCTTTGGGTCGTCGATATCGAGACACTTTTCCTGCTTGGACTCGACCCCGAAATGAACCGAACCGAGGGGCACATGCTGGCCACAATCGGCTACAATCTGCCTCACGGGCGTGACGGAGAACCACTCGATAGTGCCTACTACGACTTCGGCTGGACCCCTTTCATCTGGGCTGCCGAATACCATGAAGGCTACACCTATCTCTCCTGCATAACCACCGGATTGTACATCGTTCAACTCGATATCGATATCCCTTATGGTCGCCCTCTGAACGACTGAACCACGAGTTCAGAGAGGGCGCGAGCAACCGTTGCATTGAATTGCTTGACTTTGTCACCGCAGGCTCATACCAGAGGTGTGACTATGTCGAGAACAAGTCAAATTCCATTGATTCTGATGTCATTCGTGATGCTGGCAGCGCCTATGAGCGGCTGCATCGCGGTCTTCAAACCCGGCGCCGGCGCTGATGGTTCTGAGAACTGGATCGATCCGGTCATCGAGATAGAGGATGAGAACCACACTCACATCGATCTGCTCGCTCATCGTCTGGCGACGGCGAACGCGAGGCTGATCGATTATCACAATCTGAATTGCGATGGGAATGAAAAACCGCCCGCTGAATTCGATGATACGATGGGGCGGCCTTGTTTGGAGGAATCGAAGAATACACCACCCACTCCGGGTGATAATTCTGAAATCTCGATTGAAGGGAATTTCCTCGAGGATTGCGAAATCTACCCTGATGGAAGCGGCGGCTGCTATGCTTATGTCGCGGGCTATCAGCAGTTCGAGATCCTCGACATAAGCAATCCGAACAACATCCAATTGCTTTCGACCTATTATGCCGAAGTCGCTCGAATCATCGACATCAAGGTCAGTCCGGATAACAACTGGGTGCTGATCAATCACGAACTGACAAATAGCGAACTCGATCCGATTCCCAATGACGACGATGCCAATAGCGGTATGAATCGCCTCGACGTCATCTATGTCGGCGAAAAGACCAGCCCCGTCAAAGTCGCCGAATGGAATAATCCTCCAGCTGGATTCCACAACCAGGACATGCACGTCTACTGTGGTTGGGACGGTGCTCTCGACCCTCGCGAGGAGTGCAGCCTCTTCCTCTTCGGGGCCGACCCTTACCCAGAACTTGTGGAAGGCGGTTCCGGCTCCCGCTACAAAGGAACACAGATCTTCTACGTCCCTCTGGGATTCGAATCCTGGTTGCCTAATCAGAATAACGAACAGCAGAATTCGAGCCGTGAAATCATCCGTTGGGGTGGCTATTCACCTGAATCCCAAACGACTTGCGGCGGCTCGGTTTTCAATCACGACAATGTCTACTTCACCCATCCGATAACCAAGCAGAAGTTGCTAGCGGTTTCTTACTGGGGTGCGGGTCTCAGATTTGTTGACGTCAGCAATCCACCAACCCTTCCCGACCCGTTCGGCATTTCCTGGCCGCCTGAAATCGGCCGCTGGCTCGGCTGCCCGACGGCGGATGATGGCTGGTACGGACCAGACGGCGGCGGTCACGCAAATATGTCAGCCGAAGAATGGTTAGATTCGGCACAAGGCAATGACAACATCCACTATGCTGTGCCGATGGATAATCTGATCTGCTCAGGAGTAAGCGAATTAGACCCGATTGAGGATTGGCCAGAACAATGTGGTAGCGGCCCTGAAGACCCGACCCACGGTATCAATTGGCGACACTTTACCTACATCTCTCCGGAATATGGCTCGAATGACAACCACACCGGCTACATCTGGACCATAGACACGACGGACCCGACCAAACCCTTCCTGGTTTCGAAGTGGAGGCTTCCGGGCGAGGGCATGAAGGCGAATGGCACCAGTCATCCGCAGCATTGGATTCCTGGCGGCTACATCTTCAGCCCGCACAATGGCGACACAGGGCCAACAGGTCATGCCTACTGGGCGCATTACCACGCCGGCGCATGGGCTACGGACCACGGTAAGATATGGGACGAATTGGTCTGGGAGAACGGCTTTGCCGAGCCTGAGCGAGGCTTCCAGGCGATCGTGCAGCTGGCTGAGACTCATACGATCGGCTACTATCTGCCAGCCGGTCCGACGTGGATTGAAGACCCGGCTGCAACATTGGGGTGGGATATGGCAGACTGTTGGGCGTCTTGCATGATTCCATTCGATTGGGGGCTGCAATACGACCCGCGCGGATTCGTTTTCATCTCTGAGATGGTGAGCGGCGTTTACGTCGTTCAATTCGACGAGGATTGGGATTCGCGCTTCGATTATCCACCGCTCTGGTCAGCCCAAGCGACTGACGAAGAATGAGGTGATTCTGCATGCGTATCAGGGTGCTTGCAACTGCAATCGTGATTGTGCTACTGGCGCCGAGCGTGGTGGCGCACGGCGCTGGCACATTCTCATTCGTCATGCGTAATTCGACCTTGCAGCCTAGCGAGGCGGTAGTTGGGGTGAATGAAACCATGATTTTCCACAATGTCGTGGATTTCAATCGAACTCTGACTCTCGATCTGGATGGTGATGGTGAGAGTGAATGGACCTGCAAGGCTGGTCCACTCGATTCTGCAGGTTCCGACGACGAATGCCATCTCTGGCTCGAAGAGGGCAATTGGACTGCCGAAGAGTTCGTTGTTGAGATATGGAACAACGGAAGCGAGTTCTGGAAGAGCATCAGCATCAGCGTCAATCTGCACGATGATCAGCAGGCTGAAGATGGAGATGAGCACGACCACTCAGATGGTGACCATCAACACGGTGAGGAGGCCGATGGTGATCTTGAGAGTCTTCTGCTCAGCGCCGCTGTACTCTGCTTCGGTGCTGCGGCGCTGATATGGATCAGCCGCAATATCAAGGGCGGAGAAGAAGAATGAGCAGATTGCTATCCATTCTGCTAGTGACCAGCCTATTGCTTTCCGGCTGTGTCGGTGAGTCCGAGGATGAGCTTGAATTCAATGGAACCGAGTTCGGGGATCCACCCCTTGCGCCGGATTTCACCCTGACCGACCAGCATGGTGATGCACTGACTCTGTCCGATCTGGAAGGCAGAGTCATCGTCGTCGCATTCGTCTACACCAGCTGCCCAGACATCTGCATCGCGATCTCGGCGAACATGGCTTGGGTACAGGCGAATCTGGGCGAGTACGAGGAACGTGTGGTCTTCATCTCGATCACCATCGACCCAGCACGCGACACGGTGGAGCATCTGGCAGAGTGGACCGCTTCGCTGGACTACGACTGGCCGCATCTGACCTCTGAGAACCCAGATGTTCTGATCGAGGTCTATGAGAATTGGAGAATTTATGTCGACGAGGAACACCTCAATGACAGCGCGACTGACGATGATTCCCACAATTCGTCTGACGAGCATTCGCACAATGCCTCTGACGAGGATGCTGACGAAGAATACGAGGTCGGCCACTCGACCATCACATTCATCCTCGACAAGCAACTTCGTAAGCGAGTCGCCTATACTGGGACCACTTGGGATATGGCTGGATTCGTCGAGGATCTTCAGAAACTCGTCGATGAGTGAATCATTCAATCTGTCGTGCATCTCTGATGCACGCGGGAATTTCGGCGAGTGCCCTTTTTACACTCAACACGTGAGCCGGCGCCATGAAGAATCCGGAACAGGTGCGCAGTCTGGTACTTGCATTCCTGATGGTTGGCAGCGTCATGGTCGGAGTCTTCTACCTCGACATCGACGACGTCGGCCTCGAACAGCCACCAGCGATCAGCGCTGAAGAGCCTGGCGATTTCGTCATTGGAGAGGTGCTTTCCATCAAGGTGACAATCGTCGACGAAGCCCTTGATGAACTCGTTCTCGATGTTACGCTTGACGGCGACAGGGTCGCCAACGTCTATCTCGATGAGAAAGGTTCCTTCGTCGTCGACATCAGCCATCTCGATGTCGGGCTTCATGCGCTGAAAGTGATAGCGCGCGATAAGAATCTCCTCGAGACGCGCTGGTTCACAGAATTCACCATCAGCTACCCTGCCGAGGATGAAACTCGAATCGATCTCGACCACGGTGAGGAAATGACCGTCAACCACGGTGACAACATCCGGATAACAGGAAATCTGACTCATAGCACAATTACCTCCTGCATCTTCATCTGGACCGATGCCCTGCTCGAGGAGAGCAGCCTTGGAATGCCTATGACCGAGGATGGCGACTTCTATCTCGACTTCTCGAACATGCAGGAGAATCTGACGATAACAATGGAAGCGACCTGTGGAGTGAATATCATCACCGTCGACTCCAAGTTCGTCAACATCACAGTCATCCCACCAGGCGAAGGAGAAGGCGGTGACTTGACTCAGGGGTGCACCGATCCAGCGGCCGATAACTACGACGCTGAGGCTGAGGAGGACGACGGTTCGTGCACTTACGATGGCGGCGAAGACAACGGAACCGGCGAGGAGCCGAGCGAAGAATAGCAACTTGCGGCCTTCTGGTCGAATACACTCCAATGCCACGACGACGATGTGAGCGGCGTCGACGACTACAACACAACGGCGGAAGACAACCACATCTGCGACCTCTCGTACCAATACAACGAGACCCACATCACCATCGAATCGAACGGCCTGCCGAACCACGATTTCCACTCGGGACCGGGGTGCTGCGCCAGTGCTCAGGTCTACTCATGGACTCTACCTCTGACGCCGACCAACGACACCGATTGCGATCCAGCCTTGGCGACGACTGGTTGCGAGATGGCCCCCGAGCGAGGCCCGATCGCCATCTCGGTCAACGGAGTCCCCTTCTTCGGGCCGGAAGATGGCCCCGGCGGAGATGCTGTCGCGGGTAACGAAGGGGCCTACGAAGAGGACCGACAGAATGTATGGCTGGGACTCTGTCACGGACATTCTGGCCCCAATGGGGTGTACCATTACCACGCCGACGCGAACTGTGTTCACTGGCACGTCGACGAGTCGGCGGGAGAGACTTGGCTCGATTACAGCATCAATTCATCTCGCTCGGGAAGCGAGCACTCAGCAATAGTGGGCTTCGCCTTCGACGGCTACCCGATCTACGGCTTCGTCGGCTGGGATGAGAACGGTGAGACGAAGGAGATGACCTCCTCGTATCGACTGAAAGAAGGCGAGACCGGCTACAACGGAATCGAGGATTACGAGTATCTCGCAGGCATCGGCGACCTCGATGCCTGTAATGGAATATTCAGTCCCACACCTGATTTTCCCAATGGAACCTATCATTATGTCAGCACCTTCGTCAATGGGGAAGGTGACATCGGATTCCCTTACTTCCTGCTCTGCTATCGCGGTGAGGTCGAGTCAGGGAACACCGATGATGGCGGTGGTGGTGGCGACGACCCCGATTGCTCCGGCCATGGTGAGACCTGGGGTCCTGGAATAGGACCTCCACCTCCTGGCTGCGGCGGTGGCGGCGGCGGTCAGGGTCAGTCGAGTGAGAATGGCATTGCGTCGATTCCGTGGTTCAAGGCCCCGCCCGACAGCGGCGCAATCTTGCTTTCTCTGCTTGCACTTGCATTCGTCGCGGCTGCTGGCCTCAGAGGATCGGCATATCCTGCAGTAGCGTCAGGTCGGGCTGGTACAGCTCTCTGATATCGTCCAGCCCGAGTATCAGCATCGCCAAGCGCTCCAGCCCCATACCCCAAGCGCAGACCGGCCACTCGCTTCCCAATGGCTCGGTGACTTCAGGCCGGAAAATCCCAGAACCACCCAACTCGAGCCATTCACCTCGCCACAGCACTTCGACCTCGACGCTCGGCTCGGTATACGGGAAGTAAGCCGGCCTGACTCTCACATCGGGATAACCCATCTTGGCGTAGAAGGTCTTCAGCGTCGTGATCAACATCGGCAGGTTCGCGTCCGGCTCGTGGATGATGCCCTCGATCTGATGGAATTCTGGCAGGTGGGTACGGTCGATGGTCTCTTGACGGAATACTCGACCGATGCCAAAGACTCTGCAAGGCACATCAGGATTCTGAGCGATGTGACGTATCGTGTTGACCGTGGTGTGCGTTCGCAGCAGTGCTTTGCAGGCTTCCTCGCGGTCGAATGTGCCCCCCCAACCCCGGCTCCCTGTATCATGGCCGTGCTCATGCACTGAGGCCCAGAGGTCGAGCATCGTCGGCTCAACATCGATGGATGCGGGTTCGGTGAGATAGAACGTGTCTTGCATGGTTCTCGCCGGGTGCGATTGTGGGATGTACAAGGCGTCCATATTCCAGCCGGCCGATTGGACATAATCCCCCTCGATTTCAGAGAATCCCATCTCGAGGAAGACCGAGCGGATTCTCTCGATGAGCGCCTGCATCGGGTGCGGGCGTCCTCCTGCTGGAATCGGTGCAGGCGCGTTGACATCGAATGGCTTGAATTCAGCGTTCTTCCAATCCTCTCCCTGCAGTAATTCAGGGGTCACTTGACCGATTTGTTCGACGTCTTCGAGGTCGTTCGATTTGATTGCCTTGCCAGCCTTCGTGAGTTGCCATTCGCGGCTGGTAGTCTCTTCGATGGCGATCAGACCCTTGCGGCCACGGAAGTGGCCGATGAGTTCTGAATCGAGCGATTCCTCGCTCTGGCGGCCGCTCGCGAGCGAGGTGATGAAGGAGGTGCGCGAGGCTATCGCCGCAGTGATGGATGCATCGTCATCGCTGACGAATGAACCCGATTCAACCCTGACACCGAGCGCCTTGAGCAGCCCCACACCGGGTCCTGCCTCATGGCGCTCGAAGCCGGCGGCGAACAAGCCCTGCATCGTGCGGTCCGCCGCCACCGCATCCTGCATCCAATCCCAGATTCGAGCTTCGAGAAGGCCGCTGCTCGCGGCCTTCTCGCCCTCGGCAGCAAGACTGACTGTGCGCGAAGTCGCCTCCGAAATCTCGACCAATCCCGCCTCGGCCAGAGTGGTGCCTGCTCCGGCGACATGGACCTGGTCGCTCCAGCCCGTCGCCTCGAGCAAGTCGCTCAGAAGCCACGAGCGCGCGGGCGCGCCGAGCATCGCACGCAGCATCCGTCGCTCGTTATTCCCAAGTTCCATCGACTTACCTCGCACTCGTGGGAGTCGGATTCTCTCTTGATGATTCCCGCTTCGGCGGTGACGATCATTCTTCTTCTGCGACCCATAGGCCAGTGCCACACTCGACACAGTCGTAAACAGCCGGTTTGCGCCCATCCACCCACTCGATATGCCCACAGCGTCCGCACAGGATCGAAGTCTTGATCGGGGCATCCAGAGAGGTGTCGACGCGGTACATCACTCGCCCGGCATCGGGCATCTTGACCGCGTCGGGAGACCAAGCTGCAACCTCTTCAGGGTCAGCGCGAGCCTCAGTATTCATCCCGATTCCAAGCACCAGAAGAATCGCGCCTGCAATCGCTAAGGGAGCGCCGAGAGCCAAAGCGAAGGGGTCAGCAGGAACGCCGAAGATGATGCCAGCACCCAGAACCATGCAAGCCCAAGCGGCAATCACGGTGTTGACGCGCATATTCGATGAGGGTGAGGTTGCGGGCGGTGCCAATGGCTCAGAATCGGGGGACAACGGCACTTCGTGGACTCGTTCAGCAATCAACTTCACGCTTCTCAGCGACCTGCAGCAGGTGTAGGGTTCAAGAATCGAAGTCGGGCGTCGTGGGCCACTGCTCAGGCGGTCGGGGGTTCGACTCCCTCCTGGGGCTCCAAATCGTTCAGCTGTCGCGGCCTGCGAGACGCGAGATAACTGGAAGAGGGCGACTTTATCGCCGCTTCAATTCGCCCTCGTTCAGATTACTAGCGAATGAGTTGGACCTCATTTCAATCAATTTCTGAATTGATGAGTAACGGTGTTTTTGATTACCACTCTTCCTTGTTTCGAATAAGAATCATGATTTTTTAGAATTTAACCTATACTTCAAACACCCTCTCTAAACAACATCAACGTGATGATAGGCGGAGAATGCGGAAAACGGACGTTCAAAAAATCAAGGCAAGCATCAAAAATGAAGTATAGAATATTGAAAAATAAAGGTGTGTTTCTAAGATATTATTGGTGCCCGAAATGCAAGGGCTTTCATCTAACCAAGCATATTTACCGGATTAGAACCGGCGGCAGATACAAACCACATAGACGGTGAATTGTAATTCACGTCAGTTATTCTGTTTGAAAAAGGTCAAGGGGGATTCTCATCGGGCGTGGGGTGTGAGTGCTGTTCTGCTCGATGGGAAGGGTCGAGTTACGGCTCTGAAGGCAAAGGGGATCGAGCCGCACCTCGCTGTCGTGCTCGCCGGCGAAGACGCGGCGAGCCATGTCTATGTCAGAAACAAAGAACGCTCGTGCAAGCGAATCGGTATTCGCTCGACGCGAATCGACCTGCCAAGCAGTGTCGGCCAAGACGAGTTGATGCAGGTCATTGCGGACCTGAACGCAGATGATTCGGTCCACGGAATACTCGTTCAGAGTCCGACACCGAGTGGCACCGATGAAATCGCCATCACCGAAGCCATCGACCCAGCCAAAGATGTCGATGGCTTCCATCCAATGAATCTCGGCCGCCTCGTGATGGGTCGCTCGGACGGGCTCGTGCCCTGCACTCCAGCCGGCGTCATGGCCCTGCTGGCCGACGCCGACATCGACCTCGTCGGCGCCAAAGCCGTCATCATCGGCCGTTCGCGGATCGTTGGCATGCCTCTCGCCCTACTGCTCGCACAGAAGGGCATCGACGCGACGGTGACCATCGCCCACTCACGAACTGAGGACATCGCCTCGATCTGCCGCTCTGCAGACCTCGTCATCGCCGCAATCGGTCGTCCCGCGACTGTCAAGGCCGATTGGATCAAGTCGGGCGCCACTGTAATCGACGTCGGAATCAGCCGGGTCGCCGACGATTCACGACCAAATGGAACTAGGCTTGCAGGAGATGTCGACCCCACCGCAGCAGAGGTCGCAGGACACATCACTCCAGTCCCCGGCGGGGTCGGCCCCATGACCATCGCCATGCTGATGAGCAACACTGTCAGGGCCACCGAGATGTCATTCGATTGAGTGGCGCTCAGAAGATTCCCAATTCGAACTGCCCATCCTCGGTTGCGTGTATCTTGGGGTTCCACAAGGGTGAGAAAGTGAGGTTGACATGGACGCTCTCAATGCCTTCAGTCGTCAAAGCAGCACGGTGAACCGTGGCCATCAATTCGGCTGCGATTGGGCAACCCGGACTGGTCAGAGTCATGTCGATTTCCGCGTGTTCGCCTTCGATCCGCACATCGTAGATCAAGCCGAGATCGATCACAGAAATCTTCATCTCAGGATCTTCGACTTCTTCCAAAGTCGCTCGAACAGCCGTTTCGTCAGCCATTGAATCACATCATATTCTGTGCCGCTGTCTGGACTTTTTCGAACATGTTCAGAAAACCATTTGCTCGGCTCGGAGTCAGCGTGTTTCGCAACCCCATCGCGTCGGCGTAAACCGGTTTGAGTTCAACCACTTCGGTAGTCGTCATTCCGTTGACAGCAATCGCCGTGATGGTCATCAATCCTTGAACCAGTTGAGCGTCGGCGCCGGCTCGCATCAGGAATCTTCCGTTCTCGTCGAGTGAACAGACGACGTGTGCATTCGATTGGCAACCGTGGACTTTGTTCTCATCATTCCACTCCTCCTCAGCCAGTGGCGTTGGCATGCGTTGGGCGTACTCGAAAAGCAATTCATAACGTTCCATGGCATCGAAGCAATCTCCGAACTCCTCGATGATCTCATCGAGGCGTTCGGGCCATTCTCTTTCTGCCACGATTACTTCCTCCATGCTGATTCTATTCAATCTGACTCGACGATAAATCATGCGAATCGCTCACAGATGAAGCGAAGATATTCGATGAAGGCTTGGACTTCGTCGAGGGTGTTGTAAATCCAGAATGAGGCGCGATTCGTTGCCGGGACACCTAGTGCATCCATCAATGGCTGAGCGCAGTGGTGGCCCGTTCTGACGGCGAAGCCACCCTCATCGAGCAGCATAGCGAGGTCCTGTGATTGGATGCCATCGTGGAGGAAGGATATGGCGCCGCTGGAATCTTTGTGGCTCGGGTCACCATAGATCTTGATCCCGGGGATATCGAGCATCTGATTCGAGGTCCACGAGGCGAGGTCGTTGATGTGGGCGTGGACCTCGCGCATGTCGAATTGGGCCAGCCATTCGACTGCCGCGCCCCAGCCGATGGCTTCGGCGATGCGCGGCGTGCCGGTCTCGAACATGGCGTGACCCTCCTGGAAGGTCGTGCCCTCGGTGGTGACTCGCCGAATCATCGAACCACCGGTCATGAAAGGCCCCATCTCGGCCATCACATCGGTCTTGACCAGCAGACAGCCGATTCCGGTCGGACCGGCCATCTTGTGCGACGAGATGGCGACGAAGTCAGCCCCCGATGAATCGAAGAATATGCGCTCATGCGGCGCGCCCTGGGCGGAGTCGATCAATACCTTCGCACCGACTGCATGCGACATCTCGATGATGCGCTCGATGGGATTACGCACGCCCAGCACATTGCTGGTGTGAACCACGCAGACGAGCTTCGCGCCGTCTAGCGCGACCTCGAAAGCCTCCATGTCAAGAGTGAAGGTCTTGGTGTCGATGGGGACGAAACGGACCTCGACACCATGGGTCTTGCTGAGTTCCTGCCACGGGACGATGTCCGCATGGTGTTCCATCTCGGTGATGACGATGACATCGTCTCGTTCGAGATTGTAACGCGCCCAGCCATAGGCGACGAGATTGATGGCTTCGGTCGCGCCACTTGTGTAGATCAGATTGGCAGGTCCTGTGCCGAAATAACTCGAGATTCTGGCGCGAGCGGATTCGAGTGCGGCTGTCGCCTCATCGGCCAGAGTATGGTTGGCGCGGTGTGCATTAGAGTTGTATTCCTCGTAGAAACGCGACATCGCATCGATGACGCATTTCGGCTTCTGCGATGTCGCGGCATTGTCGAAGTAAACCAGTTGCTTACCATTCGGAAGCACACGCTCGAGAATCGGGAAATCCGCGCGAATCGCCTCGATGTCCAACGCCATTCCTCTTCCTCGAGTCTCTCGATGATGAGCCCTGCTATCAATTAGAGGGATGAGGGAACTGTGATGACATGGCAGGCCGGTGATGCACGCAGCGATATCCCGACGTTTATGGTCAGCGACTGACCTGAGGGCGGCTGATGGTAGCGCCGTCAGGACAGGATGTGGTCGACGCCTTGGGTCGTAAGGACCTGAATCTCGACGGCTCTGTGATCAATCTGGCCGTCGTCGGAAGCAGTAGATTCTATGATTTCGAGGTATTCGAGAATGCCATAGAGGATTGGGTGGAAGAGAACGGATATCCGGATCTCATCGTCGTTGGAGGAGCGAGTGGAGTCGATTACATGGCCGAGCGCTGGGCCGACAACAATTCAGTTCCAATCGCGATTTTCTCAGAAGAATGGGATGACCCGAAGCGAGGCTTGCAAGACAAGGGCAGAGCAGAGGCTGCAAATTCTCTGACTGGGAAGATCCTCGACTCGGCAACCCACGTACTCGCACTTCCCTCATCGACGAGCAAATGGACTCGGATAGTCATCGACATGGCTACAGCGCAGGACATGCCGACCACGATTCACGAGGTCGACTGAAGGGTTGAATCGTCGTTTCACTCGAGCCTGCGGCACATATCGACGAGGCTCGCCGCCATCTTCTCGATGCGTCCCTGAACCTTCTCGTCTTTCAGTGAGCCATCATCATTCCAAGCATGTTTGGCACTGGCAATACCGATCTGCTCCTGGATCACCAGAGCGTGGACCCAGCGCAGCGAGAGGCGCATGTGATTGAGTGCGTTCGAGTTGGGCTGACCACCCAGTGTCGACATGACTGCAGCCGGTTTGCCGGAGAACTGGTCGAAGCCGAGCCAATCGAGTTGATTCTTGAGCAGCCCCGAGATGGTTCCGTGGTATTCGGGGCTGCACAGAAGGAAGCCATCGGATTCGAGTGCTTTTGACTTGAATTCGGCGACGTTGGCATCTTCCCAGGTTTCGCCGAAGAAGGGCAGACGCTTCTCGCGAATGGGCCATAGTTCCGCCTCACCACCCGCATTCTCAATGGCCGCCATGGCGAGATCCATCAGTTTCGCGCCATTGCCGTTCGGCGTCATCGAGCCAATCAGGCAGAAGACCTTCGGGGCATCGCTCATGGCTCGCCGAAGCCTCCTTCGTTGAATAGTTTGACCATTCCCCAAGGTTGCTTGGCCTGCTCCACGATGTCGAGTCAGAGATTCATCCGGACTGCGAACCCATTAATTCAGCAATTGCTAACTCATGGGTCTAAGCAGAAACCCATTGATTCGTGAGTTAATCGCAGTAGCGAAACCCAATCTGCCAACCATAAACCTTAAATATCATGATGCGTATTTATTTTGCTCTACTAAGTGAGTGATATTATGGGAGGAGTTCGGTAATGCATGTTTGCAGAGTCTGTCGTCTGCCAACATCTGGTAGCCTTTGCCATAGGTGTCGCCAGAAGAGGGAATCGAGCTGTCGCAACTGTGGAAGGTGGCTGACCGGAGCGACTAG
>LWDU01040257.1_pt1 | contig 14890 bp, 18 predicted proteins | sample 727161 | NCBI WGS metagenome assembly LWDU01 (sample SAMN04566230, study PRJNA314399) | hydrothermal vent metagenome | isolation source: deep sea hydrothermal plume seawater | place: Mexico: Gulf of California, Guaymas Basin | collected 2004-07-11 | reverse complement strand
GGCTTCCATGAGGTTGGCGATGAATTGCTTAACGGTAATATGGTGTCGTCGGCTGATGCTACTAAGGGTGGCTGGTTTTCCAGTGATCGTGTTCGTTATAAAATTCTGCGCGATTACGGCAGTATTTCTGAAAATTATAAGGATGCCCAAAGTCTGGTCGACAGTTTTGCCGCGCAGGATAACTACGTTGAGATTGAGGGTGATGTTTTGAATATCAACTCGCTGTCATCCATATATTACGATGGTAAGAAACTTCGCATTGCGCAGGGTACGGAAACTGAAAGTTGGCGCATGGATCAGCTTGCGGCTGAGGAGATAATCGCCAAGGTCCTAAAGGATGAGAAGTTCGTTGAGATGGATGGTGGTGCCTATAATATTGAAATGGCTGTCGAGTATAGCTATGAGGATGGAGCTCTGCATATGAATATCGGGCGTGATACAGAGGAAATTCAAATGTCGCCTCAGCAGGCCGAGAAAATTCTGGATATCATTCGTGATTATGGGATGAAAAGGCATGAAGAGTCGTTGAAACGCCGCACGGATATCAACGAGGTAGAGGCTGATGCTGTTTGGTCACCTGATATGCTGGCAGATTTATATGCCGAGATTTCGCGTGAGCAAAATCAAGCCATGATGAATGCCGCTGTTGTTTTGACAGTTATTAATGCAAGTAACACAACGACAAGCACAATTAATTAGGGCAGAAAAAACGCCGCTCTATCTGGGCGGCGTTTGAATTCTGTACTTAGCAGCCTCTGGCTAGCGTCGGAAAGACGATGTCGTTCTTGCTTGGGCGGCCCCATGTGTGGGCTGTCCATTCTTCGAACTTGATGTCTTCTGCTTTCAATTCAACACCCAGCACTTTGGCGCGGCTTTGAATGAATTCTTCAACCAGCGTAGTTGCGACGCCGTGCATAGCATTCAGGTGGTTCAGGCGGCCAGGGTTTAATTCCTCGAATACTTCATGCGAGTTCAAGGCAACTTCTTCGGATGCCGGATCAGCAGCGTCACGGAAGTAGTGGCGGCATTGTTTCGGGTCATCATGAAGTTCGGAGCGCGTGTGGAGTCTTTTGAAAGCTTGTAGAGCGATAGACATAGTGTTTTTACCTCGTGTTTGGTCAAACGTGGCTGTTTATATGCTATTGGTCGTTGTTATGTCAATAAAAATCTGGTGGTTAGTCAAGGGATGCAAGGTTTTCCAGCGCTTGTGCCAGTACCGCGTGTTTTTTTGCAAAGCAGAAACGGATCAGGTTTTGCGGAGGTGTTTCGTTATCTGTGCTGTAAAACGCACTCATGGGTATGGCTGTGACTTTGGCATATTCGGTGAGCCATTCGCAGAACTCATAATCGCTACCTTTAAAGTCGACCTTGTTTGCGATAGCCGTAAAGTCACAGGTCAGGAAGTAGGTGCCTTTGCAGGGCAGAATGTCAAAGCCAAGCTTTGCAAGACCGTCTGCAAGGTATTGGCGGCCTTTATCCATGTCACTAACCAGCGCAGCAAAATAGTCATCATTTGCGCGCAGACCTGCGGCAATAGCAGCCTGCAGGTTTGGCGGTGTTGTGAAGGTTGTGAATTGGTGGGCGGCGGCTATGGGCTTAAGTAGGTTAGGTGCGGCGGTTATATAACCGATCTTCCAGCCTGTTAAGGAGAATGTCTTGCCCGCTGAGCCGATACGAATACAGCGATCACGCATACCGCCCAGAGCCATAAGCGGGATGTGCTGCTCTCCGTCGAACAATAGGTGTTCATAGACTTCATCACAAATTGCGTAGGCATCAAATTCCAGAACCAGCTTGGCGATTATTTCCAGTTCATCACGGCTGAAAACCTTGCCTGCTGGGTTCATGGGGGAGTTCAGCATGATGGCTTTTGTTTTGTCAGAGAATGCTGCGCGTAGGGCTTCTTCGGTAACCGCAAAGTAAGGAGCGTTAAGGCGGACAAAGACGGGTTTGCCGCCAGCGGCGATTACTTGCTGCGGGTATGAATCGTAAAAAGGCTCTAAGATAATGACTTCGTCACCGTCATTGATCAGCGCATTACAGCAATCAAGCAATGCTTCGGTTGCGCCTGATGTTACAAGGACTTCGGTGTGCGGGTCGACATCCAGACCGTAAAAGCGCTTATTGGCTTCGGCCACAGCAGCGCGTAGATCGGGTGTGCCGAACATAGGCGGATATTGGTTTGACCCGCTGATCAGTTCTTTTGCGGCGATCTCGCGGATCCATTCAGGGCCATCCGTGTCGGGGAAACCTTGCCCCAGATTGACGGCACCGTGTTTATTGGCGAGTGCTGAGAAAACGGCAAAGACTGTGGTCGGGATATTGTCGAATTGCTTGCTGACGGGCTTCATTAGAACCATTTCATCTTTTTAAACAGCCATATCTGGAAGACCACGATGGCGGTCAGAATGCCGCAGAAGATCAAAAACGACATGCTGTTATCAGCGCCGGGGATGCCGCCGACATTGATGCCGAGCAAGCCTGTAAGGAAGCCGAGCGGCAGGAAAATCGCCGCGATGACTGATAAGACATACATATTTTTGTTCAGGCGATCAGCCAACATATTTTGCAGCTCGTCTTTAACCACCTGCGCGCGTTCGCGGATCATATCAAGGTCCTCGATATAGCGCGTGACACGGTCGTAAGATTCCTGAATGCGGCGCTTGTGGCTTGTATCAAGCCATGCCAGCTCTGTTGTGCGCAAGTGCATTAACACATCGCGTTGCGGCACGATGTAACGGCGGAACATGATGGCTTGTTTGCGGATATTGATGATTTCCGAGCGCTCTTCCAGATCAGGTTCTTCCAATATGCTTTCTTCAATATCGTCTGTGCGTTCATCTAGTTCGGTAAAAACTGGTTCCATACGCTCGAACAGTCGGCTAGATAGAGACACAAGGAAGTCGGCTGAGTTTTTTGGGCCTTTGCCTTGCTCTAATTGTTCTCTGATATCAACGACGGCCTTCAGTTTACGGCGGCGCAGACTGATGATGCGGTGTTCGTCAATCCACAAGCGGATAGAGACCATGTCTTCGGGCGATGCGTTTTCGTTAAGGTTAACTCCGCGCAGGATCAGCAGAACGCCTTCAGGGAATTCGACAATACGCGGGCGGGTTTCATCGGCTAACAAAGCATCGATAATGATCGGGTCAAGATATTGCAGCTCTTGTTCAAGCCAAGGGCGTGTGCCGGGATGCGTGGCATCAAAGTGAACCCAAGCCAAGTCTTCCGCTCTTATGAGTTTGGATATATCTTCGCCGACGAGCTTCGTACCTGATCCGTCGCCATTGATCTTGATAGCGTAAATGATCGCGTTTTCTTCAGTCATGGTTCAGTCTATCCCGTTTTGTTGCCAGTGTTCTTTTGTGGCGGATTAGGTTCAGTTTGCGAACAGTATAAAGCCATAGTGGTGTCATCACCAGCGATAGAGCGATGGCAGCCACAACATATTTGTAGCCTATATCAGTGATATAGGCCGAACTAAGACCGAGGGCAGCCAGTACAAAAGAAAATTCTCCGATTTGTGAAAGTGCTGCACCCATAACAGTTGAGTTGCGCTTGGATAACCCCATAGCGCGCAGGAAGCTTATGTTGATAACTGTTTTAAGCACCATGATAGTCGCAAGAAGCGCCAATATGCGCCAGAACTTGTCGGCCATGAACTCCAGATCGATCATCAGTCCTATGGATAGAAAAAAGACCATCATCAAGACGTCGAAGATGGGGGCAATCTGTTCTTCGTATTTGTGCGCTTTAGAGGTGTTGCCGATAACCAGCCCCGCTAGGAAAGCGCCGTAACCTGCTGATAGACCTGCGTAATCTGATATCGCTGCGGCGGAAAAGCAAAGGGCCAACCCCAGTAAGGCAATTTGGCTGTGTTCAGGAATTTTAGCCGCAAGTGCGTTGAACCATTGCGGCTTTTTACTCAGCGCTGTGATTAGGGCAGCCATGAAGGCCAAGGCAAGGACTATACTGATATAGTCTGCGGCACCTTTGTGTTCTGAACCGAAGAGGCCGATGATAAGCAGCATCGGAATAACAGCAATATCCTGTGCGATTAAAATCCCGATCGTTGTGCGCCCGAGTGTGGTGTGCGTTTCTTTCATATCATGCAGCAGCTTTATCGCAACCGCTGTACTGCTGAGCGAGATGGCGAATCCGATGATTATGCAGCGCTGTATCGGCCAGTCAAAAAGAGCGCCGAGCATAAAGGATGCCGAAAGTGAGGCAACAATTTGTGCGGTGGTAACCAGTATGGCAACGCGGTATACGGGTTTGAATTTTTTTAAATCAAGCTCCATCCCCACAATAAAGAGCAGAAGCAATATGCCCATTTCTGCAAGAAAGCCGATGGTTTCCCTGTCGTGTACGATACCGAGAACGGACGGACCAAGCAGCAAGCCGACCAGTATGTATCCGACGAGGGCAGGCTGTTTTAGTTTTTCGAGGATAGCGCCGCCCACATAGGCAAAAACCAGTAAAATTGCGAGGTTGGAAAGGGCGTGGGCGTGTTCTTCCATATAAATGCTTTCTAAGGTTTAGGTGTTACCGCGCAGGTTAGTTCTGTTTTTGCGATCAGCTTGCCGTCGTCATTATAAACGGGGATGTCCCAAACATGCTTTGTGCGACCGAGGTGAACCGGTTTTGCGATGGCTGTGACATAGCCGTCTTTGACAGGGCGCAAGTGGTTTGTACTGATATGGGAGCCTACGGCATAGTGTGTTTCTGGGTTTATGACCATGAGTGAGGCGAAGCTGCCGACTGATTCCGTTAGCACGCAGGTTGCGCCGCCGTGCAATATGCCGTGGATTTGGTGTGATCGGCTGTCGACTTTTAAACGGAAGGATAGTGAATCAGGTGTGACTTCAACAAATTCCAAGCCTAATGCCGTGACGATATTCTCGTGGGTCATAAAGCCTTTTAATTCTTCGATAGTGTAGTCTTTAAACCAGATCATATTTGTTCCATAGTCAGTTATTGAAAGGTTGGCACTATTATGAGCAAGGACGACGTTGTTATCAATCACTATCAGAAAACTTCGCTGCTGGAAGAAATACTAGCTGCGTGCGGTACCAATACGCCGACCTTGGATCAGTTATCTGCGTTTGATGAGTTCCATGTAGGTCGCGGTGAGGCAACATCATATCTCGGAATTTTGATGGAGCTCACAGCGGGTATGAATGTGCTTGATGCGGGCTGTGGTGCTGGCGGCGCTGCGAGGCATATGGCGTCACGTTACGGTGTTAATGTCAGTGGTATTGATTTGACACCTTCTTTCATTGATACAGCACGGCAGTTGTCAGAGATTACCACTATGGAAGACAAGACTGATTTTGTGTGTGGTTCGGTCACAGATATGCCTTTTGAAGAAGCACAGTTTGATGCGGCCTACAGTATTCATGTAGGTATGAATGTTTCTGATAAGACTTCGTTTTACAATGAAGTCAGGCGCTGCCTTAAACAAGGTGGCACGTTTGCGATTTACGATATTTGCGGGCATCAAAGTCAAATGAAGTTTCCTATGCCTTGGTCTGCTGCTACGGAAGATAGTGCGGTTTTGGCAGCGGGGGATGTTCAGGCGCTTTTAGAGAATTCAGGCTTTACTGTTATTTATCAGGAAAAGCGCAGGGAGTTTGCGTTGGAAAGTCTGTCGAAGCCGCGTGCTATGCGTGAGGCGGGCAAGCTTGAGAAGGCCGCACCGCCCGTTTACATGGAAGATTTCGCCAAGAAAACATCCAATTTGATTGATGGTCTTGATGATGATGTTTGTAGTCCGTGGATATTTATCTGTCGCTAAAGTGGCTTTGTCATCTCGATGATGGCGGGATGGCCGCTAATATCCCTGATGTCATGTATGGCAGTGCCTGACTGTGCATTAAGTGCGATCAGGTCGCTGGAAGCCTGTGTGAACTCGTAGCCCAATTTCATATGCATCGCCAGAGAAGCAGCATTGTTGACTTCCACCTGCACTGTAGTTTGATTTTCGCCGATACTGCGTAAGTAGTTGTTGCGCTCTTCTGTTAGGGCAGCACCTATGCCTTGGCCTCTGAATTCTTCTTTTACGATCACGCCGCCGCTGACATCATTTGTTGAAATCATGCCAGCAGCCTTACCTTCGTGTAGAGCTATCCATGCTTTGGACGGGTGCTCAGGATCGCATATTTTTTGTGCTACAACGGCAGGGGCGTATACGGTTTCCTGCAAGTTAATGATGTCTTCATCGCTATAGGCAGATTCAAACCATTCCCGAAGAAGAAAGTCTTCTACCGTAGATCGCCAGTCGTGGTTAGCTTCGAATATTACAGTATCTTTTTGCATATTTTATTATGCGCTTTGGGGACTTAAATTGTCAAAAACTGGACGTTTAACAAAAAGGCCTTACTATGATGTTTAGCAGAATCAAATACACAGGAATGGGAACGCATGACTGATATTAAAGACCCAATTGTTATTGTAGGTATGGCCAGAACGCCTATGGGCGGTTTTCAAGGTGATTTGTCGCCACTGACAGCGCCGCAACTTGGTGCACCTGCGATATATGCAGCAGTTGATCGTGCAGGTCTGGCGGAAGAAGATATTGATGACGTAATCATGGGCTGTGTTCTGCCTGCAGGGCAGGGGCAAGCGCCGGCACGCCAAGCGGCATTAGGTGCGGGGCTGAGCGATAATACGGGGTGTACCACGATTAACAAGATGTGTGGTTCGGGTCTGAAAGCGGTTATGATGGCGCATGATGCTATTCTGGCGGGCAGCCATAATGTCATGGTTGCGGGCGGTATGGAGAGTATGACCAATGCGCCATATCTTCTGCCCAAAGCGCGCGGTGGTATGCGTATGGGGCATGGCAAGGTTATTGACCATATGTTTATGGATGGTCTTGAAGATGCCTATGATCAGGGCAAATTGATGGGCGTGTTTGCTGAAGGCTGTGCCACAAAATACCGTTTTAAGCGCGAAGATCAGGATGCGTTTGCCATTGAATCATTGATGCGCGCGCAGAAAGCTGATTTTACCAAAGAGATTGCTCCTGTCACAATCTCGGGGCGCAAAGGTGAGGTTGTTGTCGATAAGGACGAGCAGCCATTCAAAGCCAATATCGAGAAAATCCCGACATTGCGCCCTGCCTTTGATGCGGATGGCACTGTAACGGCAGCGAATGCGAGTTCGATTAGTGATGGCGCGGCGGCGCTGGTTGTTATGCGTCGTAGTGAAGCGGATAAGCGTGGCCTGAAGATTCTGGCGACGATTAAAGGTCACACAACCCATGCGCAGGCGCCTGAATGGTTTACAACGGCACCTGTTGGGGCGTTGCAGAAACTTTACGAAGTTACGGGCTGGAAGTCATCGGATGTTGATCTGTATGAAATTAACGAGGCTTTCGCTGTGGTGACCATGGCAGCGATGAGAGATTTGTCTTTGCCACATGACATTGTAAATATTCATGGCGGCGCTTGTGCGCTAGGCCACCCGATCGGGGCGAGCGGTGCCAGAATTCTGGTGACGCTATTGAACGCCATGGAACAAAACGATGCCAAGAAGGGTATGGCTACATTATGTATCGGCGGCGGCGAAGCTGTTGCCTTGGCAGTGGAAAGGTAAGTTATGCAAGTTGATAAAAAGACAGTCGCAATTGTTACAGGCGGCGGATCAGGTATTGGTGCGGAGACTGCGCGCTATCTGGCGTCGCAAGGAATTAAGGTCGCGCTTTGGGATATGAATCTGGACGGCGCGCAGGCTGTTGCTGAAGAGATCAAAGGCCTTGCGATTGAAACGGATGTGACGCGCGAAGACAGCGTCATGGCCTCGCTTGATAAGACGATCGAAAAACTGGGCGTGCCGCGTATTCTGATTAATTGTGCGGGTGTGCTGTTCGGTAAGAAGATTTTGGGCAAGGACGGCGTTGCTGATCTTGGTCATTTCGAAAAGACTGTGTCAGTGAACCTTGTCGGGACTTACAACACGATGCGCCTGGTAGCTGGCAAGATGGCGGAAGCCGACCCTGTGTCAGATGATGGTGAGCGCGGTGTTATTATTAACGCAGCGTCTATTGCCGCATTCGAGGGTCAGATGGGGCAGGTAGCCTACAGCGCGTCTAAGGGCGGTATTGTGGCTATGACTTTGCCTGCGGCCCGTGATTTGGCGCGTAATGGCATTCGTGTTCTGGCGATTGCACCAGGTGCGGTTGAAACCCCGATGATGGCTGGCGTGCGCGATGATATTCGCAAGGCGATTGAAGAAAATGTTCCATTCCCGTCCCGTATGGCCGATCCCGAAGAATTTGCAAAGCTTGAGGTTATTCGCCTTGATGGTGGTTCTCGCCTTGCCTAGTAAAATTAAGTTTGACCTTCGTGACTCCCACCTTGGTGATTGGGACTTCTTGCGAGAGCTTTATAAGGAAGCTCTTTACGACTCTATCGTAGAGCAATTCGGTGAGTGGGAAGACAGTCGTTTAGATGAGTTCTTCACCCATGCTATTAAGCGTGGTGCTGACTTCACGATTATCACCAGTGGCGGCAAGGACATTGGTGCGATGGAGATCGTTGATGATGAGGAATTCATTCAGGTTGAGGAAATTCTGTTACTGCCTGCTTACCAGAATAAGGGTATCGGCAGTAAGATTATCAAGGATGTTATTGCTGTGGCAGAGCGTAAGGAAAAGCCTGTAACGCTTTATGTTTTAAAGGAAAGTCGTGCTAAGGACTTTTACGAAAAGCATGGCTTTGCTTACAAGAGTAATACGCCAACACACTATTTCATGATCTGGGACCCACGGGCGCACTGACTCTGGTTAAGTGAGTGATGCGCTTAGTTGAGGTCTAACAATTTCACCGCGCGCTGTCACTGTCAGACGGCTGAGATTGTTCTCTACGCGCGTATCAGGAATGATTGTCATGTGGTATTGCGCTTTTTCCTGTCCCACTTTTTTACCTGGGACGCAGGCGTAATCCCATTCCATCTTTACGTCGCGCAATGTGCGAGACGCGCCTTTGAGCTCAAGAACCGTATCACAGCCTTTGCGACCTAAAGTGACGAAATTGAAGTGACAATTGGGCGGCAATTTCATTGGCGGTATTTCTACGCCAACACCGCCTTCGTAATGCAGCAGGCCTTTATCAAAGCCCTCGAATGTACCGGTAAAGTGGCGGCCTACGTGATCGGATAGGGGGTTGGTTGGGCGCAGTGCTTCTTCGAACATCTTTACGTATTTATCGCTTTTGATGTCGATTTGATTGGCTTCGCTTAGGCGCTCAACAGTTTTATTCATTCCCTAATTCCCAGTCAGTCTTGTTTATTACTTTGTTTATTAAGCATGGTTGATCATTGATTTTCAACCATGGTTGCTAGAGTATAAGCAGAAAGTAATAATATGTCAAAGATTATGGTAAATAAAATGAATAAGTCAGGGATTTACAAAGCATTAGAGAACGAGAAGCCACTGCAGATTGTCGGCGCCATAAACGCTTATAGTGCTATGCAAGCTGTGAAGGCAGGGTTTCAAGCGCTCTATCTGTCAGGGGGCGGCGTAGCTTACGCGTCTAACGGTTACCCGGATTTAGGTATTACCGATATGCATGACGTGCTGGAAGAGGCACGCAAGATTACGGGTACTGTCAATGTGCCACTTTTGGTGGATATCGATGTTGGTTGGGGCGGAGCGTTTAATATTGGCCGCACGATCAAGGAAATGCAGCGTGCTGGTATTGCCGCGGTTCACATGGAAGACCAGATTGCTCAGAAACGTTGTGGTCATCGTCCTAATAAGGAGCTGGTGAGCAAAGAAGAAATGGGCGACCGTATTAAGGCCGCCATGGATGCCAAAGTCGATGACAGCTTTATGATGATGGCGCGTTGTGATGCGCTTGCGTCCGAAGGGCTGGACGGTGTGATTGAGCGCTGTTCTTACTACGTGGAGTGTGGAGCGGACGCAATTTTTGCAGAGGCAATGACAGATCTTGATCATTACCAGCAAATCAAAGATGCCGTGAAAGTGCCGCTGCTTGCCAATATTACCGAGTTTGGCAAGACTGATTTATATACTACAAACGAGCTAGGGTCACATGGCGTTGATATGGCGCTGTATCCATTGTCTGCGTTTCGCGCGATGGCACGTGCGGCAGAAACTGTCTATGGCGCTATTCGTAGGGATGGCACACAGAAGAGTGTCGTTGATATGATGCAAACCCGTGCTGAACTTTATGAAACGATTGATAATGCGACTTATGAAGAAAAACTGGACAAGCTTTTTGGTAAGTAACAAAATTTGACAACTTATTTTCCATCAGGTATTTTATTTACATAATCTTCTTTATGAATTCATTTCATGTGTGTTTTTAAGGAGGATGTGATGGAAAATCAAAATTCAGGAGTTCTCGGTATCTTTAACGCTGCCGCGGACAAACTTTCTCAAGTAAAAGATTATTTGGCCACGGCTAGCCTTGATATAGGTGGGCGTGTTGCTACTGCCGCTACGGAAATGGGTGTCCATTTGGGCGTTGGCGGTGCGGCGATTGCGGCTATGGGTATACCGATTGCGCTGGCAACAGGTGAAGGCGCGTTGCCTGGTCTTGGTTTGTCAGCTGTGTTTACAACGCTTGTAGGTGTACCTGTCGGTATGGGCATTAATAATATGATAGGTTTTGATGTAGAGCGTATTGGCGATCATGTGCAGCGTTACTTTGATCGTAAGTATGATGATTATATTGAGAAGCACCAGCCGACTGCCTTATATGACAGTTTTGACTTTAGACCATAATGTGCTTATAGGTGTTTCCCTAGTCAGGGAGACACATAATGTACAGACGCTTATTTTCTTTAATGCCAGCCTTTGTGGCCGCGTCAATGATCGGTACTGCGCAGGCGGATGATAGTAATATCATTGATTACAGTGTAGAGGGCAGTATTCGCACCGTGGATGATCCCGACTTTGCGACTGCCTTTGGGCGCTCGCTGGATTATTTTGGTGAATGCGATTTCAACGATAATTTCAGCTTGATGCTAATGGAAAACAACGAGGCCTTCTTGATGGGTAGTGTTACTATTTCATCTTTTCCGTACGAGGCAATGTTAAGGCCATCTGAAGTCTATGATCATTATGTCGGGGGAACCCTTCATCTTGATCTGATCTTTAAAGCCGCATCAGATGCACAGTTCTATGCTCCACGTGATCAGAAAGTTGATATTCCGTTCAAAATGCCTGAAGGCACGGGATATGTGTATTTTCATGTTTCAGAACAAAATCTAGGGCAGCAGCCTGATTTTAGATGCCGTATACCAAGCCCTGAGTAACATTACGGCTACTATTGCCAAGGCTGCGTTGCTCCCTTAATCTTCTATGCAAATAAAAGAGAGGAGATTCATTATGGGAGAAGCAGCCTTGAAACAAGACGCACCTAAGAAGAAAACTGGCGGCCTTGCCGGTATAGTCGCTGGCGAAACAGAGATTTCAGCAGCAGGCGGTGCGCATACCCTCGAATACCGCGGATACTCGATTTATGACTTGGCTGAGAAGGCCGAGTTTGAAGAGGTTGCGTATCTGATGCTGTATGGATATCTGCCAAAGAAAGCCGAGTTAGAAGGGTATAAGAATAAGTTAAAGGCGATGCGTGATATTCCGCAGAGTCTGAAAGAGGTTCTGGAACGCATTCCTAAAGACGCGCACCCAATGGACGTCATGCGCACGGCCACATCTTTCCTTGGTAATGTTGAACCTGAAGGCGATGATAACTGTCAGGAAGCGATTACGGATCGTTTGATTGCGGCGTATCCTGCCATTCTCGTTTACTGGTGGCATTTTGCCCATACAGGCAAGCGCCATGAATGCGTTACAGATGCCGATACAGTGGCAGAGCATTTCCTGACATTGCTGCATCGTGAGAAGCCTAGTGCAACGCATATTAAGGCGATGAACGTGTCATTGATCCTGTATGCCGAGCATGAGTTTAATGCGTCTACCTTTACAGCGCGCACAATTACGTCGACGATGTCTGATTTCTATTCAGCTGTGACTGGCGCGATTGGCGCGCTGCGTGGTCCGTTGCACGGCGGTGCGAATGAAGCGGCGATGGAATTGCTGCGTAGGTTTAAAACACCGGAAGAAGCAGATAAGGGCATTCATGAAATGCTGGCAACCAAGCAGCTGATTATGGGCTTTGGTCACCGTGTTTACAGCGAAGCCGATCCGCGTAACCGCGTAATAAAAGAATGGTCACGTAAGCTTTGTCATGAAGGTGGCAAGGATGATTTGTTTGCAGTTTCCGAGACCATCGAAAATATCATGTGGGAAGAAAAGAAGTTGTTCCCAAACCTCGATTTTTACAGCGCTTCTGTCTATCATATGATGGCGATTCCGACAGGCATGTTTACACCGATCTTTGTGATGTCTCGCATTACGGGGTGGGCGGCTCATATCTTCGAGCAGCGCAAAAACAACAAGCTTATCAGGCCTTCTGCGGACTATACGGGTCCAGAGGGTCTACCTTTTGTGAATATTGAAGATAGATAGGAGATTTTTTCAATGCGCAGGAATGCCAGCCTTCTTATGTTTTTTATGGTGTCTATGGTCGGCGGGATGCTGGGGGCGATGCTCTTTAGCTCTACGCCTTTGCAAGCACAGCGTAGTAAGGGCGTGTTTAGCGAGATGGCCGTTTATAATCAGGATGGCGTTCGCATTGGATTAATTACGCCTGGACGCGTGCAACAGGGGACTATGTGGCTGTTTGATGATCGCGGCGAGTTCCGCATCCAGATGGGAACTTATGAGAACCCTGGCGAACGTGGCCAGCCTTTGATCGGTATGCATGATAATGGTAAAAATCTGCGTGCGTTGATGCGTTTGCATGGTGATACGGACTCTCCTGTGATCGTAATGAAAGATAAGACTGGTTATGACCGCCTTGTCATGGGTCTACGTGCAGGTACGGAAGAACCGTATCTGGAATATACAAATGCTGATGGCGAAAAGATTGACTTGCTGAAGAAGTAAGTCATGGCACCTCTTTATAATTCATCAGGAAACAGGCATAGATCAGCATCAATATTGATGACTGTGATCAGTATTTTGGCGGTCTTAGGCTATTTTGCTTACGAGCATCTTGACGTAAAGGTGCAGGCTAAAATTGAGAGTATGCGAGACCCGCTGCGGTCAGAGTATGTAAAGACTATTCCCGTGAGCTACGGTACTTCCGGTAAGCAGGTGCGTGTTTTTGGTACACAGCAATGTTTCCGAGGGCCTGTGACACGGGTTCGTTTTGAACTTGAGTCAAAGGGCTATGTGTTTGATATGTACGATTTGAATGCTAATCCTAAGTTTCACCGCACCTTTCAGAGCTTATTGGCCGTCACTGGCTCCAGTAAGTTTGTACTGCCTACTTATATTGTCCATGACCGCATGATCTACGATAACGATGATATTATTGAGCAGATTAGGGCGGTTGTCGAAGTTCAGCCCGCACAAACACCTGTGCCACAAGGAGTTAATTAATAATGTTCGATCTGTTTTTGTCTGCGTTTGTCAGTTTGTTCGTTGTCGTTGACCCGATTGGTACATCCGCAATTTTTGCGACACTGCTGAGTAAGTCCGATGCGGCGGAAAAGAAGAAGATTGCCATTAAGGCTGTTGTGATCGCAGGCGTTGTGGTGATTACGTTTGCCATTATCGGCCATTGGCTTCTTACCTATATGAGTGTGTCGCTCTCGGCCTTCCGTGTGGCGGGTGGCTTGCTGCTGTTTGTTACGGCGTTTCGTATGATTATGGGTTTTCATGATCCTGACCAGCTGGACTCACAAGGCTCTGTTTACAAAGATACGAGCAATCTGGCTGTATTCCCGCTGGCGATACCGCTGCTAGGTGGCCCGGGCGTTATGACGGCCGCGCTAATGTATATGACGGAATCGAGCGCGCCTGTGGAATACGCCATCGTTGGCGGTACGGTTATTTTGGTGCAGTTACTTGCATTATTCTGTCTGCTGGGGGCAGGTTCGCTCAGCCGCTTGTTCGGTAAGACAGGGAACGGTATTATAGCGCGCGTGATGGGTATTTTGCTGGCTGCTATGGCTGTGCAATTCGTCGCGGACGGTATTAAAGAACTTATAGCCTCATAACAAATAACAATAAGGAGAACTAAAATGGGAGGAGCTGCATTGGCGCACCAGAACGTGGACTTAAACGAGCGTCCGACATATGACAAGGTCATAACGGATATCGCTGATTACGTTGTGAATTATGAGGTTAAAAGCGAAGAGGCATATAAGACCGCGCGCTATGACCTGATGGACTCATTGGCTTGTGCGATTTTGGCGCTGAAATTTCCAGCCTGTAAAAAGCTGCTGGGCAATGTTGTTGAAGGAACGAGCGTGCCGTATGCTGTGCGCGTACCCGGTACGAAGCATCTGGTTGATCCGCAGAAAGGCGCGTTTGATATTGGCGCGATGGTGCGCTGGCTGGATTACAATGATACGTGGCTGGCAGCGGAATGGGGGCATCCATCCGATAACCTTGGTACAATTCTGGCGCTTGGTGATTATCTGAGCCAGAAGGCCGAGGCCGAAGGCAAGCAGGGCTTCACAATGCGTGACATCCTGACATACATGATCAAGGCACACGAAATTCAGGGCTGTCTCGCGCTGGAAAACTCCTTTAACCGCATTGGTATTGACCATGTTGTGCTGGTGAAGTGTGCGTCTACGGCTGTGGCAACGCATATGCTGGGCGGTACATATGAGCAGATTTGTGATGCGCTGACACAGTGCTGGGTTGATGGTCAGTCATTGCGTACTTATCGCCACGCGCCGAATGCGGGTCCGCGTAAGAGCTGGGCGGCTGGTGATGCTTGTCGCCGTGCAGTTACGCTTGCCATGATGACAATGGCGGGCGAAATCGGCTATCCATCTT
>LWDU01038138.1_pt1 | contig 14891 bp, 12 predicted proteins | sample 727161 | NCBI WGS metagenome assembly LWDU01 (sample SAMN04566230, study PRJNA314399) | hydrothermal vent metagenome | isolation source: deep sea hydrothermal plume seawater | place: Mexico: Gulf of California, Guaymas Basin | collected 2004-07-11 | reverse complement strand
GGGAAGCCCCACCGGAAGCAAACCCGCATCTGGCATCGTTTCGGATTTCCCGGAAAACAAAAACCCCCGCCCCAAGCTCCGGCATTGACCCGCCGCTTGGCTTCCATAAACTACTTGACCGATTTGAACCATGAGCAACGACTCCAAAACCAAAGTTTACCCGCCCGCCGCCTCCGCCTCGGCCAACGCGCACGTCTCCTCTCTCGAACAATACCGCGAGCTTTACGACCGCTCGATCAACGACCCCGACGGCTTCTGGACCGAGCACGCCGAGCGGCTGCATTGGATCGAGAAATGGCACACGCTGACCGAGTCGGATTTTGACAAAGCGCAAATCCGCTGGTTCATCGGCGGCAAACTCAATGCCTGTTACAACTGCGTCGATCGTCATGTGGACGACGGGCACGGCGACGACACCGCGCTGATTTGGGAGGGCAACGACCCGAACGAAAGCCGCACGTTCACCTACGCCGAGTTGCAGTCTGAAGTGCAAAAAGCCGCCAACGCGCTGAAAGACCTCGGCTTGGCCAAGGGCGATCGCGTTTGCATTTACATGCAGATGATTCCCGAGTTGACCATCGCCATGCTCGCGTGCGCGCGCATCGGCGTGGTGCACTCGATTGTGTTTGGCGCGTTCAGCGCCGACAGCCTTGTCACCCGCATCAACGACTCCGAGTGCAAGGCAATTATCACGCAGGACACTGGTGTGCGTGGCACGAAGCTCGACATCCCAATGAAGGCCAACGCCGACAAGGCCGTCGCCAGTACGCCGTCGATCGAGAAAATTCTCGTCGTCAAACGCACCGGCTCCGACGTCGCCATGGCAGACGGCCGCGATGTTTGGTGGCACGACGCCCTCGACGCAGCCGACCCCGTTTGCGCCCCCGAACCGATGGACGCCGAGGACCCGCTGTTCATCCTTTACACCTCCGGCAGCACCGGCAAACCGAAGGGCGTGCTGCATTCCACCGGCGGCTATCTCACTTACGCGGCGACGACGCATCACTACGTTTTCGACTACCACCCCGGCGACGTTTACTGGTGCACGGCCGACATCGGCTGGGTCACCGGCCACTCGTATATCGTTTACGGCCCGATGGCCAACCGCGCCATCACGATGATGTACGAGGGCGTGCCGAACTACCCCGACTTCGGACGTTTTTGGCAGATCGTGGCGAAGCACAAGGTCAATATTTTTTACACCGCACCCACCGCTCTCCGTGCACTCATGAAAGAAGGCGACGCTTGGCCAAGCGCACACGACCTCTCCAGCCTCCGTGTGCTCGGCACCGTCGGCGAACCGATCAAAGAGCCGGAGTGGAACTGGTACAACACCGTCATTGGCCAAGGCCGCTGCCCGATCGTCGACACATGGTGGCAGACCGAGACCGGCGGCATCCTCATCACACCCCTCCCCGGCGCGACACCGACCAAGCCCGGCTCAGCCACCCTGCCGTTCTTCGGCGTCCGACCTGCGCTCGTCGATGACAAAGGTAATATCATCGAGGGCAACGGTGTCACCGGCAACCTCTGCATGCTCGGAAGTTGGCCCGGCCAGATGCAAACCATCTACGGCGATCAGCAGCGGTTCTTCGACACGTACTTCGCGGCATACCCCGGCAGATATTTCAGCGGCGACGGCTGCCGCCGAGACGACGACGGCTACTACTGGATCACCGGTCGTGTCGATGACGTCATCATCGTCAGCGGCCACAACCTCGGAACCGCCGAAATCGAGGGCGCCATCGGCGGCCACCCCGCCGTCGCCGAAGCCGCCGTCGTCGGCTACGAGCACGACATCAAAGGCAACGCCATTTACGCCTACGTCACACTGAAAACCGGGCATGAAGTCACTGACACAATGACAGCGGAAATCGTCAAGCAAGTCCGCGCCGACATCGGCCCACACGCATCGCCCGACAAAATCCAATTCACCCCCGGCCTGCCCAAAACGCGTAGCGGGAAAATCATGCGCCGCATCCTCCGCAAAATCGCCGAGGGCCAAACGGACAGCCTCGGCGACATCAGCACCCTCTCCGACCCCGCCGTCGTCGAGTCACTTGTCGCTGGCCGAATCGAATAATCCGGCGCTTGGTCAAGCGGCCGCATTGTCATGTGGAAAACTTGGCATAAATTAGTCTGTTTAATCGCGGTTCCATTTTTGGGGTTCGCCTCATTTTTATTGCAACTCGGTGGATTCGGGTCGCTCACTGAGATGCGCAATCTGGAGCGCACACCCCGCAGTCAGGTTGTTTCGATCATCACCGGCGAAGTCAATCTGTCCGGCACTTCGCAAGCCAAAGGACAGACCATTGACGCGCCTTACACCGGCAAACCATGTATCTACTTTTATTATCACAAGGAACGCGAAGATGAATACACCGACTCAGATGGCGACCGGCAAACCCGCTGGGTGACCGTTGAGGAGTACGATCGGCAGGTCTCGGAATTCCTACTCGCTGACTCCAGCGGCAAAGTCACGGTGGACACCGACAAGGCCGATTTTAGTGTCCCATCCGAAAAATATTATCGGGGCGACTACCGCTATACCGAGGCCCGGTTTGAGCCGAGTCAGGAGACCTTCATTTTTGGTTATGCCAGACAGAACGCCGACAACTACATGGTTGGCTTCACCTCGAAGGGGGATTATACGCCGATCGTATCGACCTACGGCGAGGCAGCTGAACGCGCCGACATGGCCTCGGGCGGCATCTGGATGTTTTCCCTGGCACTGATGGCGCTTTCCTTTGGCATCATGTTCACCTGCTGGATGGTCGGCGTGCACAAACTGCTTGTGTTCCTGACCATCGTCTCGCTGTTTCAGGGTGGCGGATTGATTCTGCTAGGGCTGCGGATGATGCAAATCGACCTCGGCGCCTCGCACTCGCGGGTTCTCCGGCAGAGCGATCGCGCAAAGAAGGAAGTCGATCGACTGCTTGGCGAAGCGGGCACTCTCTGGTTGGGCAACTGGGACGACCCAGAGGTGTTCAACGAACGATTGGCCAAGCGCTTGTCCGGGAAAAAGTTTGACCGAGTACAGGGCATCTACGGCAACATGGCAGCCAATATCGTGCGGTTCAACGAGGTGCGAAGCCGTTTTCCCGAACGCCATCTCGCACCGATCTTTGGTGTCAAGGGTATTCCCAATATGGCCTTGGCCAAGTCGTTCGCCCCGCAGTCCGCCGACCAACTAGACATCCAACCCGTCAGCGTCAACTTTCTGCATCTGCTATTCATGATCGGTGGTGGCGGAGCGTTCGCCGCACTCGGTTCGTTCATCGGTTTCCGCAAAATCAAGGAGAAGCGCTACATCGAGAACATCCCCACATCGCTCTCCACCGGTTTGGCCTACGGTCCGGCAGAAATTCAAGGGACAGTCGAGAAAAAGTCGAAGCGCTTCATTGGCCCGCTCAGCAAAAAAGCGGTCGTTCAATATCATTATGTGGTGAAGGAAAAACGCGGCTCTGGCAAAAAATCCAAGTGGGTGACCATTACCAACACAACCAAGTTGACGGATTTCTATTGTCGCGACAGCGAAGGCATCGTCCCGGTGGATTTGACTGATGCCGAGATTCACACACGCCACCAACTCTCGCAGCGCTCGGGCCGACGGCGTTACAGTGAAACCAGCATCCGCATCGGTGATCCGTTGTACGTCCTCGGCACGGCAGTCATCGACGAGAGCACCGGCGACCGACTGATGATCTCCAAGGGCAATAACAAATTTCCGCTCATCACTACCAACTACACCGAGTCTGAACTCATGGGTCGCAAAAGTCGGCGAGGGCTAGGTTGGCTGAATCTTGGCTTGAACGGGTTCGTACTGGCCGGGTTCGGGTTGTTCGGCGCAGCCGCCTCGTACGCCGCGACGGATTTCCTTTTCGCCTCGATGATCGCCCCATTGTTCCTCGCAGGATGCTTCATCGTTCTGATGTACAACGACCTGATTTTTGTCCGTAACCGCGTCCAGCGTGCCTGGTCGAATATCGGTGTTTCGCTCAAAAAAAGGGCCAACCTAATCCCCAACCTTGTGAAGATCGCCAAGGAGTATTTGAAGCACGAAAAGGAACTGCACACCGAATTGAGCAAGCTCCGTAAATCCGCCCGGAGCGCGGCGGACTTTGACCCGGCCGCTGCAGGACTATTCATCTCGCAGGAAGTGGCCGTGATGCAGAAGTTCTTCGGGCTTGAGGAAAAATACCCCGACCTCAAGGGCAATCAGATGATGACGCAACTCCACAAAAAACTGGTCCTGCTCGAGAACGAAGTCGCCCTCATGCGGTCGGGTTACAACGACAGCGTCGAACGCCACAACACTCGTATTGCCCAAATTCCCGAGTTGTTTTTGGCCAAGTTTTTTGAGTTTGAACACGCAGAATTGTTTCATGCCGAAATTGAGGTGGTCGAAAACATCCAGCGCCCGGCCAACGCCAAGTCCTCGAAAAATCTGCCACCCATCATTGAGGACAATGAGAGCGAACAGGATCTCCCCCCGTTGATCCACCACTCGAAGCAGGAGGGCGACTCGCTCGTCATGTACTGCGACAACTGCACCCAGAAACTCGAGGTGCCCAACGAACTGATCGGCAAGGAAATCGAGTGCCCGGTTTGTCACTATAAGGAAACCGTCCCCGCCGAGGGCGAACCGGCGCCCACCGGACAAGATCCACCGAACCCCTGACCCGCTTGTCCAAGCGCATCCAGCTTAACCCCCGAACCTACTGCCTACTAAAACTGGTTTACGATTCCCACTCCCCTATGCGTCACTCTGCGCCTCGGTGTGCACTGCATTCAATTCCCCGACAGCAGTTTGAGGATTCCCTTCATCAGCACTGACTCCACCTCGGGGGCGACGTTGGATGAGCGTGGCTCGGTCTCGTAACCGCCCTCCGAGTAGGCTCGTTCGGTGCCGATATAAAACGTCCCGTAGTCGCCGTAGGCCGCCATCGCCACGTTTAGCTTGGGCTGCATCTGCTTGGCGGCCAACTGGTATTCGACGAACAACTCACCCGGCATGTGCAGCACGCGCACGTCGCCAATGGCAAGCTGCGCCAGGTCGGTTTTGTGCCCCGACTTGCAGCGCCGCAAAAAGGCCAACCGCTCCGCCGCCGGCACGGCGACCGGCGGCACCGAGCCCTTGGCCACGTCGGCGATCAGCTTGGCTTCGTCTAGATGTTTGGCCACCGGCAACGCCACCGGCGCGACACTCCAGCGTAAATCCCGCGACTGCACCGCAAACTTTTTTGTGCTGTCGAATGCACGCTTCATTCCGTCGGCCAAGCGCTGGGCCAACACCATCCGGTTTTTGCGCGAGCCGTCGTTGTATTTGCCAGCGCCGATGTTGCCGCCCGCGCCGTTGAAGTGAACGTGCAACGCTTCCGGCACGGATTGCTGACGGATGAACCGCGCGATACCGGGAAAGTCCGGGCTGGGAATGCCCATGCGATAGTAGCTCTGCGGATGGCAGGCGTAATAACTCAGCACAGCAAGCGGCGTGTCGCCGTTCCAAAAAGTCAGCATCGACAGCTCAGGATCGATCACTCCCTCCGGCTCGGCGCGCAGTTTCGGATCCGCACAGGTGGTGTAGCGTACGGCGCGCACCTTGCCGTCCGGCCCGAAGATGCGGCGGTTGGACGCGACCCGTTTCACCTCCGCCGCGCCCCAGCCGCAATGGGTTACCGGCTTGGCCAAGGCCAGCGATGCCTTCACCGCAACGGCAATCTTGGCTAAGGTTTCTCGGCAAAAATCACCGTCGAGCGGGCCAAGATGTTTGGCCTTGGCCTCCTTGAGCAGGCGTTCCGCAGTGAAATCAACCAACGGCGCGTCGTGCTGGTGCAGCGTGTGCACGGCCACGCGGTCGGGGGTTGTGCCGGCCGCCTTGGCCAAGCGCTCGCGAAAGGCGTCGTGCGCCTCATTGGCAATGCCGATCCAATCGACAGCGCAAAGCACGATCGGCTCCGCTTGACCAAGCAGCACCACTCCCCGGCAACGCAGCGTCATCGCGTCCAGCCGCACCACCGGGTCGTAAGCCATCATGTAGCCAAGCGGCGGCGTGGCATCGACGTCGAACGTGGCCACGCGCAATGGCACAACCTCCGCACCGGACACCCCCATTGCGCCCGAAAACAAAAAAGCCAGCGCAATCCGAACGGCACCCCTGAAAACTGAAAACTTAAAACTTAAAACTCTCCGCCGCTCCGCTCTGTCGGCGCACTCCACAGTTGAATCGTTCATAAATCGTTGATGCCTTATTTGTGTTTGGCGGCCGTAGCTCCGTTGCGGACTAACACGCCGGCGATTGCCTTGCGAACCGCTCGCACCTCGTCGCTGGCCTCGGGGTCGGCTTTCAGCACGATGTCCAGCGCGGTCAAGCCGTCCGCCCGCTTGACGTTGATGTCGACCCCGTTGGCAAGGAGCAGTTCCGCAACCGCCTTGTGGCCGGACTCGACGGCGCAGTGCAGCGGCGTTTGTTTTAGGGGATTGGTTTCGTCCGGCCCGTTCAACTGAGTCCCACTAACGATGTGTTCGCGCACCGCCTTGACGTCACCGCCCCGGGCCGCGTCCCAAATCGAAATCGATGGTGGAGCGGGCGGCTCCGGCTTCTCCGACTGGGCGACTTCGGCGACCGGTTTGATGACCACCGGCTCGGCGGCGGGCGGCGGCGGCGGGGTCTCCCGTCCACAACCAACGACAGCGAACGCAACAATCAAGCTGAACAATTTTTTCATAATCGGCTGCGGCAAACATATTCGGACGCCAATAACATTCCAACTGAAATCAAGCGGCACGAGACAACCCAACCGCCGCCGAGTGACCTTGGCCAAGCTGGCGGTGGGGACGGGTGTCCCCACCCGTCCGCTTTCGTGTTTACGGCGGCCCGCTGAGACAGCGGCCCCTACCTTCTGGGCGCTTGGCCAAGCGGAAAACCTTGTGGGGGCGAGCGGTGTGCCGTATGCTGTCCGCCGCTTTTTTATGAGTAAAGAACCCATACATGTTGCGGTGACCGGTGCAGCCGGCCAGATCGGTTACGCCCTGTTGTTCCGGATCGCCTCCGGCCAGATGTTCGGCCCAAACCAGCCGGTGATCCTCCACCTGATCGAGATCGAGCCTGCACTGCCGGCGCTCGATGGCGTCTGCATGGAATTGGACGACTGCGCGTTCCCGCTACTCAAGGGCACTGTGCCCACCGCCGACCTCGACGCTGGCTTCAACGGTGTCCACTGGGCGTTGCTCGTCGGCAGCGTGCCCCGCAAACAGGGAATGGAGCGCGGCGATTTGCTCGGCATCAACGGCAAGATTTTCACCGGCCAAGGCCAAGCGATCCAAAACAACGCCGCCAGCGATGTCCGCACACTCGTCATCGGCAACCCGTGCAACACCAACTGCCTGATCGCCATGAACAACGCGCCGGACGTGCCGCGCGACCGGTGGTTTGCCATGACGCGCCTCGACGAAAACCGCGCCAAGACGCAACTCGCGCAGAAGTCCGGAGTCGACGTGACAGCAGTCACCAACATGGCAATCTGGGGCAACCACTCCGCCACGCAGTATCCGGACTTCACCAACGCCAAGATCAATGGCCAATCCGCTGCGGACGAGATCGGCGATCGCGACTGGCTCGAGGGCGATTTCATCAAGACTGTGCAGCAGCGCGGCGCGGCGATCATCAAGGCGCGCGGCGCCTCGAGCGCGGCCAGCGCGGCCAACGCCGTGGTCGACTCGATAGGCTCCATCATCAACCCCACCGCCGGTGGCGATTTCCACAGCGTTTGCCTCTGCTCCGATGGCAGCTACGGCGTCGATGAAGGACTGATTTCCTCCTTCCCGGTTCGCAACGTCGCCGGCCAGTTCGACATCGTGCAGGGCGTCCAAATCGACGCCTTCAGCAAAGGCAAAATCGACGCGACGGTAAACGAACTGAAGGAGGAGCGGGAAATGGTCAAAGACCTCCTCCCCGGCTGATTCATGCCCGACACTCCGGAAACGCCTCTCGGCTCGTACATCGACCACACCAATCTGCGCCCAGACGCCACCGCCGCTGACATCGAAAAGCTCTGCGCCGAAGCCATTGAGCATCAGTTGTTTGCCGTGTGTGTGAATGGCAGTTGGGTGCAACACGCCACCACTTACCTCGAAGACGCCGACGTATCGATCGCCACCGTGATCGGCTTTCCACTGGGTGCAAGCGACTCGGACTCAAAGCGTTACGAGACCGAAGCCGCCTTGGACAACGGCGCGCACGAGATCGACATGGTGATGAATCTTGGCCGCTTCATCGACGGCGACCATAGTTACATCGTCCGCGAGATTCGTGATGTCGTCGAGGCGGCGGAAGACCGACGGGTGAAAGTCATCATCGAGACCGGCTATTTTAACGACGAACAAATCGCCACTGCCTGCAAACTGGCCGTTACCGCCGAGGCACATTTCGTCAAGACCAGTACCGGTTTTGGCCCTGGCGGCGCGACCATCGAGCACGTACAGCTCATGCGCGAAACCGTCGGCCAACACGCCGGCGTCAAGGCGTCCGGCGGCATCCGTGACCGCGAAACGGCACTGGCGATGATCGAAGCCGGGGCCACCCGCATCGGCACCTCCTCTGGTGTGAGAATTGTCGGCGATTGATCGCCCCAGCAAACCCCCGCTCTTCCACCGGTTATTCACCGCGAAGCCAAAGCTGTGAATAAAAAAATGAGCGTTGTGAATACATTTAATTTGGAAAGTTCCCATCCGTGGACTACATTTTTTGAGTTGGCTATTTTGGACGTATGAGGAGAATTTTTTACACCTTCATTTCCGCCTGCAGCCGTTTGCTTTCCACTCGGCGCGCACCTCTGTCATCTTCACGCCTGATGAGCATGTACCTCAGCCAAGCCAACAGCAAAACGATCTACACGCCCAAGTTTCAGGAGTCCCGCTCCCGCCGCAACAGCAAATTCGGGCACGTCCGCCAACCGTAATCCAGCCACCCCACCCTTGGCCAAGCGCTCGGCCGGTTTCACTTACTCCCTCCCCAAATCCCAAACCAAGTTTGCGCCTGCCTCCTGTCGCAGGATCGACGAGGCGGTCTTGGATTCCACGTGGCCGTCGGCCAAGACGAGGTTGCTTCGGCCCGTGTCGTCGCCGTTGGCCCCGTGCCGCGCCATCACCGGCTTGAGTTGGCTGGGATGTTTGCCGCTCATCTCCGCCACGAGATCGCGGTCCGAGATCAGCGGCGTCGAGCGCCGGGGATCGAGTCGGTTTCGTTTGCCGTTTCTCGGACTGAATACATAGCCACGGTACTTCTTTTCGATCGGCCCGCTCGGCGTGTCGGCGAACAGCACGGCCAAGCTTGGCTCTGGCACACCCAGCAACTTGGGCTTCGTGGTCGCTCCCTCCACGCCGCGCGGGTCGAATGTTGTCGCCCCGTTGTACCCGATCGGGTGCCAACTGCGGTTTTCCCAGTTGCCACCAAACTTGGCCGTTTTTGCCGTCGGGCAAAGGAACACCTCCCGGCTGCCGATAAACCGTGCGACCGCTGTCACCCAAATCCGGTGCGGCGACGACTTAGGCTCGGCGAAGTTCGTGGCGATCGGCAGCGCGCCCTCGCGCTCGTCGGCGTGCATCGTCACGGCCAAGCTGATCTGCCGCATATTCGAGCCGCACTTGATTGACTGCGACTTGCCCTTGGCCTTGGCCAAGGCCGGCAACAGCATCCCGGCAAGAATCGCGATAATGGCTATGACCACCAGCAACTCGATCAGCGTGAACGCCCTGTCGCCCCGCCTGTTCATCGCTTGACCAAGCGCAACGAGCGCACGCTGATATCGGTTGCCATCTCCGAGCCGATCGCCGTCAACGAGTCACGCAGCAACCGCGACACCTCGCGCGCCGACGGCAACGCCTCGTTCGCCAACACCACCACGCGGTTGTAAAAACTCTCGAACAAAACCTGCACACCAAACCCAAACGGCGCGCAAACCTTGGCCGTCATTTCGGCCCACGTCCGGTCGTCCGCCGGCAGCAGATTAAAAACGGCGACACCGCCCGGCTTAAGTTTCGATTGGATCAGCTGCGGTAAAGTATCGATCGAGACATCCGGCTTGAACACGTCGCCGGCGCGGCCGACAGAAAGATCCTCCAGCAGCAAGTCGAACTTCCCGCGCTGCGAGTGCAACCACTCGACCGCATCCGATTGCGCAAACTGCACCTCGCCCATCCACTCGGCGCTGAGGTCACAAAAAAGTTCGTAGCCGGATCGGTCGAGGTCCACGCCGCTGAACTTGTGATTGCCACCCATCGCGCGCAGTGGCGCGATCAACCCGCCGCCGGCGAAACCAAGAATCCCCACCCGCACTCCCGGCGAAAAACCGCAAACAGCCGCCGCGAGCACGTCAAAGACACTGTCAGTCGCTCCCGGTTGCGCCAGCACCTCGCTGAGCACCGAGCCGTTTTGCACGAGTCGCGCGCCTCGGCGGGTTTGCCGCACCTCCGGTTCGGCCCCGCCCATGCGCCGCGCGCCGAGCAGCAGCGCGGCTATTGCTTGGGCACGCCCTGTTCGTTCCATTCCTCTTTGGCGATCGTCTTGCCGCCCTGCCAAGTGGCCTCGGATTGCTTCTGGCCGTTGGGGTGCCAGCGCGTCTCAACGCCGTTCAACTGGCCGTTGATGTAGGTTTGCGCCGACCACTTGCTGCCGTCGTCGCGCCAAATTGCCCATTGGCCGTCGGCCCGGCCGTCGATGTATTTGCCCGTCCGGAACAGCTTCCCGTTCTCGTGATAAAACGTCCAAACGCCCTGCTGTTTGCCATTGGCGAACTGCCCCTCGACCGACTTCGTGCCATTGTCGTGGTGATCGACAAACTGCCCCTCAAACGGCGAGCCACCGGCGGTGTATTGGCCGTTTTCCTTCGTCAAGTTGCTCGCTCCCTCGACTCTTACGGGAGTGAGCGACTCTTGCGGAGCGACGGCGCCGACACCCGGCGGCTTGGTTTCGGGTTTGGGAGTAGGCTTGGCCTCGGAAGCCGCATCCTTGGGCGGCTTGCCGAGCGTTAGTTTCCCGGGTTGGTCGGGTTCGCCTGTTGATGGTGCGACCTCCGCAACCGGCGTGACGGTGATGTGGTCCGGCAACGTTGGCTTTGGCGTTTCGGCCTGCTCCGCCGAGGATGCGTCTCCACCGCCGCAACCCACTGCCACCATCGCCACTGTCAAAAAAAACACAAAACCCTTCATGGACGAGAGCAAACCACAGGCTCCGCTCGGTGACAAAACCATTTGTTGCCAAGCGAACGGCTTGACCGTACTTTCCTCGCCCTTGGCTGTGGCGGAAAACCAGCCAAAGCGTGCAAGCGCCCACAAAAAACCGCATGACAAATTTCACTTCATTAACCGAAGTCTGCAACGCGGTGAGCGCGTTCATTCAGCGGTGCGCCGATGACCCGCACGCCGCCGGCTTCGATGAACTAGCCCTTGGCCTGTTCGCGTTTCAGTTCGCCCGCAACGCCCCCTACGCCAACCTCTGCCGCGCGGAGAATCTCACGCCGGAAACGGTCGCTAACTGGCGCGACATCCCGACGGTGCAGACGCGCGCCTTCAAGTCGCTCGACTTGACCGTCTTGCCGGAAGCCGATCGCGAGACGCTGTTCCGCTCAAGCGGCACGACCCAAGCCGATCGTAGCCGGCACTTTCACTGCGCGAAAACCTTGGCCGTGTATCACGCTTCGCTTTGGCCTTGGTTTGCCAGGCATTTGGTCGATGAGTCGGCGAACCGGTTGCTGTTTCTTTTCCCCAATCTTGGCCAAGCGCCGGAGTCGTCGCTGGTGCACATGATGGACACCGTGGCCAAGCGCTTGGCCAAGCGCGAATGTTGTTTCGCCGCAGACGGTCAATGGCGGATCGACGGCCAAGCCGCCGTAGATTTCCTGCACGACTGCGCCACGCAAAACGAACCGGTCACAATTCTCGGTACCGCGTTTTCGTTTGTGCATCTGCTCGACCATCTCAACGCGGACGCGATGGATTTCCAACTGCCCAGCGGCTCGGCAGCGATGGAGACCGGCGGCTACAAGGGCCGCTCGCGCGAGATGCCCAGGCCCAAGCTGCACCAAGCCATCACCGCCAAGCTCGGTGTCGCGAACGCGCGGATCATTTGCGAATACGGCATGTGCGAATTGAGTTCGCAGGCGTATGACGGCAAGCTGGGCCAAGCGAACGCCGCTCCCCGATTGTTTCGGTTTCCGCCTTGGGCGCGTGCCCGCGTCGTCTCGCCGGAGACTCTTGCAGATGTCGAGCTTGGCAAAGCGGGCCTGTTACAGGTCGTCGACCTGGCCAATGCCGGCTCGGCGCTGAGCCTCCAGACCGAAGACTTGGCCAAGCGCCACGCCGACGGATTCGAGCTGCTGGGCCGGGCCGAGTTGGCCGAGCCCCGAGGCTGTTCGCTGATGAATTTATCCCATGACTAAACAATCACTGGACTATTTTTTGGCCGATAAACCGGGCGCGGAGCTGTCGCACTCGCTGATCGCCGAGGCGTGCCAAACGCTGCGCCGAAACCGCAACGAATACCTCGCCACGCTGGGCAACGAGCAGATTATTTCCAAGCTCACCGAGGTGGCCAACCTGTGGCGTTCGCCCGATTATCCTCTGCGACAAATGGCGCTCGACGCCGATCCGGAGGAAACCGGCTTCCCGCGTGAAGTGCTCGCTGCCGGGCTGGACGCCTGTTTCGCCGACTGGACGCAGGAAAAGTTTTTTATGCTGCTCTCGCAGGAGTTCGGCGACCCGACGCGGCTGCAGTCGTTCGCCAGCCAGCCGAACCGAACATACTCGATGGTGAACGGCCCGCAACTGATCGCGCACATCGCGCCGGGTAATTTGCCGGTACCGGTGTTTCAGTCGATCGCGTTTGGGTTGCTGCTGCGGTCGGCGCAATTCGTCAAATGCGCCTCCGGCAAGTCGCTGCTGCCTCGGCTGTTTGGGCACTCGCTGCACTTCGTCGAGCCGGGCATGGCGGCGGCGCTCGAGATCGCGGAGTGGGATGGCGGCAACGAGCCGCCCGAGTCGGCGTTGTTCGCCGAAGCCGATTGCGTAACGGTGAATGGCAGCGACAAAACGGTGGAGTCGATCCGTCAACGACTACCCTTGGCCAAGCGACTGGCCGGTTACGGTCACCGCGTCAGTTTCGGCTATGTGGAAAAACAGGCCAACGAGGTAATGGGCACGCAGACAGTCATCTCGCATGCCGCCGACGATATCGTCGCGTGGAATCAGCACGGCTGCCTGTCGCCGCACGTGATTTACGTCGAGCAAAACGGTAGCCTCAATCCGTCGCGCTTCGCCGACATGCTCGCCGAGGAACTCGAGGCGCGAAACGAGGCGATGCCGCGCGGGCCGATCTCGACGAAGGAAGCGGCGGCGATCGCGACGGCTCGGCGCTTTTATAAAATCCGAGCGGCCAACAACGCCGGCGCGGTGCTTTGGGAGAGCAAGGACTCGACCGACTGGACGGTAGTGCACGAGGATGAAAAGCAATTTCAAACCTCGCCGCTGAACCGTTTTATTTTCGTCAAGCCAATCGAGCACATCGACGAGGCGCTGCACGTGCTGGAGCCGATCCGCGAGTCGGTCTCCACCGTCGGCCTGGCCGCGAGCGAGGCGCGAATGCGGGATTTGGCGCTGCCGTTGGCCCGGTGGGGAGTGCCACGGATTTGTCCGCTTGGCCAAATGCAGCGCCCGCCGCTCGCTTGGCGGCACGACGGACGACCGCCGCTTGGCGAACTCATCCGCTGGACTGACCTCGAAACCGCATAACCGAATCATGGAACTCAGAAAAACATTTCAATTCGAAGCCGCCCACCTGCTGCCGCACCTGCCGCAGGATCACAAATGTCGGCGACTGCACGGACACAGTTTCACGGCGGAGATCGTCGTCGAGGGCGATTGCGACCCAAAACTGGGCTGGGTGCTTGATTACGCCGACATTTCGGCGGCGTTCAAGCCGCTTTGGGAGCAACTCGATCACCGTTATCTCAACGACGTCGAGTGAAAATGTCGCCGTGTGGATTTGGGAGCGATTGAAGCCAAGTTTGCCGCTGTTAACCGCCGTGGAAGTGGCCGAAACCTGCACCGCGCGCTGTGTTTACAGGGGCGAATGAGCGCCTGGCCAAGCGGAGTAGTTCCGAAAACCGTTGCGCTGAAAACTGTTTTATTTTAGGGTCTCTGACCCGTTCAAAGGGGTTTCCACACAGAATTTTACAATATGAGCGATACAGAAAAACCAGCGCCCCCAAAGGGTTTGGAGGGCGTCGTCGCCGCAACCACGAAACTCAGCAGCGTGCGCGGACTCGACGGGGAATTGATTTACCGGGGCTACAACATCAACGAGTTGGCCGGCAACGCGACCTACGAGGAGGTCGTGCATCTGCTGCATCGCGGCAAGTTGCCGAACGCAGAGGAACTGGCCTCGTTGAAGGCTGAACTGGCCGCTGCCCGCGAGCTGCCCGGCGGCGTGGTGGATCTGATCAAGATGCTTCCGAAGGGAACTTCGCCGATGCGTGCCATCCGTACCGCAGTTTCCGCTCTCGCCTGCTACGAGCCACCTGAGGCGCAGGATTCACTGGAGGATCAGACAATGCGCGCCATAAAACTCATCGCGCAGGTGCCGGTCATCACCGCCTATTTCCACTTGGCCCGGCAGGGCAAACCGTTGCCCGATTCTGACCCGTCCCTCGGTGAGGCGGCGAACTTCCTCAACCTCATCGACGGCGAAAAACCGATTGAGGAAAAGGAAAAGACCATCGACATGTGCTACATCCTGCATGCCGACCACGGCATGAACGCCTCGACCTTCTCGGCGCGCGTCACCATCGCCACGCTCAGCGGCATGTACTCGGCCATCACCTCCGCCATCGGCACGC
>LWDU01041597.1_pt1 | contig 14893 bp, 14 predicted proteins | sample 727161 | NCBI WGS metagenome assembly LWDU01 (sample SAMN04566230, study PRJNA314399) | hydrothermal vent metagenome | isolation source: deep sea hydrothermal plume seawater | place: Mexico: Gulf of California, Guaymas Basin | collected 2004-07-11 | reverse complement strand
AGCCGACGCGGCCCTTCGTGTCAGTGGTCCGGCCGATGATGCGGCCCGGCATCTGACGCTTGTGTGCGTCCTTACAGGCGAAGAGGCCCACGTACGGCCCGCCGAAGCTGAGCGGCACGCCAAGCGCCTGCCCTTCAGCGGCGACAATGTCCACATCGCACTCGCCGGGAGTACGGAACATGCCGAGCGACGTCGGATTGATCGATGCTACAGACAACGCGCCTAAGGCGTGCGCCTTATCCGCAAGCGCCTCCATGTCCTCTATCACGCCGAACTGGTTCGGGCTCTGGATCATGAGGCAGGCTGCATCGGCCGGAAGGTCATCGTCGTGGCCGATCACCACGATCTCGATACCCTGGTGTCGAGCGTATGCATCGAGGATCTGGACGTTACGGGGCTCTACCGTGTTCAGGACTGCGATCGTCTGCCTTCTGGTGATCCGGCAGGCCATCAACGCGCCTTCGGCAAACGCCGTTGGTCCGTCGTACATTCCGGCGTTTGCGACCTCCATTCCGGTGATCTCACAGATCATGGACTGGAACTCAAATCCCACCTGGAGCGTGCCCTGGGCAACCTCCGGCTGGTAAGGCGTGTATGAAGTCAGGAACTCCCCCCGGGCGACGACGGACTTCACCACCGACGGGATGTAGTGCCGGTACGCTCCCGCACCCAAGAAGCAGGCGTACTCGCCAAGAGCGGCGTTACGGGATGCGAGCGCGCCGATCTCCGCGGTCAGATCAAACTCGGAGAGCGCCGGTCGGATATCCAGTTTTGGGAAGCGATGGGCCTCCGGGATGTCAAGGACCAGGTCGTCGATAGAGCTCACGCCGATCGCGGCAAGCATCAGCTCCCGGTCGGCCTCCGTGTTCGGGATATAGGGCGAAATGTTGGTCGGCATATTTGGTATGTTCGCTCTACTCTTCTGCGGTCAGAGCGTCGTACGCTGCGGCGTCCATCAATTTACCCAGTTGAGACGCTGCATCTGACGCCTCGACCTTGATGAGCCAGCCAACGGAATAGGGATCTTGGTTGACCTTCTCCGACATCGTCATGAGATCGGAATTGACCTCGACGATTGTTCCGCCGATCGGAGAGAAGAGGTCGCTAACCGCTTTTACGGACTCGATCTCGCCGAACTTGTCGAACTGGGCGACCTTGGCGCCGACCTCCGGCAGGTCGACGTACACAACGTCTCCAAGCGAGTCTGTAGCGAACTGAGTGACGCCCACGGTGACGATGCTGCCATCGAAAAGGGCCCACTCGTGTTCGTCTGAATACCTACGGTCGTCCGGTGTTGCCATCTAATCCCTCTGATCGGTTCTGATTTTCTTTATGTCAGGAGGCTGGCCGGTGGTCAGGTCAGGCATGTGTTAGCGGTTAAGACCGCTTTCGGGAGTAGAACGGCAACGGTACGACCTCCGCCTCAACGAGTCTCCCGCGGACATCGATTTCGAACCGGGTTCCCTCGTTGGAAAGGTCGCGGTCAACGTAGCCCATGCCTATATTGTCGTCAAGCGTCGGTGAGTGGGTCCCGGATGTCACAATGCCGACCTCCTTCCCGTCATTGATTACGGCCAGCCCATGCCGCGGGATTCCACGCCCTACCATGCGAAATCCGGTGATCACCCGGGGGGTCCCGGCGTCCCTGATAGCTTTCAGTGCTTCGCCCGCTATGTATCCGGGCGTTTCGATATATGTAAATCTCTCCAGCCCGGCCTCGTACGGATTGTTTTCCACCATCATGTCGTTGCCGTGGAGCATCAGGCCGGCCTCAAGCCGGAGCACATCCCTCGCGCCAAGGCCTGCCGGTACGACACCCTCGGCCTCCAGGGCGCGCCAGAGATCGGTGGCCCGGTCGGCAGGAGGCATAATCTCGAACCCATCCTCTCCAGTGTAGCCCGTACGTGCAATCCGGCTCGGTATTCCGGCGACCTCGCCCCTGCGAAGCCGGAATGGACGGACCGAAGATGCCGGCAACGGGCAGAGGCGATCGACAATTTCAACGGCGTTCGGCCCCTGCACGGCGATCATCGCCACGTCGTCTGACAGATCAGCGAAAAACACACCGCCGTTCTGCTGCGCGGCCGGGATCAGGAACTCCTTGACGGCATCCGCGTTACCGGCGTTTGCCACCAGAAGGCACTGATCCTCTGTGACGCGGTAGACAATAGCATCGTCGATGATCCCGCCCTGTTCGTTACAAATAACGTGATAACGCGCCCTACCCTGCCGCAATCCCGCCACGTCGGCGGCGAGCATTCGGTCAAGGAACGCCACGGCCTCTGGACCGACGAACTGGAAGCGCGCCATGTGCGACACATCAAACATGCCGGCGTTGCTTCGGACGGATCGGACCTCTGAAAGGATGCCGTCCGGGTACTGCACCGGCATGTCCCAACCCCCGAACTCAACCATGCGAGCTCCGCCCGCGACGTGGATCAAATGCAGCGGTGTTTTCTTGAGTGATTGCTCGTCTCGCATATGTGGTCCCAGTAGAGGCTAGAGGGAGTGTCAAAAGAACGAACTGGAATCGGGAGTTGATCGGAGCAGAAATCGTACGGTCGCTCACCCTAAGGGTCAACACGGACCGATCTCTCGTTGACCCCGAGACGGCACGCGGTGGTGGATGGTAAATCAGCTGTCCCTAGGGGAAGACATCTACCGGAAGATCTAGAAATAAATTTCGTTAGGCAGCGGCCAGCCCGTTGGCTGTCACCCACTCCGGAGCAAATCAATGTCCCCGTCCCTACTCGAAGGCGAGTACGCAAAGTTCAACTTCTACAAGCTGGACAAGACCTGGCGCAGGCTCCCAGAGGATGAAAAAGAAGCCTCCAAGCGGGAGTTCACATCGGTGATATCCGAGATAGGGACCGAGTCACCTATCACGACCTACGGTCTCACCGGAACGCGCGGTGATTGCGACATCATGCTCGCCCAGTCTTCTATGGATCTGGACGACACCCACCTGGCCGGATATCTTGACCAGTCCTACTCTTACCTCGCCGTCCGCCGGAAGACGCAGTACAAACACGGCGGCGCCGAGCCGGAGCTTCAGGACTACTACAAGTACTTCATCATCTATCCGATGGTGAAGAAGCGGGAGTGGTACCAGCTAAATCAGGACGAGCGCCAAAAGATGATGGGCGACCACTTCAAGATCGGCCACAAGTACCCGTCCATCAAAATCAACACCACATACTCTTTTGGCCTGGATGATCAGGAGTTTGTGGTCGGCTTTGAGACGGACGAGCCGCGAGAGTTCGTGTCTTTGGTAATGGATCTCCGGGAGATCCCGGGCGGCTTCTACACCGAGAGCGAGACTCCGATCTTTGCCTGCGTGCGCAAACCCATTGAAGAGGCGCTGGAAGCCGTCGGGTAGTACCCGCACCACCGGCCTTTGCGTTATCTGTAACTACACCCAGAACTATCACCGGGGCTGTGAAGCCTCACTACTTGTTGTCTCCGGGTTCCGAGTTGTCGTAGTCATAGTCGTAGTTGAGAGCGATGAAGCTCTGCTCGTTCTCAGGTACCTGATCTTCCGGGAAGATCGCCGTAACCGGGCATACCGGCTCACATGCGGCGCAGTCGATGCACTCTTCCGGGTTGATGTACAGCATGTTGTCTTCGGGGTTGGAGTAGATGCAGTCGACGGGGCAAACGTCGACACAAGCACCGTCTCTTAGATCCACGCAGGGCGAAACGATGATGTAGGTCATCCTGTTGGCAATCCTCCTGGCCGAAAAAGTATCAGGGTCTGACCCTGATACTGGCATATTGATGCTGAATCAACGCCAAATTATAAGTAGCGTCGGCTCGCAAGTCTAACTCGCATTTCCCGTCAAGGACGGACACATACGAAATCCGTCAACGCGACGTACTCTCTTACATGACGTATCGATGATTCAGGGCAGTTTGAGTAGTCTGGTGCGGCAGGGAAATTTCCGGGTTCGTCAGAATATTCTGAATACTGTCAACGATTTCGAGGAGATTGGATGCCATTCGCAAAAACAGCCGTGGTGACCGGTGGCGCAGGATTTATCGGTTCGCACGTCGTCGACAGGCTCGTAGATGACGGATACCGAGTCACCGTGATCGACGATCTCAGTAGCGGCAAGCGCGAAAATTTGCCGCCAGGGGTCACCCTCGTGGTCGCGGACGTGACCTTGGACGCGGCGGCGGACGCCATCCGAAGCGCCGCCCCCGAGCTTATCGTCCACGCGGCCGCACAGATCAGCGTCTCGGTCTCCACCAGGAAACCGTTGCAGGACGCCCGGATTAACGTCCTGGGCACCGTAAACGTCCTGGAAGCGGCTAGGGCCTCAGGCACAAAGAAGTTTGTGTTCTTTTCATCGGGCGGAACGGTGTACGGCCAGCCGGAAGATCTTCCAGTCAGTGAATCGCAACAGACGGCTCCCGAGAATCCGTACGGCACATCGAAACTCGCCAGCGAAGAGTATCTGGAGATGTACCGGCGGGCGTTCGGGTTTGAATCGACGATTCTTCGACTGGCCAACATCTACGGCCCGCGCCAGGACCCACACGGAGAAGCCGGAGTAGTAGCGATATTCGCCCTCGCCATGTTGGCAGGCAATCAGATCACAATATTTGGCGACGGTAACGATGAGCGAGACTACGTGTATGTCTCGGACGTGGTCGATGCCGTTATGGCCGCAGCGGCGCCCGGCGGGCCACACCGCTGCAACATCGGCTCTGGCATGAGCACCAACGTCAACGAGCTATGCACGCGTCTGAGCGCACTAACGGGATACGCGCTCAAACCGCAGTACGGCCCGCCGCGGCCGGGCGACATCCACGCCATAAGCCTGGACGCTACACTCGCACGGATAGAACTGGGCTGGACGCCGAAGGTCGATCTCGAGACCGGCCTTGCCCGTACCGTCGAGTTCTTCCGCCATCAGGCCGACAGCCAGACCTGACTCGCATACTCGCTCAAGCAATCCGGTCGCTCAAATTTGCGCACCCCTAGCCAGCCAGAGCTGTAGCGCTCGGTACTCAACGACAAAGACTCGATCGGCGCTTCCGCTTAAAACCAAGGCTAGACCATGCGGGCTCGCCGCGCGAATGAGCGCCCGCGCTTTAACCCTTGCTCCGCACCGGTCATCGAAGCGGCCGAAGAGTGCCCCGGAGAATGCATCTTTCTCGAAGCCGAATAACAAAACTCATTTACCGACCGGTATTTACAGGGAAAGTTATTCGCTGGTCTCGGAAGTGCTCGGCTGAACCAGCCAATACAGAAGCACAAAAATCCCGAAGGGGACGAGGCTAATTAGGAGCCATGTTCCTTTTCTACCCATGTCGTTTAGGCGACGTACTCCCAATGTGATCACCACCCAGACATAGGCAATGGCGTACACGATCTCCGGGCCTATTTCGTCGGATTCGATGCCGAAAATGGTCGCAAAGATTCCCCCAAGGATAAGGACCACAATGGGGTGAATGAGGAACGGCCACCAAAAAGCGGGTCGTGTGGTTCGGCCCTTCAGATCTCGGAAACGACGCCAGGACTCCAGGTAGTACTTAATAAGTTTCATCGTCTGAGCTCTTTCGGATGTAGATGGCTGATTGGTTCTTCACCATTAGTTATCGGTTCCCTTTTCGTGGTTGTCCAGCGCAAGGCCGATGTTGTATTCCCGATGAGTACCGGACTCTGTATCGCTCCCGATCTAAGTGAGCGCGTAGGAGCGTATGGCGGTATCGTCTCACACGGCCGAATCTCAAGCGTTATCGGCATGCCTGCTATGAGACCGCTGTCGCGAATTTGGATCATGTAAAAACAGCGATCCCAGCCGGGGCTCAGGATTTTCTGCTCAAACCATAGAACGCCGACACCTTGAACAAACGAATGTTCAACACCATGGTGTCCCGACGATCCGGGATCAAGGCACAACACAATCGGCCTTGGCCCGTACTCCAGTAATTAGCCCTCGGTCGAAGACAGGGGGTTGAACGTCACCCTGCTCAGCACCGCATCGCTTGTGTTCTTGAAGTGGTGAAGAGATCCGGGCGGGACCATCACGCAGTCGCCCGCTTTTATCGGGTACTCGGTACCGTCCACCCAGATGATGCCTTCGCCTCGGGTGATGTACGCCTGATGCTCCCAGGGATGCGTGTGGTGGGCGCTGGACTCACCAGGCTGGTGGTCGTGGTAGAGCGTGACCACCGTTGGCACTCCGTCGTCCGGGCCGAGGATCGGGTTGGAGTGATCGACCTTGTTCTTGATTACCGGTTCCAATATCTGCTCCCTGAAATGCTTTCCCCACGCACGGACGGACGGCGGTTGCCCTGCCCGTGCTTCAAAAACACAGGATACGCATAACGCCGAGATTGTCATCTTGACCATGAACCGCCTATCGCGACTCGCCCACCGATGACTAGAGGTGGTTGGTGAACTGGTCGAGTGACTTTCGGCCGATGTCTGGCACCGTGGCGTCCTCGGATGGATAACCGACCACAAGCAACAAGAAACAGCGCTCGTTTGGTGGCCGCTCCATGATCTCGTTCAGGAAACCCATCGGGCTTGGCGTATGGGTGAGTGTGGCAAGCCCTGCGTGGTGCAGAGCCGTGATCAGGATTCCGGTCGCTATCCCGATCGACTCTCGAGCGTAGTAGTGCTTAACCCGTCGTCCGTCCGGGAGGAGGCCATAACTTTCCTCGAATATGCCGATAAGCCACGGCGCCGTCTCCAAAAATGGTTTCTCTCGGTTCGTGCCCAGCGGCTCCAGTGCATCGAGCCATTCCTGTGGGGCACCGCCTGAGTAGAACTTGCTCTCTTCCTCTTCGGCCGCTATTCGAATCTTTTTCTTGACCTCGGCATCGTTAACAACAGCGAAATGCCAGGGCTGCATGTTGGCACCGCTCGGTGCAGTCCCGGCGGCTCTGAGGCAGTTATCCAGCACGTCACGCGGAGGAACTCGGGACGAAAATTTCCGCACGGTACGACGGCGACCGACCTCCGAATAGAAGTTCGCGGCGCGCTTGCTCATTTCATCGTCGTCGTATGCGGTATATCCGGCTAGCGGTACGAAACCCTGAGCGCCGTAATTCTCGAGGATACCGATCCCTTGCACCTCAACCTCCACCTTGTCTCCGGGAACCATGTTGCGGGGATCGCCCGTGGTCCCTGACCAAACGACATCGCCGGGCTTGAGCGTCATCTGCTGGCTGATGTAGCTGACCAGCACGCCAAAGTTGAAATACATGTCAGAGCTGCTCGCACGCTGAACCTCTTCGCCGTTCAGTCTAACGATCATGTCGCCGCCTGATCGAGGATCGAAATCGGTATCAATCCACGGTCCCATAGGTGCGAAGGTGTCGCTTCCCTTCCCGCGCCACATCGAATTGTCGTTGCGCTGCCACGTCCGCTCGCTGATGTCGTTACCGCATGTGTAGCCAATGATGTGATCCCAGGCATCTTCCGGGCTGACCCGGCGTGCCGTCTTACCGATCACCGCCAGGCATTCGCCCTCGTGCTGAATCCCCGTGGTGGAATCGTACGGAATGACAATATCGTCGCCGGGGTTGATGATGGCGCTAATGGCTTTGTGCCAGGGCTGCGGTGTCGCCGCCATCTCGGCCTGCCCGGTGATACTGGTTGCCTCGTGGAGGTGGTCCGCAAAGTTGACGCCGGGGCCAAACATCTGGCTGGGCGTTACCGGCGCCAGAAGGTTAACGTCGCCCAGAGCGTGAGATGTGGATGTCGTGTCAAACGACCCGAACACATCTCCCCGGATCTCGACAACGAAGTCGCCCTCGACGATCCCGTAACGGGCAAGTCCCCCGACCTCAAAACGTGCAATACGGATAGCGATCCCCTTTGAACAATTGTCCGGCCCGCGGCGACGGCCCGTGGTGATGTGGGCAGGTTACGCCTCAATCACCAGGCCACAACACGATCCTCGCTATATCCAACTTAGCAACTTGCTACGTCCAACCATGAGACTCCCAGCGACGTACCCTGAGGGTGTCAAAAATTTACCCGGACGCCCACGAAGGGTCCTTCGATATTGTCTCCGCCATCTCCGAAGATCGTCGTCGGCTACGAAAAGGGAATACCGCCCAGTTGCTGAGGCGGCAACTGGTGTTATCTTCTCGTCAGCAAACTCTCGGTCCGATTGGGTCCGGGATTTTGGCCCCCTTTATCGGGTTAAGGAGACGCATATGAGTGACGGCAGCGCCCAGGCCTGGAACATAAAACTGATCTCCCAGAGCGATCTCGGAGGCTTCGGAAACGGCGGAGAGGGTTTAGCGCTTCAGGCAACAGCTGACGGCCGACGTGTCATGTATGTCGCCCACGAGAGCGGACCGAAAGACTTCACAGCGCTGGACGTTACCGACCCGTCCGAACCGATCATCGTTGCCCAGACAGAAGTCCCAAACGGCCGCGTGCGGTCAAACTCACTGGACATGGTGGACGACCTGCTGCTAGTGGCATACCAGGGCAAGGAAGTTGGCGATGCTCCGGTCGGGATGGGCGTCTGGGACGTCAAAGACCCGGAGAACCCAGAGAAGATCTCGCATTTCGACACATCCGGCCCGCACTCCCGGGGAGCGCATTGTCTCTGGTTCGCAGACGGTCGATACGCATATCTATCGACAGGGGCGGCCGATTTCCAGCCACACAACCCACTGGACGACCAGTTCTTCATGATCGTGGACGTGGGCGATCCGACCAATCCGACCGAGGTCGGCCGCTGGTGGCTGCCGGGCACCCGTGTCGGAGACACAGAAGACCCGCCAGAGAGACACCCTGACTTCGACACCGGGTTTCGGCTTCACAACGGCAATGTATGGCCGGAACGCCCCGATCGCGCCTATCTGGGCTACATCGACGGCGGCGCAATCACATTAGACGTGTCCGACAAATCGAAACCGACCATGATTAGCCGTGTGGACTACCACCCGCCGTTCCCGGGCTTCACGCACACGGTGATGCCGATATTCAATCGTGACTTACTTATCGTCAGTGACGAATCAATCGTCGATCACGCAGACGATCACCCGAAGTTGGTGTGGGTGATGGACAACCGTGACGAGAAAAACCCGGTCATCATCAGCACCTTCCCGCTACCAGACCCGGGACCGTTCAAGGACACCCAGGGGAGGTTCGGCGCACACAACCTGAACGAGAACAAACCCGGGCCGCTTTCGATGCAATCAGACACGCTGATCGTAGGCTCGTACTTCAATGGCGGGGTCCGGGTGCACGATATCAGCGATCCCTTTCGGCCGGTTGAGGTGGCGTACTACATCCCTGCCTACCCGGAGGGTATGCACGGGGTGAACATTAACGACGTCTACTGGGACGAAAACGGGCTGATCTACGCAATTGATCGCTTCAAGGGCGGCATGTACATACTGGAGCTGACGTTGTAAGCAGCGATTGGGTGGTGATGAACCCGGCCCTACGGTGTCGCTCAGACAACCCACGCCTCAGGTTCTTGAAGTGTCCTCAGCCGGCCAGACGCTGTACGCAGCAGTGCGCGGGGGCAAGGGCCGGGCCTGCGGTGGTTATTACAGCCACGACGCGAAGAGGGGCCGGATTTCTCCGGCCCCTCTTCTTGAAGACAACTCCAGGCCCGCCCTTTATAGCGCGGCCAGTGCGTCCTTGACTGCCTTTACGGCATCGTCATCCATCCACTGCGTCCATGAGTCCTCGAAGTTCTCGAGGTAGTACTTGGCCGTGGCGATTTTGTCTGCCGAGACATCGACGTCGTTTTCCAGGGCCCAGGCAGCGGTCTTGCTGATGGGGGATATGCCGACCATCATCTTCTCAAGCATGGCGACAACATCCGGAGCCGCTTCTCTCAGGCCGGTGTTGATCCCCTTGTTAATCGGAAGGGACTCGTACGCACATGCTTCCGCAGGTGTGTAGCTTGCGTCGGCCTGGCCTTTGATGACCTCATCCCAGCACGCTGCGGTGTAGGCAGGTTCTTCGACAATTGTCCAGTCGTAAGAACCGTACAGTGAGGTCGGCGCCCAGTAGTACCCGAAGGTGGGCGTTTTGGCGATCTGCGGGCCTTGAAGTCCTGCGTCCATCGCACCGGTGCTACCGAGCGTGATGATGTTGTAGAACTCGTCCAGGCCGTATGCCTGGAACTTGGCGCGGTTGATCTCGGCGCACTGCCAACCGCTGACGCAGTTGATGAACGCTCCTTTGGACGGATCCTCCGGGTCTGCCAGAGCGGCGACGACTTCCGGCTTCTTCATGTCCTCGATCGTCACTATGCCGAACTCTTCGGCTGTGTAGTCATGCCGAGGTTTTCGATGTTGCCGTTCGCAATTTCTTCATCGTGCCATTCGATGAGGTTCTGCTCCCACAACTCCATGTTGACGTCGACATCGCCGTTAGCGAGCGCCGTCTGCATGATGACCGTGGTCATCTGGATCGTCTCAACCGGGTTGCCGTAGGCCGCCTCGATGACGAACTCGGCCACGGCGTTGTTGATCCACAGTGACTCAAATTGAGTGTCGCTGAGGTTGATCGTCGCTTTCACTTCTGGTTCATCGCTGCCGCACGCGGCACCGATGACAGCGATAGCCGCGAGAGCGGTCAACATCATCCAGAGCTTCCATTTTCGTTTATATGTATCTGTCAATTCCAACTTGATCCTCGCTTGGATAGGTGATTCTCATCTTGATAGTACCGCTCACGCCGAATCGGTGATACGGCACATGTCTGTCCCCGGGACACTCTCCTTTTTTATCAGCCGTCCAGAGCCGATTGCTGAGCCCGGATTACCTGGCGTCTTCGCCTTCTCCGGCGCCCTCTCGCGCCATCGGGTCCTTCACCAGACCCTGGCTGATCCTGTCGATCACCACGGCCATGATCACGATTCCTATGCCTCCCAGGAGGCCACGCCCAAAGTCCAGCCGATTGATGCCATTCAGCACCTCGATTCCAAGACCCCTCGCTCCGATCATCGATGCAATCACCACCATCGCGAGTGCCATCATGACCGTCTGGTTGAGTCCCGCCATGATAGTCGGCATGGCCAGGGGAACCTGGACCTTCAAAAGAAGTTGCATGCGAGTCGCGCCGAATGAGCGTGCGGCTTCCAGTAACTCTGGATCCACCTGGCGTATCCCAAGATCCGTCAGCCGGATCATGGGCGGCACTGCGTATATGACCGTGGCGATGACGGCCGGCACCTTGCCTATACCCAGGAGCATAACCACCGGCACCAGATAAACGAAGCTTGGCATCGTCTGCGCCGTATCCAGTACGGGCCTTAGAACGGACTGGAACCGGTTGCTCTGCGCCGAAAGGATGCCGAGCGGAATTCCAAGCGCTGCGGAGATGAAGGTCGCTACCACGACGATTGCAAATGTCGAGAGGGCCGGTTCCATCAAGTTCAGAACCGTGAGGACGAGGAGCAGGCTGGCAGTAACTATTGCGAGACTCCTGCCGACAACTTTGTAAGCAATGGCGGTGGTAACGCCTATCACCAGCCACCATGGAAGCGCGAGCAACCACTTTTCCAGCGGGAGCAGCGCACGTCTGAGGAATTCATCGCTGCCGGTTTTCAGTGCCGGCCTCCAGTGGGAGACCATCCACTCGACACGATCATCGAGCCAGTTCGCAATATCCTTACCTATGAACCAGCTTTCGGGCACGCTGCCTGCGTCTCCCAGCAACGTTACGAATGTGCCGATGAAGAGTCCGATCCCGAGAACACGCAACCAGGGCGCGGCAGGAACAATGAACCAGATGGCAAGGAACCCTGCTAGGTTCGGCCAATGTGGAATCGGCAGCACGTACCAGACGATAGTGCTTATGATCAGCGCCGCCCAACCCCAGGCCGGGAGACGTAGGCGAAGCGTGGCGTAGTGAAGGACCTTGGAAGCCATGTCCCTATTCGGGGATTCCCCTTCAAGGGCTGGAACCGTTTGCCCTACGCCGAAAGGATTTCGAGCGGAATCCCAAGCGCGGCGGAGATATCTGAAACCGTTCGGGTTGATGTCTTTCACGGCCATTGTTAGCTCCCCTTCCCAGCTGAGCTTTTCCCGAGAGCCTGCTCGATCCCCTCATACACAATCGAAGCCAGTTCGCTAGGGATCCTGGGGCTGTCAGGTTTCCAGGTCGCCGCCAGGGAGGTCGAATTAATTAGGCCGACCAGTTGACCGTCGTCGTCCACCACCGGGAGGCAAGATGGATGGGCCAGTACAGATGGCAATACGTCGTCGTATGTATCGCCGGCGTTAAAGGTCGTGGGTGACTCCACGTACTCCTCGACGGTAGCAGCGCCTGCCTCCAAGGCCTTGATGGCGTTAGCCACCGTGATCACGCCTTTAAAGAGCTGCGTATCGTCGGTGATGTGGACGTTGGAACAACAGTCGTTGTCCAGAGCAACCCGTAGAACCTCCTCGGGTGAGGTTCCGGGCACTGCGGTGGCGGAGCTCGGCAAGACCATGTCGCCCGCCGTGAGAACGGACTGCGTTTGAACGCCCTCGGTGAAGCTGGCAACGTATTCGTTTGCCGGGTTCAACACGATCTGGTCCGGCGTATCAAGCTGAACAACCTCGCCGCCGTTCATGATGGCGATACGGTCGCCTATTTTCAGGGCTTCATCGAGGTCATGGGTTATGAAAACGATCGTGGTCTGGGATTGCCCGGAGTGTAGGCTCTCTTTAAGGCTGACCAGTTCATCCTGCATCTCTCGGCGAATGAGTGGATCCAGCCCGCTGAACGGTTCGTCCATCAGGAGAATCTCCGGCTCCAGGGTAAGGGCGCGTGCAAGACCGACCCGCTGCAGCATGCCGCCGCTGAGTTCGACGGGGTAGTTGCCCTCCCAACCTTGGAGGCCGACGAGGTCAAGTTTTTCCTGCGCCCGCTGGTTGCGGACCCGCCGTCCGACACCCTGTATCTCGAGGCCCCACGCGGTGTTCTCAAGGACACTGAGGTGTGGAAATAGCGCGTAATGCTGAAACACCATCGCTATGCTGTTTCGTCGAAGTTGAGTCAGGTCATCATGCGTTATTTCGGAGAGATTATTCCCGAGTATATTGACCTCACCGGACGTAGGGATAATCAAACCATTCAGACAACGTACCAGTGTCGATTTTCCTGACCCTGAAAGACCCATTACTACAAACGTTTCCCCTCGAATAATATCGAGTGAAACATCTTTCAAGGCAAGAACAAGTCCAAAATCATTTTGAAGATCTGATTTTGATGAATTCTTGTGAGTATCGGTCAGAGCGCGTTCCGGGTTCTCGCCGTATACCTTCCAGAGAGAGTCAACAGAAACAACAGTTTCAGGAGATGCCACCATCGGGTTAACGATCTCCTTTGAGGCTGCTGGTACGGATCGCCTGGGTTGCAAATGTTCGAGGGTCGCCTTCGCCAGGTACGGAGTGGTCGCCCTCGCGAAACTTCAGGAGAATCCCGAAGGCGGAGGGAAATATCCCGTTGAGCGGACGAGTTTCCGTCATCTGGCAGCTCGCGTCTCAAACCGAGTCGCGGTCGTACAGTCCAGCTCTGCCTCGGTCTGATCCCTCGAAATAAGTCTGCCCCTTGCTTTGGGTCGCACTGCGCTCTTACGCGCGTCGTATCCCTTGAAGATCAGCACGCAGGTGAAACGTCGCTCGATTTTTGTCCTCTAGTGGCCTGTTCGGAATCAGATACCGCCGGCGACGCGACTGCGTAATGCGTCAATTTACTTTGGCCTACAGATGTCCAAGCAAAAATTAACTCGCTCAAGAACATTCCCGTGCATCGGGAAATCCGATATACGACCAGCATTATTCCGACCAGCTAGAAGCGCTGAATACCCTAGCACAGTGTGTTTAATAAAGCAAGTCAACAAACATAAATAAAGAAGTGCGTTATTTCAATTTACGGTCAAATATTCAGCATCTAACTCGACATTTAATTGGTTTATCCGAACACCAATTAAACCGTTCGATTGCCACCTGCACTTTTCAGCATTCTGTCCTCTATCAGGTGCAAAATCACAAAAGCGTGTCACTTTCGATGATCGATTAATGACCGGGAGCGACTTGGTTGAACGCCAGCAAGTGAAATAAACGCCCCAATTGGGCCTAGATCATCCACTGCTTCATGTCGTCCAACGGCAGCCGTTCCGACTCGATGATCGCCTCGCACTCGATCTCCACTTTGCATTCGATCTTTCCGAGTCGAACTACAGGGACGACAGTGCTCGTGGGCCGCACATTACTGAAGTATTTGAAGCGTTCAGCGGAAGCGTCGTAGTACTCCTCAACATGTTCGGCCACAACGTAGGTCGCCGAGCGCGTAACGTCGTCAAAGGTTGCGCCGACGTGGTTCAACCCGGTCTTGATATTCTCGCAAATCTGCCGAATCTCGGCGCGCATGTCTCCTATGCCGACCACCTCACCGGAAGGTAGCCGAGACAACTGACCTGAGAGGTAGATATGAGAATGCTCTGCACCCCGGACGACCACAATCGGCGTGTAGAGAAGCTCGTCATTCTCCACGCGCCACCACATGTTATCCGGGCGCAGGTAGTAGCGATCAAGCAATCGTGAACCTCCATTTACAGCTGACGACCGCGATGCTGTTCAGATCCCGGTCATCATCATTATTCCAGCACGTCAGCATTCGTGTTGCCAGGCGTGTTCGCTACCTCAGCAGCGTCGTACAGTCGACGGAGGTTACGCTCATGCTTGGACTCAGGATCGTCGAACACCGAAGACGTACTGGTCGGGTTATAGCGAAGTTCCCAGGAAAAGGGAGCTGTCTGTCTTTGGTGGTGAACGCAAGTTCGATGTCATGCATAGAGCACAGATTGTGATGCAAAAACAGGTCGACTGATGATCGTTGTCACATTAGTCTACAAGAGAGAGATATTACAGTTTGTGGATGGCTCGAGTGCGAATGACGATAGATGGG
>LWDU01038197.1_pt1 | contig 14901 bp, 11 predicted proteins | sample 727161 | NCBI WGS metagenome assembly LWDU01 (sample SAMN04566230, study PRJNA314399) | hydrothermal vent metagenome | isolation source: deep sea hydrothermal plume seawater | place: Mexico: Gulf of California, Guaymas Basin | collected 2004-07-11 | reverse complement strand
CGTTGCCGTCGGACTACGTGCGAAGCCTCAGCCCAGATCGGTTTCTTGACAACGAGTGGAACGCAGCCAAGGCGCAAGCCAAGGCCAAGCGGATTTACGAAACCTACTATGACCTCGGACACTGATCAAGCGGTTCAGCTGCCACCGCGCGCGCGGGTTGTCATTATCGGCGGAGGTGTCGTCGGATGCAGCGTGGCCTATCATCTCACGAGGCTTGGCTGGAAGGACGTCGTCGTGCTCGAGCGCAAGACGCTGACCGGTGGTTCGACGTTTCACGCCGCCGGCTTGGTGGGCCAGTTGCGCAGCTCGGCCAGCATCACGCAACTGCTAAAATACAGCGTCGATCTTTACGGCAAACTCGAGGAGGAGACCGGCCAGGCGACCGGCTGGAAAGCCAACGGTGGCTTGCGCTTGGCCTGCAACAACGAGCGTCTTGCCGAGATCAAGCGGCAGGCGACGTCGGCGCACAGCTTCGGGCTGGAAATGCATTTGCTCTCGCCAAGCGAAGCGAAGGAACTTTGGCCGATGATGGATGTCTCGGACTTGGTTGGCGCGGCGTTTTTACCGACCGACGGGCAGGCGAGTCCGTCCGATTTGTGCCAAGCCTTGGCCAAGGGCGCGAAGATGGACGGCGCACAAATCATCGAGAGCTGCCGCGTGACCGGCTTCGACATTCGCGATGGCCGAGTCGCCGGCGTGCAGACAGAATTGGGTGACATCGAGTGCGAAATTGCCGTCAACTGCTGCGGCATTTGGGCGCGCGAATGCGGCCGCTTGGCCAACGTCTCCGTGCCGATTCAACCCATGCAGCACCAATATCTTATCACCGAGCCAATCGAGGGAGTCACCGCCGATTTGCCGACGCTGCGGGACCCGGATCGGCTCTGCTATTTCAAGGAGGAAGTCGGCGGGTTCGCGATGGGCGGCTACGAGTTGAAGCCCATGCCGTGGACGCCGCCGGACGGCATCCCGCGCGACTTCCATTTTCAATTGCTCGAAAGCGACTGGAATCAGTTCGAGGGGTTGTTCCTGCAGGCCGTCGGTCGCGTGCCCGCGCTGGAAAACGCCGGCATCCGCCAACTCACGGCAGTTTCATTCTCGGCGAGTCGCCGGAAGTGCGCGGCTTTTTTGTCGGTGCCGGCTTCAACGCGTACGGCATCGCGGCCAACGGCGGCGCGGGGCGGGCGTTGGCGGAGTGGATTGTCGGCGGCGAGCCGTCGATGGATTTGTGGCCGGTGGACATCCGGCGTTTTGGCGAGCATCACCGCGAGACGAAGTTTCTCATCGAGCGCACGACCGAGGCCACCGGCAAGCATTACACGATGGCTTGGCCAAGCGAGGAACACGAGTCGGGCCGGCTGCTGAAGACGTCGCCGCTTTACGAGCGGCTCAAGTCGGGCGGCGGTTGTTTCGGCAGCAAGCTCGGCTGGGAGAGGCCGAACTGGTTTGCGCCGGACGGTGTCGAGCCGAGGGACGAGCCAAGCTACGGCCGCGCGAACTGGTTCGAGCACGTGGCGCGCGAACACCGGCATACGCGGGAGGCGGTGTCGCTCTTCGACGAGTCGTCGTTCGCCAAATATCTACTCGCTGGCCCGGGCGCCGAGAAGGCGCTGTCGTGGATCTGCGCCAACGACATCGCCGTTCCACCGGGCCGCTTGGTTTACACACAGCTTTGCAACCAACGCGGAGGCATCGAGGCTGACCTTACCGTTTGTCGTCTGGATGCGGATCAATTTTACATCGTTACTGGCACCGGCTCGGCTACGCGTGATTTCAACTGGATCGAACGCAACATTCCCGACGGGAGCGATGTGGTGTTGACGGACGTCTCGATGGCGACTGCGGTGCTGGGGCTGATGGGGCCGCTCGCACGCGAGGTGCTCACGCAGGCCACCGACGCAGATTTGTCGAGCGACGTATTTCCATTCGCGACCTCGCGCGAACTGGAAATCGCCGGGACGACGGTGCGGACCATGCGCGTGACGTTCGTCGGCGAGTTGGGTTGGGAACTGCATATGCCGAGCGAGTCGGCTGGAGCGGTTTACGATCGACTGATGGAGCTTGGCCAGGTGCATGGCATCGCCAACGCCGGCTATCGCGCCATCGACAGTTTGCGATTGGAGAAGGGCTACCGGATCTGGGGCGCTGACGTGACGCCCGACCACACGCCGCTTGAGGCCGGACTCGGCTGGGCGGCCAAGCTAAAAACAGACACGCCGTTCCTCGGCCGCGAGGCGCTTGAGCAGCAAAAGGCCGGCCGATTGGGCAAGCGCCTGGCGTTTTTCACGGTGGACGATCCCGAGGTGGTGCTGCTGGGTCGAGAGACGATTTATCGCAGCGGCGAGCGCGTTGGTTGGCTGACCAGCGGCGGCTTCGGACACAGCATCGGCCAAGGGCTTGGCATGGGCTACGTGCGAAACGCCGCCGGAGTGGATCGTGACTTTTTGCTCAGCGGCAACTACGAACTGGAGGTGGCCTGCGAACGAGTGCCGGCCAAGCTGTCACTGCAACCGGCCTACGATCCGAAATCCGAACGAGTGAAAATGTGATGGACGTACCGGCGATTCAGTTGACGCGCGAGACGTTCGGCAATATTCCGCCGTCGTCGGTCATTGCATTTTACGTGATGGCGGTGGCGTCGTTGCTGGTATTTTGCTGGGGTGTTTGGCGGCGCTGGAAACTTTGGCGGCAGGGCAGGCCGGTCGCCATCAGGGAAATTCTGCTTGGCAATTTTGCGCGGTTGAAGCCGCGCCTCGGTCGACTGCTGAAGGAGGGTCTCGGACAAAAACGGGTGCGTGGCCGTGGCCTGGCCAGTTGGGCGCACATCATGATGTTCGCCGGGTTCATGATGCTGTTTCTCGGCACGACGCTGCTGGAGGTCGATCACCTTGCGGCCAAGGTATCCGAAAAATTTCATTTTCATCATGGCTGGTATTACGTGATTTACGAGGGGGCGCTCGATGTGTTTGGCCTGCTGTTCATCCTCGGCATCAGTTTGTTCGTGTGGCGTCGGATGCGGCGGCCAAGCAGCGTTGGGCATCGTGCGAGCGACTGGACGGCGCTCGGCCTGTTTCTCGGCATCGGCGTCACGGGCTACTTCGTCGAGGGGCTGCGCATTGTCTGGGATCGGCCGGAAGGGTTGGCGCTGTGGTGTTCGCCGGTCGGCGCCGGCTTGGCCAAGCTCTTCGGCGAGATGAGCGAGCCGGCCAGCCGCTCGGCGCACTTGGCCGTTTGGTGGGTGCACTCGTTAATGGTGTTCGGTTTCTTCGCGATGATTCCGTTCACTCGGCTGCTCCATTTTATCACTGGCCCGGCGAACTTGTTTTTCTCCACGCCATCGCTTGGCCAACTGAAGCCCATCTCCATCGAGGAGGTCGAGGAAACCGGCGTGGTCGGCGTCTCGGAGATCGCGCACCTCGACCAGCAGCAACTGTTGAGCCTCGACGCCTGCATGGAGTGCGGCCGCTGCGATGATGCCTGCCCGGCGTTCGCCTCCGGAAAGCCGCTCTCGCCCAAGGCCGTCGTGCAGGATTTGAAGGGGCTGATGCAGGCGACCGCCAACGGCGAATCTGTCGCGCTGCACGGTGACACGATTCAGGCCGAGACCGTCTGGGCGTGCACCTCGTGCAACGCCTGCGTGACTGCCTGCCCGGTGCGGGTCGATCCGCTTGGCTTGTTGTTTGACCTGCGCCGAGATCGCGCCGCCGAGGGGGCACTGGCCGGTTCCGCCGCCAACTCGATGCGCCAGATGCAAACCAAGGGCAACCCGTGGGGGTTCCCACAGGCCGAGCGCTTGGTCTGGGCGGAGGGGCTCGACGTGCCGCTGGCCAGTGACCATCCCGACTTTGAAATCCTGTGGTGGGTCGGTTGCGCCGGGTCGTTCGATCGCCGCGCACAGAAGGTCACCCGGGCCATCGCCAAGCTGCTGATCAAGGCCGGTGTGAACTTTGCCGTGCTTGGCCCGAACGAATGTTGCACCGGCGACTCGGCCAGGCGACTCGGCGACGAGTTTTTGTTTCAGGAATTGGCCGAGAAAAATCACGCGACGCTGAAGCAGCATGGCGTGCGGAAAATCCTGACCCAATGTCCGCACTGCATGAACTCGCTGACGCACGACTACCCGCAGTTCGGCGACCAATTCGAGGTCGTGCATCACACCGAGTTTCTGCAGCAGTTGATCGACAACGGCAAACTCACCGCGCCCGAACGCAACGGCTCGGTGACCTATCACGACCCGTGCTACCTTGCGCGTGTCAACGGCGTGCACCAGGCGCCGCGCGACCTGCTGGGCGACGGCATCAGCGAGATGGAGCAGCGGCGCGAAAAAACTTTTTGCTGTGGCGCCGGTGGCGGCCGCATGTGGATGGAGGAGGAGGCCGAGCAGCGGGTGTCCGTGCTGCGCGCAAAGGAGGCGATCGAGACCGGCGCGGAAACTGTGGCCGTCGGTTGCCCGTTCTGCCTGACGATGATGACCGACGGCGTCAAGTCGTGTGGCTCCGGGGCCAAGGTCGAGGACGTCGCCGAGAACTTGGCCAAGCGGCTCGGCCTTTGACTTTTTGAAACAATGAACGCCACCACCAATTTCCGCGAGCGGGCGCTTCGGTTTTTCCCCGGCGGCTCGAACGGTGAATACGGCATCCCCGAGGGCGACGCGCCGGTGATTGAGCGCGGACGGGGCTGTCGCGTGTGGGACACTGGCGGCCGCGAGTATCTCGACATGACCATGGCGTGGGGCGCGGCGCTCATCGGCCACGCGCACCCGAAAGTGCTTGAGGCAGCCAGCGCGGCGGCGACGAACGGCGCGAACTTCGCCGCCGTGAACCGGCCGATGGTTGAGCTCGCTGAGCGCATCGCTGACCTCAGCCCGTGCGTTGAGCGCCTCCGCTTTGTCGCCAGCGGCACCGAGGCGACGATGCTGTGCCTGCGGACGGCGCGGGCGGCGACCGGGCGGGCGAAGATTTTGAAATTCGAGGGCGCGTATCACGGGCAACATCCGGAGGGCGTGACGAGCCTCGTCGGCAGCGACCCGCCCGAGTTGCCGCGGCCCGATCCGGCCGGCACCGGCGCGCCGTGGGTCGAGCGCGATGTGCTGGTCGCGCCGTTCAACGACCTCTCGGTGACGGAGCAGATTCTCACCGACCACGCCGCCGATCTGGCCGCCGTGATCGTCGAGCCGCTGCACCGCTGCATCCCGCCGGTGGACGGTTTTTTGCAGGGACTGCGCGAGGTCACGGCCAAGCTGGGCATCGTGCTGGTATTCGACGAAGTGGTCACCGGCTTCCGCCTGGCCCTCGGTGGTGCGCAGGAATATTACGGTGTGTCGCCCGACCTTGTTGCCTACGGCAAGGGGCTGGGCGGCGGCTTCCCGATCGGCGTGTTTGGAGGCCAAGCGGAAATCATGGAGGCAGTGAACGAACAGCGGTTGCCCGGGCCGAATTACGCGTGGTCCGCCTCGACGACCGGCGGCAACCCGGTCTCCTCGGCGGCGGCGTTGGCCACCATCGACGTGTTCAGCGAGCCTGGCGTTTATGATCGCTTGCACGCGATGGGGCGTCAGTTGCGGGAGCAGCTTGGTCAGGCGCTTGGTCAGGTGGGCGAGACGGCGCAGGTACTCGGCGACGGGCCGTTGGCGCAGTCGGTGTTCCTCGATCGCCCGGTGCAAAGCCATCGCGACTGGCTCGCCGCCGATCGCGAACGCGGCCGAGCTGTGATGTTTGAGCTGCTCCGCAGCGGCGTGTTCCTCAATCCAATGGGCACGAAGCTTTACCTCTCCCTCGCTCACACCGAAGCTGACCTCGACGAGTTCACCGCTCACTTCGCTGCCGCGCTGAAATCCAGTCGGCCGCGATGAAGCAGAAGATATTGGATGAGCAAAAGAAGCATTCAAAAGAATTGAAAGCTGAAGTGAAATGAAAAACCTCCTTATAACAACAGTCGCAGCTGTGGTGTTAGAGATGAGTGCATTCTCTTCTTATGGATTTGAGAGAGAGTACGTGAAACGTGCTGTGCTTTCCAAAGAACAGGAAAAAGTGGTCATTGCCATAGCGCAGAAACGCGGGATCAAGAAAATCGCAAAAATCTACACCTATAATGTGTACCCAACGGCTGCGCGCGGGATACGCGTCAAGGGAGCGGAGCAGGTCAAGGGACGTGAAGTGTCATTCAAGGTGCTGAATGTGACCTACAAGAAATGGTTCCATCCGGGTTCAGCCCCAAGGAAAGGGGACCTGCAGATGGGTGACTTTTGGGCCGGCAAACCCAGCACGCAAAAACAAACCATTCTCAAGGTGGATAAAAAGGAATATCGGGCTGGTTCGGTGCAGGGAATCAGCATTGAAGAGTGTGAATCTATTCTGGGCCTTTTGTTGGCCGGGGAGTACAATCATGGGCCGGGGGTTAATGACAAGAGCTTGAATCAGATCGACTGGAGTAACCCCAAAGGATTCCGGAAGCGGGGCGATACGATCTCCGTCGGTTTCCCCCATAAAAATGCGGGTTCGGGGTTCTTTGATCTTCAGATCAAACTGGATGGCAAACAGCTGACCATTAACCAAATGTTTCAAGCGGTACCCTAGTAGCCGGTTGGGGCCGAAGCCTTATGGATAGAATAATAACATTCATGGCGCTGCTCATTTTTGGGCTTGCTCCGCAGGCTTCTGCGAATGAGCCGCCAACCAATATACTCTTCATCTTTGCTGATGACTGGGGATGGGGTGATATTGGTTGCCATGGTCATCCCTATGTAAAGACGCCGAATATTGACCGGTTGGCTAGGGAAGGAACTGACTTTCACCGGTTCACCGTGGCCAGCGGAGTGTGTTCCCCCAGCCGTACGGCGGTCATGACCGGGCATTTCCCGGCGCGTTACAATATTGACGGTCACTTTGCCTGGGTGCCCAGCAATGCTAAGCGCAACATGCCCGACTGGCTCGATCCCAAGGCGCCGCTCCTGTCCCGTTTCCTGAAGAAGGGCGGCTATGCCACCGCGCACTTCGGTAAGTGGCATCTGGCCAATGACATGATCCCGGATTCACCGCCGCCCAGCCGGTACGCTTTTGATGTTTACGGCGCTTTCAATTGTTCAGGTAAACAAATGCCGGTGCACGAAGATGCGCAGAACGCGATCAGCTTCATCGAGAAAAGCCAACGGGCGGGCAAACCGTTCTTTATCAACCTGTGGTTGCACGAACCACATACGCCTTTTCACACCGTGCCAAGATATCGCCAGCGTTTTCCCAAGCTGGGGGAGCGTGATAATATTTATGCCTCGGTTCTCTCTCATGCCGATGACCGGGTGGGGGAGGTGTTGAATGCGCTGGATCGCTTGAAGCTTGCTGACAACACATTGGTTATTTTCAGCTCAGACAACGGGCCGGCCCGGGCGCAACCGGGCACTGCGCTGAAATCCATGCATGATACTGCGACCGGTGAGGGTTTTAATGTTGCTGCTTCCAAAGGTATTACCGGGGGGCGCAAGGGATATAAGGCCGCCCTTTTTGAGGGTGGGGTAGGGGTGCCTTTTATTGCCCGTTGGCCAGGCAAGATTGCCGCAGGCAAAATCGACCAGACCTCTATTTTTTCGGCGGTGGATTTGCTGCCCACCTTCTGTGAAATCGCCGGGGTAAAGTTGCCCTCTACCTACCGGCCTGATGGGATCAGCCAGGTGGCGACCCTGAAAGGTAAAGGGAAAGCGCTGCGTGAAAAACCACTTTTCTGGAAGACAGTTGCTCCGTGGCCGGCACGAAAAACCAAGCCCGACCATTGGGTTTCCTATGCGGTGGTAAGCAAAAACTGGAAACTCGTAACCAACCGGACTGCCGGTTATGTGGAACTCTACGACCTGATGATGGATCCCCTTGAAAAGAATGATCTCAAGGAGAAACACCCCTTGCAGGTGATACAACTGACGAAAATGCTGGCACAATGGCAGACGACTCTGCCGACCAAGCCAACGGGCAATGTTTTCTCAAAGCTTCGAAATCCCAAGAAATAATATGAAACCAAAGAATAAACTCATTCAAACTCTATCTACCATCACCGTGTTGGTGGGATTAACCCTGCCGGTTTCGGCCCAGGAATTACCTGATCCGGACGGCAAACCGGCGGATATGAGTAAGCCGGTCCAGGTTTACATCCTCTTGGGGCAATCCAATATGCTGGGGGCCGGAAAAATCAAGGGCGATGACGGCTCACTCGAACACGCGGTTAAGGAGAAGAAGTTGTACCCTTACCTCGTGGATAAGGCAGGCAACTGGACCGAGCGCAAGGACGTGCGAAACGTACGCGTGATGGGCAGTGGCACCGGTGGCATGCGGGGTTTCAATAACGAGTGGATGACCATCAAGGGCGGAAAGATCGGCCCGGAGTTTGGTATCGGCCACCACATTGGCAATGCGGTCGCCGCGCCAGTCCTGATTCTTAAGAGCTGCATCGGCAACCGTGCCTTGGGCTGGGATTTGTTGCCGCCGGGAGGCGAAGGCTTTGAATTCACCGATGCCAAGGGCGTTACTTGGATTCATCCCGGGTACAAGGGCACACCTGAAAAGTGGGTCAAGGGTACCGAGCCCAAGAAAATCAAGTGGTACGCCGGCATGCAATACGACTTCTCTCGGAACTCGACAAGTATTATCCCGGGGCCAAGAAATATGAGGTCGCCGGCTTTCTCTGGTGGCAGGGTGATCGGGATAGCCGCAGCGCCGCGCTTTCCAGCCGGTACGAGAAGAACCTGGTTCATCTCATCAAGACACTTCGCAAGGACTTCAATGCGCCCAAGGCAAAGTTCGTCTGTGCTTCCCTTGGCCAAACCAAGAAGGATGCGACTGATGGTGGCGGTAAAATCCTGAATGCCATGCAGGCGGTGGACGGCAAGTCCGGCAAGTACCCGGAATTCAAGGGTAACGTCGCCAGCGTGTACACGCATCCCTTGTCCAAGGGCGGCAGTTCAGGCGGCCACTATGGTGGCAATGCTGAGACCTACATGAACGTGGGTGAAGCCATGGGTAAGGCGATGGTGGAACTCTTGGGGGGATCCAAATAGATCAACATTCCGGGGCATGAAACCGAAAGTGCTACTCCCTATGAACCGAATCAACATCACTTTTTTATTCATCTTCTGCATTGCTTTGTCAAACGACCTCGAAGCTCAGCAGGGGAGTTCCAAGCCCGCCGTCCCAAAAAGTGACTTGTGGTTAACTTATTCAGGGGCAAAAGGCCCCGGAAAGGGCAGGCACGTTGTCCTCATTGCGGCCGAGCAGGAATATCGCAGTGAACAATCCATGCCAATGCTGGCGAAAGTCCTATCCAAACATCATGGTTTTGACTGTACCGTCCTGTTTTCCGTCAATGAAAAAGGCGAAGTCGATCCGACGATGCCGGCTCCGTTCAAAGACAAAACGAAACGCCATAATATTCCGGGTCTTAGGCATTTGGCTAAAGCCGATTGTGTCATTTGGCTTTCGCGGTTCATGCATCTTTCGGAAGATCAGATGCAGCACTTTTATGACTACTTCGATTCAGGAAAACCACTCATCGCTTTGCGGACTGCCAACCACGGCTTCTGGGGAGGGTTGCAGTACAAAAAATCCGGCAAAAATATTTCACTTCGCGAAATGTTGGGGGGCACTTTCATGGGGCATCACGGCGGTTGGCATCGTGAAGCAACGCGTGGCGTCGTTGTTTCTGATAACAAGAAGCATCCTATTTTGGTCGGCGTGGAAGACATTTGGGGAACGTCCGATGTTTACCGATGTCACAGCGACAAGAATCCTTTCCCTAAGGATTGCACGTCTCTGGTTTTGGGGCAGCCACTGATCAACCTCAAAAAAGATGCTCTGCCTAACACCAAAAAAGAGCCTTTGCCTGTCGCTTGGACAAAAACGTGGATCGGGAACAAAGGTCTAGAGTCAAAGGTGTTTCATTTTACAATGGGGTCGGCGGTAGACTTTGAAAATGAAGGGGTAAGGAGAATGACGGTAAACGCGGTCTACTGGGGGCTGGGTATGGAAAAAGAAATCAAGCCGGACAGCTCCGTTGCCATCATTGGCGACTACAAGCCGTTAAAGGCCGGGTTCAATTACGAGAAGCTTGGCGTCAAACCGCGCAAGGCTGATTACTACAGGTAATCCTTCCCTTATCGAATATCGATTCTGAAAGAATAGGGGTGGTTTATCCCAAGTCGCCCGATCTTAAGGGCAGGGTCTATATGGCTTTCAATGTGCAACTCCTCAGGCTCCGAGCGTGTCACAAAAAGACTAAAGCAAAACGTAGATGAGCGTTACAATATAATCGCAATTGTAGTGTGCTCTTCTACCATTTCCCCAGGAAGGAACTTGGCATGACCATTCGACTTAAATTTGTCTTCGGGATTTTTATTTTCTCGTGTGTTGGGTGGGGTGGGGAGCAAGTCCCGGAACTCTCGCCAGGGGCGGAGGAAGCCCTTCGCAAACTGAACCTGTCCGGAATCAAGCTGAACCTGAAGGAACGGTGCATCGATGTGAATGCGACCGTTTGCCTTCACGAAGGTTTGCTGGAGTTGGTTGCCTGTACGAAAGGCAGCAAGGAGCACGAGTCCATTCTCTCGATTGCAGCCCGGCCCATGCATATCCACGCGGCCATGCTCCTGATGGGAGCCAGACCCGGGACTCCGGCCATGAGAAAGGCTCGGGACGAGGCGCGCACGCGCTGGGTTTCCGTTGAGCCTGCAGGGGATCCGATCGGCGTATCACTTGTGTTTCCTGACTCGAAAGGCAAGCCACAGGAGCATCCCATCAGCAAGTTCATTTCGCCTGCGCAACCCGATGAAATCGTGGGTGTCCTCACGAAAAAAAAACTGGAGACATTCCCTGCAAGTTTTCTTTTCGCCGGTTCCCATCTGGTGGAGAATGGGCCTGGACCCAAAAAGTATGTTTGTGAGCAAAGTGGAAACGTTATTTCCATTTCGACTTTCGGCGATGAGCTTCTCTGTCTGCCAGGGATTCATGGGCACCAAAACAATGGGCTTTCCTGGCAGGTGAACCCCAAGGGATTGCCCAGGGTTGGGGAGCAGGTGATTCTACGCCTGAGACTGAAGGCAAAAGCTCCTCATAAAAAATAAGTTTATCGATTAACAAAATGAATCGCATAATCCTCTCCATTCTAGTTGTCCTAGTGGCCCAACCATTTATCTGGGGGGCGAAGACAACCTTCTACAAAAATCCCAACGGCCTGTTTTCCACTCGACCCGGAGAAACCAAGTCGCTGCAGAACATCAAGCGCTTCGGCCCGGTCGGCATGGGGATCGACCTTCTTCAGCCGGCCTTCGTCATGAGGATTAGTAACATCGAGGAGGGTTCGCCGGCCGCTGTGACCGGGAAACTCAAGAAAGGGCAAATCATCGAGTCGATAAACGGACAGAAACTGGCCGACATTGATCCGCGTATCCAGCTGGGGCAAATCCTTGCTGAGGCGGAGGCAACCGATGGCCTGCTCAAGTTCGCCATCAAAGGCGAGGCCGAGCCGGTCACGGTCAAGGTTCCAGTGCTTGGAGTCTACAGCAAGACTTGGCCGCTCAATTGCCCGAAGTCGGACAAGATCATTCGCGGCGTGGCCGATTATCTTTCCCAACCAAAATCTACCGAGGGCCTCGGAGGTATAGGCATGCTGTTCCTGCTTTCGACCGGGGAAGAGAAAGACTTGGAGGTCGTCCGTAACTGGGCGCGGAATTCACCGGCGCACAGGTATCCCTGGTACATCGGCTACGGCGGGATTCCTTTCACCGAGTGCTACCTGCGGACCGGAGACCCGAAAATCCTGGCCAACATCCAGAAATGGGTCGATAACGCGGCCAAGTCTCAGCACAACGATGCTTGGGCCGGAAGAGGGGGAGCCCTGACCACATACGGAAACGGGCATCTCAATGCGGCCGGCACCCATGTCGTTACCTTTCTCATGCTGGCCAAGGAATGCGGCGTCAAGGTGCCGGACCACATGTTCCACGGCGCGCTCAGGCATTTCTTCCGGTACGCCGGCAGGGGCAATAACCCTTACGGTGACGATCGCCCGGAAGTCGGATTTGTGGACAACGGCAAGAACGGTAAACTGGCCTTTGCCATGGCCGCGGCCGCGGCCCTCACGCCGGATGGAGAGAACTCCATCTACGCGAAGGCCCGTGACGTTTGCGCGATCCAAAGTTTTTACACCACGACATTCATGCTGCACGGCCACACCGGCGGCGGCATCGGCGAAATCTGGCGCAGCGCTGCCATGGGTCTGCTCCATGACAAAAAGCCCAAACAGTACCGCGAGTTCATGGATAACCGCCAGTGGCACTATGACCTGTCCCGCCGCTTTGATGGCTCGTTCGGCATTCTGGGTGGTGCCGGTTACGATAAGGAATTATGGGGTGTGGCCTATCCGCTTTCCTACACCATCCCGCGCAAAACTTTGCGCATTGCCGGTGCTCCGCCCACCAGGTTTTCCAAGCCTTACCAATTGCCCAAGCAGCTGTGGGGAACAAAGGCGGACAATCTCTTCCTTTCGTTGGAAGCTGTGCCGGATAAGCAGGGTAAAAAACAGGATTTATCGGGCGAGACCTTGGCCGAGGATTCCAGCTTGGCATTCATCCGCCGTTTTCACGGCACGGAGCAACCCACCGATGATGAGATTCGTCGCTATATCCATCACCAAGAACACAACATCCGAAACATTGCCGCCTTCAAGGCCCTGGGGATCAACAGTGGCTATATAGGATGGAAGGCGCCGGGAGGCAAGATGCGCAAGGAGTTGGTGATGGAGTTTCTCAAGCACCATGATCCCCGCGTTCGTCGGGTCATGTTCGGGGCTATCTTGAACAAGCCCGGTGCGATTACTGCTGAGGTTTTTGAACTTGCGGTAAAGGCGGTTAAGGACCCCGCCGAATCCTGGTGGGTCAAGGATGCCGCCCTGCAGGTCATCGGTCGGGGTTCTGCTGACCAGATCATTCCACTCGTCGATCTTTTGCTTCCTTATCTCAAGCATGAGGAGGATTGGCTAAAGAACGCAACGCTCACCGCGTTAACTCCAGTGGCGGGGGACGAACGATGCTACAAGCGCGTTCTGCCTGCGATCGGCGATCTTATTCGGAAGAATCAGCGTGTGTCGGTTACCAGGGGTCTTGCTGGAGAGATACGGGCCAAGATCAAGGCGGCCGGACCTGCGGTGCAGGAATTGGCCGCCGAAACACTGGAAGAGACCTTCACGGGTTATGCGGGCTCAAAGACTGCTCCCGGAGGTTTGGACACCACCTCAACCTTCGAGTTTCACCTGGAAGCCATCGCTGGATCGCTGGCCGACGTGCCGGGTGGACTGGATGTGCTCTACGAGATCGCTCGTCAGCGCAAACCAAATGAAATCCTGCCCTACAAGGAGTTCTTCTTGAATGCCGACTCAAGTCGCTTTGGTCCCAAACTGAAAAAGGCGATCCAGCCGATTATTATGGAGGAATTGATCCCCGAATTTGTCGGTCGAAACCGCGCGAAGTTGCATCAATTTGTCGCCGGGGAAGTGCAGTCGGGTTATGCCGGTGGATCCCGCGATGCAATTGATGGTTTGGTCGCCCTCCACGATCGGGCGGGCCACAAGGAATACGGCTGGAAAATGTTCATGGATTTGCGCAACGCCAAGTGGACCTACCACAGTTTCGATCCGGTTCCTTCCGAACAGGTGCCTTTTGACCAGCTCATCACGCGTTACCGCAAGGTGACCCTGCCCAAGGGCGTAGATAAGTGGTTCGAAACCGCCTTCGAGGGCAATGATGCAAATAACCACGGCGCGTTCAAATGGGGTAAGAGCCCATTCGGACACTACATGGGTAAGATGCCGACCGGGCCTGTGCACAAATGTGGAGCAGGCTGCACCGGCCCCGGCTGTTATGGCGCTACCAAGATTAATTCATTCTGGGAGAAAGAGGTGCTGCTCCTGCGTCAGCATTTCAAAGTTCCACCGGTTAAGCCTGGTCATCGTTACCGTCTTCGGATCAATGACGGCAACCACGTTGGTTCGGGTGGAGGACACATCATCTATATCAATGGTGAACCCTTGATCGAGGCTAAGACCTGCAATGGCCGGGGCTCAGGCGGTCTTCCCAAGGGAGCCTATATCACCCGGGAATTCATGGATGACCTGAGCGGCGGAAATGTGTGCATCGCGGTGATGACCTTCCTGCGCTATAACGACAAGTACAAGGTGAAGCCGAGTTCGCCGGTGCCTCAAGGTAAGTTCAGCCTGCATATCGAGGAACAAAAGCTGCCGCCGATGGGTGATGATCTTGTCTTGAAGTCGGCCACCCTGGTTCCCATGTTGTCCTCCGAGTGGCAGATCAAACAGGATCCGAATGACAGGGAACAGTCAGCCTCAGCAGTCAAGTTCCGTTGGGATGGGCAATTTATTGCCAATCCGGAGATTCTCGGCAAATGGAAGGTCATCACCGAGGTGGCGGAGATCGCCGAGTTTGATCCGGCAAAAAAAGTTGGCAAAGCCCGTAATCCCCTCTTCTCGACGATGACGTTCAAGGAGGACGGGAGGACGGAGGATCCGACCTGGCTCTGGTCGGCCGATACGCTGATGGATTTGAACAAGTACCAGGTCCTCAAGATCATCCCCAGAACCCTCGCCGGAGACCTTTATTTGTTCATCGAGGCGGGTGGATTTGGCACACGAAACAAACCGGGTTGGAAACCAAAGTGGTACGTGATGAAAAGCCAGGCCAAGTAAAGAGTTGGGAGGCGGCCGCCGTGCCGTTCAGGGCCGACAACATTAATTTAACCAAAAACAAATCCAAACAATAATGAATCCAAACCATATGACCCGATTATTTCTGGTTTCACTCGCCTCGGCGCTTCTCCACCTCCCAACCCATGCTGTTGAGGTTCCATTTCCCCTGCCCGA
>LWDU01032754.1_pt1 | contig 14902 bp, 14 predicted proteins | sample 727161 | NCBI WGS metagenome assembly LWDU01 (sample SAMN04566230, study PRJNA314399) | hydrothermal vent metagenome | isolation source: deep sea hydrothermal plume seawater | place: Mexico: Gulf of California, Guaymas Basin | collected 2004-07-11 | reverse complement strand
TCCCTTTAAAGGATGAACCTGGCTATGAAAATATTTTTAATGATGTTTTAGAAAAAAAACTTTTTTCAGCTACCACAAAAATTAAAGATGCTGTTAGTAATTCTGATTTAATATTATTATCATTACCAACACCTATGGATAAAAATAATATCCCTGATTATTCTGCATTAACTACTGTTGGTTCACAACTTTCAGAAATTTTAACTCCAAATTCATTAGTAATAGTTGAAAGTACTATTGAACCTGGTTTTATTGAAGATGAAATGATTTCATTAATATCAAAATCTGGAAGATTAAAAGTTGAAGATAATTTTTCTATTGGTGTTTGTCCTGAAAATGCAAATCCTGGAGAAATATTACATGATTTTACAAATCTTCCTAGATTAGTAGGAGGAATTAATCAAAACATTACAAAAATTATTACAATGATTTACAAATATGTCTTTTCAGTTGACTTAATTGAAATGGAAAATTGTAAAACTGCAAATGCTGTTAAATTAACAACTAATGTATTTAGAGATATTAACATTGCATTTGTTAATGAATTAGCATTAATGTTTGAAAAATTAGGAATTGATACAATAAAAGTTTTAGAAGCTGCTAAATCAAAATATAATTTTCAAGTACATTATCCTGGTGCCGGAGTAGGAGGTCCATGTTTACCAATTAACTCTTATCAACTTCTTAATACTGCAAGGCGTACAGGTGTAAAATTAAGTACTATTGAATCTGGTAGAATGATTAATGAAAGAATGCCAGATCATGTAATCAAACTTACTCTTGATGCATTCAATGAATGTAACACATCTTTAGAAAATAGTAAGATATTGATTATGGGAATTTCTTATAAACCAAATGTAAAAGATATTCAACTTTCTCCTGCTAAACATATTATTAAAAAACTTCAAAATTTAGGTGCAAATATCAATATCTATGATCCATTTTTTTCAACAACAAAAGTTTTTGATATACAGGTTGAAGAAAACCTTGAAAATATATTACCAAAAATGGATGCAGCTATAATCATTACTGGACATGATGATTTTAAGAAAATCCCAATTTCTTCATTTTCAAAAATGAAAAATAAAATTTTAATTGATACTAGAGGAATTATAGATCCTATATCTGTGAGAAAGGAAAACATAATTTTTAGAGGGTTAGGTCGTGGAAACTCCTAATTCTTCGTTAACCTCTTCATCTATAGTAGATATTTTAACTCTTAGATATGATTCATCAATATCTCCAAATTTACCTAAAAAAACTTGGAAAGATTTTGAAACAATTAATCAACCTCCAGATATAGAGTTAATTCAAAATTTAATTTCTAAAGATATTTCTGAAAAAATAGAATCATTCAACGCAAAAAAATTATGTATTGCCTTAAGTGGTGGTGTAGATTCAACATTGATACTTTCATTAATTCGAAAATCAAATCCTAATATTGAGATAGATGCAATTTCAATAAAATTTGCAAATAGTGTTGATGAAACACTTAGTGCATCAAAAATAGCTGAAAAATTTGAGGCTAATCATCACATTATATCCCTTGAAAATTATTTATCTGAATTACCAAATGCTATTAGCCAAATTAAACTACCTTTCTGGGATTTACATTGGTATTATGTAGTAAAAAAATCACAAACACTTTCAAATATTCTTGCTTCTGGTGATGGGGGAGATGAAGTTTTTGGTGGTTATACTTTCAGATATGAAAAGTTTTTATCATTAACAAGTATTAATTCTACTCCATTAGAAAAGGTTAAGGCATATCTTTCGTGTCATGAACGAGATCGTGTACCTGATCAAGAATTACTTTTTGATCATAAATCTAATTTCTCTTGGGATTCTATTTATGAGAAACTTTTACCCTATTTTGATAACCCGTTATCACGACTAGAACAAGTTTTTGTTGCTGATTATAATGGAAAATTATTGTATAATTTTAATCCAATAAATTCAAGAATTACTAAAAATTTTGGCGTTCATGTAATTGCACCTTTATTAAATGAAAATTTAATAAATTATGGATTAAAAATTCCTAGTAAATTTAAATACAATAAAACTAAAAACATTGGAAAACTTCCATTAAGAGAATTACTTGTTAAACATCAAGCTGATTCATTAATTTCCAAAGAAAAACTTGGATTTAATGTTAATACAATTAACTTGTGGAATTCTAATGGTCAACGGTTATGTGAACAATATTTGTTAAATTCTCGTATAGTGAAAGATGGTTGGATTAAACAGGAATGGATTGACAAATATCTAAACAAAACTGATCTGGATGTTATGTATATCAATAAATTTTTAGGATTGTTGGCTTTTGAAATTTGGTATAGGCTCTTTATTACTAAGGAAATAAAAAATACTCTCACATTAGATTAATATTTTTATGATATTACACATTATGATAAGCACAAAAATAAGGGTTATTCCGTATTTTAATAATGCAAATAACTGATATCTGTTCTTTCATAAAATCTTTAGAAATTACAGTACCTGATGACAAAGAATTCTTGAAATTAAGTAAATCAACTCCTATGTATTCAGAAAACATAGAAGCACATGGCATTAATTATGAACGAGGAATTTTACTTTATGCACTTATTGCAAAATACAAACCTCAAAATGTTTTAGAAATTGGTACAGCAAAAGGATACTCAACATTATGTATGGCATGGGCAATGCATGATTACAATATTCCTGGAACTATTTATGCGATAGATCCAGCATTAGACACAAAATTTGAAATTGAAATTAATGGTGAAATTGATATTTTAACTACACCTCAACTTTGGGAAAAAATTGCACCCTCTGAATGGATATCTAAAATTAAACCAATTATGGGTTATTCTGGAGAAATTATGCATAAACACAAGTTTCCACAAATAGATTTTGCTTACATTGATGGCCATCATGTTTACGAGGCTGTAGAACATGATTTTTACGCATTTCTGAAAACATCTTCTGAAGATTTTCGTATACTATTTGATGATTATGCATTATCTGATGGTGTCACAAATTTCATTGATAATGATGTTTCTAAAAATTTTGATGGATTATTAATTAAAACAGATACCAAACATTCTTACAAAGAACTTGATCTTGATTTGAATTCTAAATTTAATGTATATCATGCAATGTGTTGGTTTGAATCAAATTCCTTAAAAAAACCATTACAACAAGTATACCCAATTTATAAAATTAATAATATCTTAAAAAAATATAGAAAATTTGAAAAAAGATGGATACTTCGTCAAAAGATTAATCAAAAAATACCTATCTTAAAAAATTTAAGATTTTCTAAATATTTTCATAGATGACAAACAATTTCATAAAAATAATAATTTAACATAAATCCCAAATAAATCATTTATTTTTAATATGTGGTTTTACAACACCCAGAAATTTTTTTGCAATGATCTCCCAACTAAAAGTTTTTTCAACAAATTTCTTCCCTTCTTTACCCATTTTTTCTGCTAATTCTTTATCGTTAATAAGAAGAGTTAGTTTTTCTATCAAATCCTCAAAATCCCCTTCTTTTATCAAAAATCCTGTTTGATTGTCAACCATCATTTCTCTAACTCCTCCAACATCCGTACCTATGACTGGTTTTTCCATTAATTGTGCTTCTTTTAATGTGAGAGGAGCAAGATCCATTCCAGTAATTAAAGCATAAATATCAATTTCAGATAAATACTCTCTAACTTTATTTGGATATTCTAATCTACCTAACCACTTGAAATTTTTGTATTTTTCTAGTTCTGAAAGAATTTGTTGTGTATATGGTCCATCTCCTGCCCAATAGAAAGTAACTTCAGGCATTTTTTCTAATACTTTTTTTAATACTAACATTTCTTTTGTCTTACCCCACCAATTTGCATCCTGTAATAGGCCTACACATGGATGATTCAACTTTGTTCCTTTTGTATGATGCCAATGTGTGGAATTAATGCCTTCAAAAAACACTGCGGTTGTTTGGGATGGATGGTGTTGTCTTACAACTTTCTCTAGATATTTACAAATTGGAAATACTGCTGTAGACTCTCTAAAAATCTTTTCAGCAATTCGGTTTCTAAACCAAATCACCATACGCATTAACAATCCTTTGTAAAGTGTTTTTTTTGCAAAATCTATCTCTGACCAATAATGCCCTCTTAGTAATACAAAAAGTGGAATTTTTGCTTTTAGTACATCAGATCCAAAATGTGATTGTCTGTCAATAAACACTGCATCTGGCTTTATATCTTCAATTAGTTTTTTAAATTTTTTATTTCCAAATAACCAATCTTTTGGATTTTTACTAGGAAATCCTTTACTATAATCAGTATCTTTCACTAACTTACATTGCACACCAAATTTTTCAAGTGAATTTACAAATTCACTCATATGAAAAAGTTTACCTTTACTGCCGTACGCGATAAGTAGTTTCATTTATGAATTAGAGTAAATATGCTGATATAATACCTATTCAAATACACAAAATATGAGTAGTAATGTAGTTTTTAGATCTTAGTTCTATCGGCCAGATTAATAGTAAATTAGAAGAACACATGAAAAATCGCTTAAAAATTAAATAAAAAACATACCCAAAATTTTAGCCACCATGTACCTTATCCATATCTGATATATTATTTTTGAAAATTATTTTAGAGATTTTTCATTATTTTGATTGAAAATAGTTGTTCCTGCTGTTGCCGTTGTTTGTTTTTTCATATATTTTGAAAGATCATCCTGAATTTTTAAAATTGATTTTTTTTCTGACTCTGAAAGTTTTTGTTCTTCAGATATTTTTATCATCAAATTTAGTAACTGTGATGTCATTCCTAACATTGTTTCGCTATTGATTAACATTCTACGTTCATGAGGGTTAGATTCAATAGCTATATCTGCCTCTGATCTATAGGCAGGACTTTTTTTGAAATGCACATATCCAATTACTACGAGTAGAGGAAGTCCTATTGAAGCAACAGTCAAAATATACAGAATGAAACTTGGAAAAATCTGAATTAAAAATGGATAATTTTCAATTGCTAGAAAATATGTTACAGTAAGTGTATTGATTGCAGCAAAAACAAATGCAAAATAGGTTGTCCATCCTTGTCTAAAATACAACCATAATCTAAATGGTAGAGTTTTTTTCATTATTCTTTTAAGAATTATTGGATATATCAATGTCTCTGATAAATGATTTTTTATTGTTTAATTTACGATTTTAAAAAATGATTATTCATGCCTAAATTTTAAATGAAAATATTTAATCTACTGTCAAGTTTTAATTGTATGGATAACGATAAAATATTTTTAAAAAATACTACTTTTGATAAATATTTTGGAGAGTTATTGAATTCTTAATTTCTAATCTATTAATGTAAATATAATACGTGATTTAAACTCAAACTCATGGAAGCAAAAATTAAAGTTGCATTAATCTACAAGAGTACTTATCACGCTTTTCATCCTAATTTTTTTGAAAAATCAAGTTTTGACTTCTTTATGAAGGCATTAAAAAGAAATCAACAAATAGAAATTTCATATTTTAGTGTAGATGGTGATTATTTTGACACAAGTAAACTGAAAGGTAAGTATGATATCATATTATTAGCTAATCATCACCCTGGAGCAATCCCCACAATTTTAGATGGGATTCAAAATCTTGATGTCCCAGTAATTTGTAGAACTGGTGATCAGCACTTTGTTAAGCGAGACAATACGATTGGTTTTCATGAAAAATATAAAATTGATTATTATTTTGGTTCTAATCCAAAAAGTTATTTTTATAAATTTTTACCACATGATTTTATGTATCAAGAAATACCCCTTGGCCTAGAACCCTCATTATATCAAAATCTTAGACCATACAAAGAACGTATCAAAGATAAAATTCTAAACTCTGGAAGTGTTGGAAAACTAACTATAAAATCAAGAGTTGCAAATGCTATTTTAAATCCAAAAAGATCTGCTTGGTATTTTTATAAACTTAGAACCATTTCTAACAAGTTACCCTATGTAGATCATTCTGGGATGAAAGGAAGTAAATATGTGAATGATGACTATCCGACATATCTATCCAGATATAGATCTGCTATTGCTGCTGCAACTTGGTATCCAACACAAAAATATTGGGAAATTGCTGCTGCAGGATGTCTAGTATTTATGGAAATTACTCAAAAAAATGATGGCTCTTATTTAGGATTTAAAGATGGAGAAACTGCTATTTTTATAAATGAGAAAAACTACAAGGATAAATTTGAAGCATTTCTTAACGATCCTGATAATCCGAAATGGGAACAAATAGCAAATGCTGGAAGGCAACATGCAATCGATAATCTAACTAATGATAATGCAACAGAAAAATTAGTTGAAGTAATGAAAAAATTATTATAAATTATTTTCTAATCTTTACTATGATGCTATAAAAAATACAATTAATTTTCTTGCTTATTCTCATACCAATCTATAGTTCGTTTTAATCCTTCTTCTATGCTAACTATAGGCATAAAACCAATCTCTTTCTTAGATTTCTGTATATCTAGGCAACGACGTGGTTGTCCTCCTGGTTTCTCAATATTCCATTTTATGGATATATTTTCAGCACTCATTAATTTTCTTACTAATTCTGCCAATTCTTTTATTGTTATTTCTTTGCCGCTACCTATGTTGATGGGTTCACTTTTTTCGTATTTTTCAGCAGCAAGTATAGCAGCTCTAGATGCATCATCTACATACAGAAAGTCTCTTGACGGACTTCCATCTCCCCATAATTCAATTTCTGACTTTCCTGACACTTTAGCATCATAAATTTTTTTAATTAATGCAGGAATGACATGAGATGTATTTGGATCAAAATTATCCTTTGGACCGTAAAGATTTGTTTGCACTAATACCATGGATTTAAAATTATATTGTTGCCTATACGCATCTGATTGTACCATCATCATTTTTTTTGATAATCCATATGATGCATTTGTCTCTTCAGGATATCCTTCCCAAATTTGTTCTTCTGAAAAAGGAACTGGTGTAAACTTGGGATAACTACAAACAGTTCCTATTGCAATAAATTTTTCTACTCCATTTTTTCTACTCTCTTCCATCATTAAGGTGTCCATCATTATGTTGTCAAAAAATACTGAAGCAGGATGATCTTTGTTATATCCAATTCCACCAACATTTCCAGCGGCATGAAATACAATATCTACATCTTTTGTAATTCTTGTACAATTTTCAGATATCCTTAAATCACAAGAATCTGACCGTGGTACTGTAATATTTTCTACTCCATTTTCTTTCAAAAGTTTTACTATTCTTGAACCTAGAAATCCAGATCCACCTGTAACTAGAATTTTCTTTCCAGCTAATTCCATGTATTTACCCTCTTTCTAATATTAATAAATAACATTTTTTCCACAATTTTATACATTTATTTTTTCCATAATTTACGCTCTATGAATTGTGCTATAACATCGACTACATACTCACATTCCTTTCTGCCTATTTCATGATGATTTCCAAAGAAAAATGAGTTTTTCATAGCTAATTTTGAATTATCTAGTTTACCATGTTTTGCATGTGAGATATATTTTATTGCTGGTTGCTCTAAAAAGTTACCTGACATTATTGGACGAGTTTCAATTTTCTTCTTTTGTAAATATTTTAATAAAGACTCTCTACTGAATGGAGATTTCTTTTTTATTGTAAGTGGATAACAAAAATCAACAGACTTTGTTCTAGGATCCTCTTTTGTAATAATAAAATAATCTTCATATTGTAAAAATCTCTTAGTACAGTATCTTCTATTTTCATTTCGTATTTTAATAAATTTATCTAGTTTTTTTATTTGATGAATACCAAAAGCTCCTTGAATTTCTGTCGGTCTTAAATTATACCCTGTATTTGTGAACATGAATCTTGGATCTACTTTGGGATATTTTTTTGTTAATTCATCTTTATGTTTAAGATCTCTAATCCAACCAAATGCTCTAATAGCTTTTGATAATTCATACAATGATTCATTATTTGTTACTACCATCCCTCCTTCTATAGTTGTAATATGATGAGACAGGAAAAAACTAAAACTTGCTATGTCTCCAATGGTACCTACTTTTTGACCTTTAAATTCTGCACCATGAGCTTCACAACAATCTTCCATTATGAGTAGATCTTTTTTTGTAGATACTTCTTTTATTTTTGACATATCACAAACATTTCCTAGTAAATGAACCGGAAGTAATAATGATGTATTTGATGATACTGCATCATCTAAATCATCTGTTTTCATACAGAAATTTTCTAAATCAATATCTACAAATTTTGGTTTTAGATTAACATTGTTTATTGGAAATACAGTTGTAGCCCATGTTACTGCTGGAGTAATCACTTCACTTTGTTTTTTTAACTTTTGTGAAAATTCTGGATTAGTTAGTGCTGATAATGCTACTAAATTAGCTGAAGAACCTGAATTTACCATCGATGCAAAATTTGATTTTAGATATTTTGAAAAAAGTTTTTCAAATTTTTTAACTTTAATACCCATTGTTACATTTGTTGTGAGTAACGAATCAAGTGATTCTAATATTTCATCTGGACCAAAAGATGGCTTAATTAATGAAATTACACTTTTTCCAGGAATAAATTCTTCCTGTTTTTCAAACTTTTTTTCAATTAATTTTTTAATTATGGGATCTACTGAAGTCATTATCTCACTTACTATGATTAAAGATTCATTCTGTATATCTTTGCCCATCCTTCAAAAGGAGTGGCAAAATCTGGTGAGTTATTTTGCATCCAGTTAACTGTTTTTGTTAATCCTTCATCAATTGAGACTTTAGGTGTCCAATTTAATATTTTTTTAGCCTTTTTGTAATCACAAACAAGTTTTTGAACATCATATGGTCTAAAACGTTTTTTATCAATTTTAATTTCTACATTTTGTTTAAGAATTTTTGCTATTTCTTTTACAAGATATTTCATTTTATAACTCGTATTACTTCCCACATTGATTGTTTCACCTATAGCTTTATCCTCTGTTAAACCTGATATTATTCCTCTTGCCGTATCTGATACAAATGTGAAATCTCTAGATGATTCAACATTTCCCAACTTTACAAAATTTTTGTTATGAAAAATTTGACTAATTATTTCAGGTATTATGTATGGTTGAGTTATTCTTGGTCCATAACTATTGAAAGGTCTTATGATAACTGCCGGTAATCCATGTTCTTTATGTAAAGTAAAAATGGCTCTTTCACCTGCAAGTTTACTTGCTGCATATGTTGATTGTGGTAATGTTGGATGATTTTCAGACATTGGAACTGTTTTTGCAGTACCATACACTTCACTAGTAGAAATGTGAACAAATCCTTTGATCCTTTTTGATCTGATTGCTGCCATTGCAACATTAATTGAACCTTCAGCATTTACCCTAAAAAATTCTCCTGGATAATAAAATGAATCCGGAATAAATGGTAAGGATGCTAAATTTATTATATAATCTGACTTGCTTACAACATCATTTACTTTAGAGGGGCTTGATACTGAACCTTTAACTTGAACTAAATTGGGAATTTTATTTATGTATCTTTTTCTTCCAGAAGAATAATTGTCAAATACTATTATTTTTGCTCCTAAACTATGAAGTTGTCTTACAACTTCAGAACCTATGAATCCTGCCCCTCCCGTAACTAATACTTGTTTATTTCTAAGTTTATTGTTTTTAGTCAATAGAAATTTTTTTGGACAACTAATATTAGAATGATTCATTTGATGGTTAATCTTACTAATAATGAAAAAATTTCTGAATCTGAATTAAATGAAGTAATAAAATTACAGGCTGAATTCAAAAATTTTGACTTAAAAAGATCTATAGGTGATAACGCAGATATGGATTTTTTCAGACAAATTGATGAAAAATAAATATTTAGTGTAGAAATATAGTGTCATAATCATGAAGAAAAAAAGTTTTTTGATCAAGATAATTTATTAAGTATAGGTAACTATACTTAATTTATTTATCAATTTTAAAAACTTTAATATGATAATTGTAACCCAAATCCTTTGAATCAAATTCTTTTATCAAAAATTCATACTTATTTTCATTTTCAAAAATATCTTTTAAAAATTTTGGTCTGTTTTCATTTTGATCAGTTATAATGTGAGTTAATTTATTATTATTTTTAATAAATTCCTCAATTGAATTATTTTCGTTTGTTGAAATAATTACAATTGGATTTGAAATCAAATTTCTAATATTCCCTTCTTCCATTCTTGTATTTGAAATCAAATTTTTAAAATTATTCCATTTTTCAGGATATATTGCAGGCTCTAAATAACTATCCTCTGGATAAAATGAATTCATTACTTTAGGTTCTTGAACAATTATTTTCATAATTTCATAAATTTCATATTTATCAAAACCATTTGTTGTTTTTGTTTCTAAAAATATTATTGATGAAAAAATAATTCCAATTATAATTATAATTAATAGTATATTTTCATTTTTCAAATAATAAGAATATTTTTTTATAGCAAATAGACTGATTATACAAAAAATAGGGTATAACATGAATAGATATCGTGTATCTAGTAATGGTATAGAATATGCATAAAATGCAGGAATTGACATACCTATTCCTGCTAAAATTAGAGTTATTTTTTTAAAATCTGGTTTTTTGAATAAATAAAAAATTCCAATTGGAACAAATAATATGAATAATGGTATTAAATCCCAACCAAAAAACTTAGTAAAATTTTCAATTCCACGTATAAAAAATGGGGCACCTGATTCTCCATCAGTCTCGTTTTCATCTTGTGTGTGATGTGCAATTGTAATAATTGCTCTTCCAAATGTAGAATCATTTCCTTGCGTTTCTATTTGATATTCCATCATAGGTATCAAAATTAATAAAAATATTCCTAATCCAATTAAATATTTTGGAATTACTAATTTTTCTTTTCTAAATCTAATAAAAAACATTATACTGATAATAAAAAATAAAATTTGTCCTTCTCCTCTTGTTATTGTTACAAGTCCTGCAAAAAGAAATGAAAAGTATATAATTTTTTTATTTGATGAAAGGAAAAAAAGTAAAGTTAATACGCCAAATAAAATATACAATGGTTCAGTTATTCCTAATATTGAATTTTGAATAAGTCTAGGCTCAAAAGCAAAAATTATTGCAGCGATAATTGAATATTTACTACTAAAAAATTTTCTAGCTAAAAAATAAATTGGAATTATTGTTAATGTTGATATAATTATTGATATATTTTTTTGTAAATCCATGTACTGTATTGTATTTTCAAATTCAAATGATGTAAAAAATAAAGATAAAATTATAGACCAAAAATTATTTGCTAATGTATAATTTTCAGGTAAATGTCCTAAAATTGTAATATCTACAGCATAAAAAAAATATCCTAATGAATCAAATGTTAAACCAATTCCTGATTCAAAATAATAAATTTTAATTAAATATGAACTAATTATTATTGGTATGAGCAAAAAAATAAATTTTTTATTTTGATTATAAAATTCATTTTTTATTATATTTGATAATTTATTATTCATGATTCATTTTCTCTCTAAAAATATCTCTCTTAAAATAATTCATTATCACTAGAAATATTGCTTGTAAACTCATTGATCCAGTATATGCTATTGCTAATCCTATAACTCCAAAAATTTCACTTAAAATTAAGATTCCTAAAACTAATGCAGAAGCAGATATGAGATATCCAATTAATACATACAAACCTTTTTCTTTACCTAAAAATTTTGAGGTATACATTGATGTAATCGTACCTGGTATAATTGAAATACTTAAAATTGGAATTAAAATAAGTGATTCTTCATATTCAGGAAAAACTATTGGAATTAAAATTGGTGCTAAGAATACTCCTAAAATTGCTAAAATTACTGAACCCAAAATTGTTAACATTCTTAATTTTTTAGTTGATGAACCACTCGCATCCTGTGGCAGTATATATGTGAAAATCACACCTGGAATAATTCCTAACACTGATACAACTTGTAATCCCAAATAGTAATTACCTAATAATCCAAATCCAAATAGTGGTACTATCATTAATTTATCCATTGAACCACCAACACTACTAATCATATCTAATGAATAATTATTTGCAATAAATCCTGATTTTTCTTTTAAAAATTTAAAATTAAAATTATTGGTTCTTAATGAAATATACATTCTTTTAAAAAATGGAATATATGATAGTCCATATCCAATCAGTATTCCTTCTGGCCCAATAAATTGGAAAAGACCTAAAGAAATTAAAACAAAAAATATTTTTTGTAAAATAAAAAATTTTGAATAATCTGTGTATAATTTTCTACCATTTACTTCTGCAAGTGTTAAATTAAAAATTACAAATCCAATTACAAATATACTTAATCCAGCATTTTGAAAAAGAAAATATAAAATTAATGCACTAATTCCACTTGAAATTATGGATATTAAATATAAAACTGGTTGAACATCTACCTTTTTTGCAGTATATATCGTCATTGTCCATACACCACCGATTAACACTACATTGGATGTAATTCCAGCTATTGCAATAAGATACCCAAGTTCTCCATAACTTTCTTCTCCCATTAATCCTGCAAGATATAACCAAAAAATACCTGAAATAGCATTCCCTGTAATTGTGGATATAGATAATATTGAAATATTTTTAATTCTTGAAGAATTTCGTATATTTTCCCAGTTCAATACATTCTCCAAAAAATTATCTCTAAACATAGATAATTATTCGTAATTAATGACTGATTTGTAAATTTCAATTATTTTTAAATTCATGATTAGAGTTAAAAACTGCTTCTACTATTAGTTACAAAGATAATTAACTCTAAGAGAATAAAATTATCTAATGACTACCCGATATAATACATCAATATATCATAATATTATTGGATTTTTTAATGGATTAAAAAATAAAGTTACATGGTTTAATCTACATCCACCAGTTACTAATAATTTCATATTAATTTAATTTCCATTAACCTATAAAATATTGTATACTTATAGTAACTATAAATCCAAACTTTTATTGCTATAAACTACAGATTTTTGTAAATGGATGTTAAAAATTTTATAATAAATTTAGAAAAATATCCAACTAAAGACACCAATGACTTCCACATAAATGGCGAATTAACAGTAATTTGGAGAGATTGGGACAAAATATTTCCAAAAAATCCTGAAATGGTATATGTTAATACTGTAAATCCTATGGAGATAAAAGGACCACATCTTCATAAAAATAGAACTACATATTTTTACTGTGTTTCTGGTGATATTGTAATAGTTCTTGAAGATAATGAAGGTATAATTCACGAAATTGCATCAGATTCAAAAACTCCAATTTTAATTTCAGTTCCAAATAACTTATCAGCAGCAATCATAAATCCTACAAATAATATCTCAAAAGTTCTTGTACTTGCAGATGTATCATGGAAGCCTAATGATAATGAAATGGAAAATACTAATTTCAAGAATTATGATTGGTCAAAATGGAAAAAATGAATAAACCAAAAAAAATTCATGATGATCAATTGTTTAGAAATGAATTGATTGTTAATGGTAATAAATTTCTGAATAATTGTTTCGTAAATAAAGATAAATCCTCTGAATTAATTTGGAATTATATAAAAAATCTAACTAGTAATTAGAATCTAAAAGATAAAAAACTTGTTATTAGAGGAATTATTTCATATTTGTGAATAAATTGAATCCATTAAAATTTGGTATTATTGGTTGTTCAAGCATTGCTAGAAAATCTGTTATTCCTGCTATATTAGAATCAGAATTTGCTGAACTTGAAATAATTGGAAGTAGAACTATTGAGAAATCTAAAGAGTTCTCTACTGAATTTAATTGTAAAAAAAATGGTACTTATGATGATGTAATATTAGATGATTCAATAAATGTGGTTTACATTTCTACTCCAATTGGAACACATGCAGAATTGGCTATGAAAGCAGCATCTGCAGGAAAACATGTGTATTGTGAAAAATCAGCTACTGATTCTTTTACTTCGGCAAAAGAAATGGTTGAATGTTCAAAAAACAATAATGTTAGGATTATGGAAGGTTTCATGTTTAGATTTCATCCTCAACACAAAAAAGTTAAAGAATTAATAAATAATAAAAAAATTGGTAATCTTGATTCGTTTTACGGTAGTTTTGGATTCCCATCTTTTCCAGAAGGTGATATTAGATATAATAAAGAATTAGGCGGTGGTTTCTTGAATGATTCTGGGTGCTATCCAATATGTGCCAGTAGAATGATCTTTGATCAGGAGCCACTTTCTGTATTTTATCATAATTCTATTGATTCTAAGACCGGTGTTGATGTAAAAGGTACATCTATTCTAACATACAAAAATAATAAAACTGCCAGCATAAATTATGCAAATGGAAATTATTACCAAGCAAAATATGAAGTATGGGGATCTGAAGGAGTAATATCATTAGATAGAGCATATTCTGTTCCCTCTGATTTTATAACTAAAATAAATTTGCAATATAATATTGAAAATAGTTGGGAAGGTAGAAAAAATGAAATTATTAAAGTTAAACCTACAGATCATTTTTTGGAAATGATTAATATTTTTTGTATGGAAATTAATACAAATGGTAAATTATCCCTCAATTTTGAAAAAGAATTATTAAATCAAGCAAAAGTTATGGAAGCACATAGACTTTCAAATCTCAGTCATAAAGAACAATATCTTGATGATATTAGTTAAAAATACTATTAATTTTAATTGTGAAAGTATATTGCTTGACCCGTAGGTATTTTCATTAAAAGTCCCGGTTTATCTTTAAAGAAATTTTCTATCGTATTTTTAGTATCTTCATATGCATCCCAACCATAATCAT
>LWDU01038497.1_pt1 | contig 14903 bp, 15 predicted proteins | sample 727161 | NCBI WGS metagenome assembly LWDU01 (sample SAMN04566230, study PRJNA314399) | hydrothermal vent metagenome | isolation source: deep sea hydrothermal plume seawater | place: Mexico: Gulf of California, Guaymas Basin | collected 2004-07-11 | reverse complement strand
GCGAACCCCACGGCCCACACGTGGCACGCACGGAGGTGGTGAGCCTCACGATTTTCGACGGGCCGCTCACTGTCCAAAGCGTCGATTAACACACCACCCATTCCGGTATTGTGCATAACTGCCGCTTGCCCGGCTTCATTGTAAAAACCATCATTTAATTTTGGTGGCCGAGCCATCGCAAGGAGGAATGATGCGTTCAAAAATTATTTTCCCGGCACTGTTCTGCCTCGCCGTGGCGCTGCACGGTGCGGAGCCTTCCAAAGCCAAGTCGCTTTCATTTGGGCATGAACCACTACACCGGTTTGGGCGGCAAACCCAATTACGCCGAAGCTGCGCGGCAATTTCAGCTGGCGGCCGCAGCGGGCCACGCGCGCGCCCAGGGGCAACTCGGCATCTGCCTGCTCAAGGGACGGGGCGTGCCCAGAAACCACGACCTCGCCGTGCGATGGCTCACCCGGGCTGCGGATAAAAATGACGCCATCGCCCTGTACACGCTCGGCAATTTCCACGCGACCGCAAAAGATTACGTAAAGGCAAACAAGTACTATCTGGAAGCCTCCGCCCGCGGCCATGCTGCCGCGATGAATAATCTGGGCACCTCACATGAACACGGCTACGGCGTGCCCGCCAATGCGAAAAAAGCTGCCGAGTGGTATGACAACGCCGCCCGCATGAACCTCGCCGCCGCCCAGTGCAACCTGGCTCTCATGCACTCCATCGGTCGCGGTGTGCCCAAAAATACCGAGCGCGCCCTGAAGCTATACCGCGATGCCGCCGCACAAGGCGATCTGCGGGCGCAGTTCCTGCTGGGTGCCGCGCTCCACTTCGGCACCTTGGGAAAACCTGATCGCGTAGAAGCCGCCAAATGGTTGCAACTCGCCGCGCATCAGGGCCACGCAGCCGCCCGCGCTCATCTCGCAGCCGTCAACAACAAGCTCTCCCCCGACCAACTGAAGACGGTCGACAAACAGGTTTCCACATTTATGGCGGGCGTGACCCGATCGGAAAACGGCGCTATTGGCACAGGGTTTTTTGTCACCAACAATGGCTACTTGCTGACCACCCATCATTTGATCGCTCAGGCAAAAAGCATCGAAGTGCGCTTACGCGGTGTTTACCACATAGCACACCTCATTAGCGCCGACCCTTTGAACGACATTGCGATGCTCAAAATTGAAGCGGACACCCCCGCCCTGCCCGTCATGGCCGGACGAATTCTGCACGCTGGCCTTCCAGTATTTACCCTTGGCTTGCCCCCCCGAGCAAACGCCAATGCGGGCCCCAAATATTCGCACGGCCGCGTGGTGAGCCTATCCGGTTTGCGTAATGATCCCCGTCATGTTCAGGTGAATTTGAATGCCCCGCCGAGCTATTCCGGAGCTGCGTTGGTGGATGCCTCCGGCCAAGCGGTGGGCATGGTCACTTTCCGTCTTGCCGACCTCAAGGCATACTCAAGGCCGCTCGCATCCGGGATTTTCTGAAAACCATTCCAATTATCCAATCACGTTTACCACGGCCCAATCAACCGCTGCCCAACGAAGACGCCGGTGCGATTGCCGAGGCGGCCACGGTTCAAATTTTGGTGCAATAGTCAGCGCGAATAAGTCAAACAACCCAAGCTTGACAAACCCTAAAATTTCTGTACCTTTTCCAAGTGCCCGCGAGGGACAAGGAGGTTTGCCATGCATAAAATCCACACGGGACGTATTGTCGTTTTTTTCAGCGCAGCTGTTTTTATAATCAGCTGGGGCTCCGGCTGTGGGAATTCCAAAGAAAAAGCCAGAGCCGATGCCAAAGCCGAGGCTGCGCAAGCCCAGGCCATACGGTCGGATCCTGACGACAAGTTGGGGCAGGCATACGATCATTATTCCGGCAATGGCACGCCCATTGATTACGAGCGAGCCGCCCTGCTCTTCCGCGAACTAGCCGATGAAGGCAACGCGGTGGCGCAATTTTCATTGGGTGCCATGTTCCAAAATGGCTGCGGGGTTCCTCAAAATTATATGGAGGCGGTCAAGTGGTACCAAAAATCCGCAATGGGCAATCATCCAGATGGACAATATTTGCTGGGCCTCGCGTTGAAAGAAGGCAGCGGTGTTCCGCGCGACCGCATTGAGGCGTTCAAGTGGCTGCAACTCGCTGCCGAGGGAGACAAAAGATACATCGAAACGCGCGATGATCTGGCGCTGTTATTGCCCGCCGAAATGGTTGCCGAAGGTAAGCGCCGCGCCGCGGAACATCATCAATATAACGGCGACGGCAATTAGCCCCGCCGCTTCCCCCCTTCTCTCCTAAAATCAATAGACTGTGCCATGCGGCACGATGGCGTTTTTTTGGATAATCATGATGCCATCGCGCACCACATAGCCATCGCCATCCTCGTTTTCTTCGTGGCCCTCGGGGCTGATAATGCAGTTGTCGCCGATGCGCGCGTTCTTATCGATGATGGCATTTTCGATGCGCGTATTGCTGCCGATGCCGATGGCGGGGATATTTTGAGCGCGATGTTCCCTGATGGAATAATCGGTCTCGTAAAAATCTGCGCCCATCATCACCACCCGATGAAGCTTGGTGCCGGATCCCACGATACTGCGCACCCCCACAATGCTGTGGCTGATTTGCGCAAGGCTGATAATGCAACCATCGCTGAGCACTGCGTGGTCAATGGCCGCGCTGTTGATTTTGCTGGCGGGCAGAAAGCGCGGACGCGTGAAGATCGGCGCGGACATATCGAAGAAATTAAACTTGGGCAGTTCGCTGGCTGCATCAAGGTTGGCATCGAAAAACGTTTTGATCGTGCCGACATCCTCCCAATAGCCTTGGTATACGTGGGAAAATGACCGGCGCGTTTTTATGGCTTCGGGGATGATATGCTTGCCGAAGTCAGCGTGATCGCTGTCCAACAAATCCACGAGCACATCACGGTTGAAAATATAGATGCCCATTGACGCCAGAAACTGATCGTCGGTAGCTTTGATATCGAGATCGCGCCGAGTAGTGTCGGGCAGTCTCAACGAATCGATGACCGATTCTTCCTTGGGTTTTTCCACAAATTCCCGAATGCGATGATCTTCATCAATCTGCATAATACCAAACCCGCTGGCCGCTTCGCGGTTGACCGGAATGGTTGCCACCGTCAGCTCGGCCTTGTTGGCGATGTGTTCGTTAATCACCCTGCGAAAATCCATGTTGTACAATTGGTCGCCACTTAAAATAAGAATATGATCGAAGCGATGGTTTAGAAAATGCGTCATGTGCTTCCGCACCGCATCAGCCGTGCCTTGGAACCACGAGGAATCGGACAGCGTCTGCTCTGCCGCAAGAATTTCCACAAAGCCATGCGTGAAATGATCGAATTTATAAGATTGAGAAATATGCCGATGCAGCGAGGCGGAATTAAACTGCGTAAGCAAATAGACGCGCTTGAGCCCGGAATTGATGCAGTTGGAAATCGGAACATCAACCAGCCGATACTTGCCCGCAAGCGGCACGGCCGGCTTGGCCCGCTGGCGAGTGAGCGGAAATAACCGCGTGCCGCGCCCTCCGCCCATTACCACGGAAAGGACGCTATCAGGATCAAAAGGTTTGTGTTGCTCTTCAGGCATGAAAACACTGCTTGCTCACGGCGCATCCACCGCCCACATTGGGCGCGGCTCATGGCCCGCTACTTGTTGGGATGACCCGACCTTGCAACAATCGCAGGCGCAACGCGATAAAAAAACAATGGCACGTAAAATTCATCGCATCGGCATCATCGGCGGCAGTGGGCTTTACGATATCGAAGGCTTTCGTGGCAAGAAATGGGTGACCGTAAAAACCCCTTTCGGAAAACCGTCCGACCAATTTCTCACCGGCAAACTCGCCGGACGCGAGGTGGCCTTCCTCCCCCGCCACGGTCGCGGCCATCGCATTCTGCCCAGCGAGCTGAACCATCGCGCCAATCTTTGGGCCATGAAAAAGCTCGGCGTCCACTGGGTCATCAGCGTCAGCGCCGTCGGTTCGTTGCAAAAAAAATACCGGCCGTGCGACATCGTGCTGATTGACCAGTTTCTCGACCGCACCAAGCAATCAGCCAACCACACTTTTTTCGGGCGCGGCATCGCGGCGCACGTCGCCTTCGCCGATCCCATTTGCGAGGAGCTACGCCAACTCCTTCTCAAAAGTGCCAAGCGCAAAAAAGCTGCCGTCCACGACGGCGGCACTTACGTGAACATGGAAGGCCCCGCTTTCAGCACCCGTGCGGAGTCTGTCACCAATCATAAATTGAAATACGACGTCATCGGCATGACCAATCTCGGCGAAGCCAAATGCGCTCGCGAAGCGGAAATCGCCTACGCGACGATGGCGATGATTACCGATTACGATTGCTGGAAAACCGATGAAGCCCACGTGACCGTGGAGATGGTAATCGAAAATCTCACCCGCAACGCCGCCACCGCCAAAGCCGTGCTCGCCGATGTGATCCCCCGCATCCCTAAAACCCCCGCCGATTGGCCCTGTCACAGCGCACTCGAGAATGCGATTATGACCGACCGCAAAGTGTGGCCCACGAAGACGGTAAAAGAGTTGAAGCCGATTTTGGAGAAATACTTTTAGGCACTATTTGCGAGGCGGATATGCCTGCGGACCTTTCTGATACAGCACACCACGCGTCCGGGTTTTCATTCGATACACTTTGTCAAAACAAGTGATGTACATGAACTCAAGATTCGGCCCCGCGAAAGTCACGCTCGTCATGCCCTTGATTCCCGCCGGTCCGGGGATCACTCCGCTGATGCGTCCGGTGGGATCAAAATATTGCACGCCCAATTCGGTGGTCACAAAGTAGCGGCCAAAAGCATCCGTGATCATGCCATCGCCACGACAGGAGGTTTTGAATTTTGGCAGAATGCCCCGCTCCGCGCCGGGATCGGGCTTGCGGCGCATGGTCATGTACGGCTGCTTGAATTTCAAACTGCCATCTTTTTCCACGCGAAAGGTCCAGCAATGTTTGCCGTGAAAATCCGAAACCGCCAACGTGCCGTGATCGGGTGAAAGGCAAATCCCATTCGGCCCCGTGATGCCCACGTCGGCCACTTTTAATTCGCCGGTTTTCGTGCTCACAAAGGTCACCTGTTTCTTCAGCGTCTCGGTGAAATACAGATAGCCCTTGTGCGTCACCACCAGATCATTCGGCCGCACGTCCTTGGCGAGCACGGTGATTTTGCTCGTCTTCACATCGATGCAAATCAATTCCCCCGTGCGTCCGCGGCAGGCGTATAATTTCCCATCCGGCCCAAACTTCATCCCGCTAATCCCTTTCGCGCCCTTGAGAAACGGCAACACCTTCCCGTCCGCACTCACCCGAAAAAGCCCCTGCTCGCTGCGCATGTCCGAGAAATAAAAATTGCCTTCGCCATCCGCCGTAGGTGCGTCAAAGAAACCCACCCCCTCCGCGACGAGTTGCCATTTCTCACCGGGAATCAGCACCTGCGATAACGGCATGTCCTGCGCCATGAGCCATCCGCTCAACGCCATCAATCCAACTAGCAGAATTCGTTTCATGGCCTTAATCCTTCTTCACATGATCCGCCCAAAGCCAGCGCAAGGCGTCGGGCAAGATTACGCCGCCGTGCTTCAGGCTATGTTTGCCCTCACCGTACACAAATTTGTGATCCCAATTCATGAACTTCAGCGCGGCGGCCATTTGTTCGTTGGCCAGCGGCCAGTGGCCGTGAGTGTTGTCGAGGTCGTTGCGGCCGTCCTGCAGGAAAACTTTCACCGGCTTGCGCGCCGTCTTGCGAATCCAACTTGGATACACGTGCCCACCGCGGATATTCGTGAAGCTACCGATCATGCTGTAAACTTTGCCGAACGCATCCGGCCGCTCCCACGCCACTGTGAACGCGCAGATGCCCCCGCTGCTCGCGCCGCAAATCGCGCGGTCGGCGGCCTTATCCGAGAGATTATATTTCGCACCCACCGCCGGTAACAATTCCTTCAGCACAAAGCGCGCGTACTGATCGCCAAGTGAATCGTACTCGAAACTGCGGTTGTTCGCCCGCCAGCGGTTGTCTGGAAACGCCTCGCCGCGATGGCCGGGATTCACAAAAATCCCAATCGTCACCGGCATCTCGCCCCGCGCGATGAGATTATCAAACACAATCGGCACGCGCACATCGCCGTCCTCTTTGACATACGCGTGCCCATCCTGAAACACCATCACGCACGCCGCCTGTTCCGGCTTGTATTGCGCGGGCACGTACACAAAAAACTCGCGCCGTGTACCCTTGAAAATTTTGCTTTCAAGAATGTGCTTCGTCACCTTCCCGCGTGGTACGTTTTTTTGCCGCTCGGAATCCTTGGTATATTTGTAAACGGGAATTTTCGGCGCTGCTTTTTTAACAGGCTTCACTTTCGCCGCACTGAAAATCCACTTCGCCGATTCTGGAAAAATGGAACCCCCATGCCGACCACTGTGGCCGTCCTCACCCCAAACCATTTTGTGCTCATAGCCTTTATATTTTAACGCCTTGGACAGCTGCGCATTCGATAGCGGCCAGTGACCGTGCAAATTATCTAAATCGCGCCGGCCTTCCTGCAGCAGCACGCGTATGTTTTTCTTCTCCGTCTTACGAATCAGCGCCGGATAAACGTAGCCGCCGCGGATGTTTGTGAAGCTGCCGATGTGGCTAATGACGCCGCCAAAAAAATCCGGTCGATGCCAAGCAGCCGTGAACGCCGCAATGCCGCCAGAGCTGTTGCCGCAAATGGCACGCGCGCGCGGATCCTTCGCGATCACCAACTTGTGCTCCTTCGCCACCGCCGGCCACAACTCATTGATGATAAAATTCGCGTAATCCGCGCTCACGGTGTCGTACTCGAACGCTCGGTTTCGCCGGGGCTGGTTGCCCTTTTCCGCGCCCGGCACACTGCCCGGATTTACAAACAGACCAATCGTCACCGGTAATTCCTTCTTGTGGATGAGATTATCAAAAACAATCGGCACGCGCGTGTGCCCCTTCTCGCGCACAAACCCGCCGCCGTCCTGAAACACCATCAAGTTCGCCGACCGCTTCGGATCGTACTGCGCCGGGATGTAAACCCAATACGAACGCGTGGTGCCCAGGAAAGCCTTGCAATTATTCCATGTCCCTTCAATCACTTTGCCGCGCGGCACGCCTTCCCTGCGCTGCGCATCCGGCCCCGGTCGATAATCTGCGGCCGATACCAAGCCGCACGTAAACAGAAAAAAAAGAATCGTTCTCATAAATGAATCGGTGGCGCGATTATCCTCCCGCGCGCGGGTTAATCAAGACAGGATCGTGCCCAGACGATCCCCCACTTTGGCGTAGAGTTCGCGCTGCTGCGCTGATTGTTGCAGCAAATCTTCATCCAACTTTACGCGGCCCGGCTCGAAAAGCGTCAACGTCGCAGAACCGCCGAAAGCAAAATAGCCTTTCTCCTCACCCTTGGCCACCGGCCGCGTGGGCACGAAAGTGTGATTGACGCTGCCGACATTCGTCGCGCCGATTTCCAGCATCAGCACTTTGCCAAATTGTTCAGATTCAATCTCGGTGATGAACCGTTTGTTTTCCCATAAAATCGACAACCGATCGCGCAGTGCCAGCGGGTTCACCGAGTACAATGGGCCGTTGATAAGCCGCGCCTCGCCCGGAATCCCCGCGACTGGAAAATGAAAACGATGGTAATCCACCGGACACAACCGCGAAAACACCGCCGCGCCATCCGCGAATCTTTCGGCCAGTTTTTGATCGCCTAACAGTTTGCTGAGATTGAATCGCTGCCCCTTCACAAACACTCCCTCCACCGCCGAGGCCTTGGCGAAGCCGAGATGACGGCCGTCGGCCGGGAACACCGCTGAGTCGTCGGCCGCATCCACCGGACGTGCTTCGGGCTTGAGCTTGCGATAAAAGAAATCGTTAAACGAAGCAAAGTCATCGGCCGCTTTCACATGCTCACTCTCAACGATATCGTATTGTTTGATAAATGGTTTCACGCGCGAGGCGCTGCCCGTGGAATTCATCCGCCAGCCGTACCACCGCGAAAACCACGCACGCTTAGCCACCGCGTGCAGCGCGATTTGGCCGAATGGATTGAACAGAATCCAGCGCAGCCATTGCTCGCCGTACACGACTTCCGTCTCCACCTCGCCGGTGGTGCGGTTGTAAAATTGGATTCCGGAGTCACCCATCAGCAACTCGTCGGCACGCCCGCAACCACTTCCACGCAATGCGGGATGGCCCCGACCACGAAACCGAGGCATTCAACCGCGCCTTTGGGTTTTCCGGGCAGGCAAATCACCAGTGCGTTTCCAACAGCAACGGCGAGGTTTCGGGAAAGGATGGCGTTTTTTGTGATTTTTAATGACTCCATCCGCATCACTTCGCCGAAGCCCGGAAGCTCGCGGTCGGCGATTTCGCGCACGGCCTCGGGCGTGACATCGCGCGGCGCCACACCGGTACCACCGGTGGTCAGCACGAGGTGGCAACCCTTTGCAATCTGCTCGCGGATGGCGCGTTGGATTTGTTCCACTTCGTCTCGCACGACTGTCTCGGCGAGCACCGCCCAGCCGTAGCCATCAGCAGCTTCGGCCAAAAGCGGGCCTCCGAGATTTTCATATTCTCCCGCCGACGCGCGGTCGGACACCGTGATAATTCCCACCTGTATTTTCATTGTTTAGTTTTTGAAACCAGTTTTACATTTGTGATGCGCATCTTTTTATCGACCGCCTTGCACATGTCATAAATTGTCAACGCAGCGAGATTCACCGCCGTGAGCGCCTCCATTTCCACCCCCGTCTGCGCCGTCACTTTGGCCGTAGCCGTGATGATGATCGCGTTTCCTGCTTTAGGAAATTCAAAATTCACTTCGCAATGGTTGATCGGCAACGGATGACACATCGGAATTAAATCGCCCGTGCGCTTGGCGGCTTGGATGCCCGCGATACGCGCGGTGGCCAGCACGTTGCCTTTGGCAATCTTGTCGCGCTGAATCAATCGAAGGGTATCCTTCGCCATTCGGATTTCCCCGCGAGCGGTGGCAGCGCGTTGCTGCATGGGCTTGGCGGAGACATCCACCATCTTGGCTTCCCCTTTGGCGTTGATGTGCGTTAGTTTTTTCATTTTTTACCACAGAGGCCACAGAGATTTATTCGCTCTGTGTTCTCTGTGCCTCTGTGGTGTTAATTAAATTTTTCCAATCAGTAATCGCGCGCCGCATTTCGACAGGCACTTGCATGTTGGGCTGCACGTGGCGGGGAATGTAATCGGGCGAAGTAGCCCACAAATCCGTGGTCACCAAAATCTGCCCATCACATTCGGTGCCCGCACCAATGCCGATCGTGGGGATGGAAATTGTTTTTGAAATTTCAGCGGCCACGGCGGGGGCCACCAATTCGAGTACCACAGCGAATGCGCCGGCGTTGTCCAAGGCTTTGGCATCGCACAGGATGGCTTCCTGTTCAGCTTCAGTTTTGCCTTTTACTTTGTAGCCTCCCTCAGCTTTTACATTTTGGGGGAGCATCCCAATGTGGCCGAGAAAGGGAATGCCCGCCGCGAGGATTGCCTCTACTTGCGGTTGAATGACGGTGCCTCCTTCGGCTTTCACTGCTTCCGCGCCGGCATCAATGAGTCGCCGGGAATTGGCCACGGCATCGTCGATGGTTTCGTAGCTGCCTTTGGGCAAATCGGCGGCGAGCAGTGCGCGCGGTTGGGCGCGGGCGGCGGCGCGGGTGTGGTGTTCCATATCGGCCATTGTCACGCCGGTGGTATCGGGCAATCCGAGCACTACCATGCCAAGGGAATCACCGACAAGCAGCAAAGGCACGCCGCATTCATCGAGCATGCGCGTCATGGGATAATCGTAGACCGTGAGCGCGGCGATGGGCTCGCGGCCTTTCATTTGCCGGATGGTTTCGGCGGTGATCTTTACAGACGGCACAACGCCACCATTCGCGCAAAGCGAGTTTGCGACAAGCGGAAACTGCATTTCACCCCAGCCACGCGCTAACTTTCGGCCACACTTTATAAACCGCGGTATTCGCCGCCATCACCAAGAGAAGTACAAACCCCACAACGCCGAGGGCATTGATGAGCGGTCCGTTCCGGTCTTTGCCCATAATATCTTTGCGATTGCACAACCACAATAAAACAGCGGCCAAAAGTGGCGCGACAATGACGGTCACCGCTTGCGCCATCACGATGGCCGTCATGGGTTTGGTGCCGGTTTTGATGACGAACATTGCCACGCCCATGCCGATTAGCAGAACCGCGGCTGTCAAATAACGCGGCCATTTATCTTCCGGCCCACTGCCCAGCCCGAGGCCATCGGAGAGAACAAACCCGCCCACCATTGAGTTGATGAGGAAAGAGGAATACGCAGCGGAAAAAAGCCCGAGGCAGAACAGCGCTTTCCCCCAACTCCCAAATAACGGCTCTAGTTGCATTGCCACATCAGCGGCTCCCTCGAGCTTAATCCCTTTGAGTGCGGCGGCGGCTGTGCCCATAATCATCAGGGTGATCGCCGCCATCAGCAGAACGCCCAAGCGGGAATCAATGAGGCTCGACGGCAAGTCTTCGCGTTGAATGCCCTTTTGACGCACGAGATAGACCTGAAAATACGCCGCCGCAATTGCAAAAGTAGTTCCCACCAAACCAAGCACGGAAAGGTCCAGCGAGCCGATGCCGTTAGGCACCAGTCCACGCGCCCATTCGGTGGGATCGGGTTTGGCAAACAATAAGTTGGCGGCAAACGCGAGCAACATTAACCCCACAAAACCCATCATTAATTTTTCCAAGGCACGATATATATTTTTGAAGAAAAACAAAAAAGCGATGGCCGCCGCGTTGAAAATGAGCACAATGTAATCGAATTGAAAGTACGCCTCAAAGGCGCTGTGAATGCCAAGGTTGTTTCCAAATTGAAATGCGGAGGCGACGAAGAAAATAGAAACACCGATTAAGACCGCCAGCCAACGTCCGGCGCGATCGGCCAGAAGTTGGCCGGGGGATTCCTTGGCCACGACGCCCAATCGCGCGGCCATTTGAATAAACGTCAGCATAAATAACGCCGAAGCAAGAACGACCCAGCTCATACTGTAACCGTGTTCCGCCCCGACTTTGGAACTAGTGAGAATGCTACCGGGGCCGATGACGACACAGGCGGTAATGAGGCCGGGGCCAAGGGCGCGATGCCAGCGGCGAGGAGCGGGTGCGTTGTCGTCAGCCATTGGCGGAGTGTAAAGTGAGGGCTTCGTTCGTGTCGAGCGCGGCGAGGAGTTGGGTGATGGATTGGGTTTGATTGGGAAGAATGGCAAGCGGCGCGATTTCGTTTAGTGGCTCGAGGACGAAGCGGCGTTGATGAAAGCGCGGGTGCGGGAGGGTCAAGGTTTCGGTTGAGCGCGTTTCGTTTTTGAAGGCAATGAGGTCGAGGTCGAGTGGGCGCGGTTCATTTAAGATTGCTTTGGGTTGGCGACCGAATTGGATTTCGATTTGCTGGAGTTTGGTGAGCAGCGATTCAGGAGTTTCATTTTCCAATGGCTCGAAAGCAATGGCGGCATTCATGAAATCAGGGGAATCGGGCGGGCAATCGACGGGGGCGCTTTTCCACAAAGATGATTTTTGGATGGGGACGTTGGAAAGTTTTTTGAGTTCGCTGAATGCGTTTTGGATGTTGGTGACGGGATTGCCTAGATTGGAACCGAGAGAAATTAAACACAGATGTTCAGGATTTTCATTATCCTGTTCATCGTGAATATCTGTGTTCATTTCAGCCCTAAAACATCCTGCATATCGTAGAGACCAGCGGATTTTCCGGTGGCCCATTGGGCGGCTCGGAGGGCGCCGTTGGCGAAGGTCTCGCGGCTAGCGGCGCGGTGGGTGAGTTCGAGGCGTTCGCCCGCGCCGGCATAAATGACGGTGTGGTCACCGACGACGTCGCCGCCGCGCAAGCTGTGCATTCCGATTTCCTCGTCGGTGCGCGCGCCCACGATGCCTTCGCGGCCGTGGCGGAGGGCGTCTTTTTGTTGGTCGCGCACTTCTAGCAAAATTTCGCCGAGCGTGGCGGCGGTGCCGCTGGGGGCATCGACTTTGTGGCGGTGATGCATTTCCACCACTTCCAAATCAAAATCCGGCCCGAGGATTTCAGCGGCCTTGCGTGTGAGCCAAAAGAGCGTGTTGACTCCGGTGGAATAGTTGCTGGCCCAAACGATTGGAATTTTAGATTTCAGATTTACGATTGATGATTTCTCTTCGTCGGTGTGGCCGGTGGTGCCGATGACGAGCGCTTTACCATGTTCGACGCAGAGTGCGGCGCAGACGGCGGTGGCGCTGTGGAGGCTGAAATCGATGACTGCATCGCAATCGGTGATGAAGGCGGAGAGGTCATCGCCTTCGTCCACGCCGGCGACGATTTCAATGCCGTCCATTGCCTCGCCGCAGACGAGCAACATCTGCCCCATCCGGCCTTCTGAACCGTGAATGATGACGTTGGCCATAAAATTATTTGAGCACGCCAACCGCCTTGAGCGTGGCGCGGAGTTGGCGTCGGTGGTCGGGATTCATTTTCACCAGCGGCAGCCGATATTCTTCGCTAACCAATCCCTTCATCGCCAGCGCGGCCTTAACGGGGACGGGGTTAGTTTCGATGAATAAATCCTTGAAGAGTGGATAATATTTTTCGTGCAATTTCAGCGCGCCTTTGGCGTCGCCCTTGAGAAATGCGTGAACCATTTTGGTAAGTTGGCGCGGGATGAGGTTGCTGGAAACGCTGATGACCCCCTTCGCGCCGGCGGCCATAAAGGGCAACGTAAGGGCGTCGTCACCGCTGAGAATTGTAAATTTTTTTGGCAACGCGGCGCGCAGTTGGCTGACACGATCCACATCGCCGCCGGCTTCTTTGATGCAGACGATGTTCGGGCAATCGGCCGCGAGACGTACGGCGGTGGGCACGGCAATTTCCACATTGCAACGGCCGGGGATGCTGTAAAGAACGATCGGCAGGTTCGTGGAATTAGCAATCTCGCTGAAGTGCGCGTAGAGGCCGTCCTGCGAGGGCTTATTATAATAGGGGCAAACCTGCAGCGAGCCATCAGCGCCAGCGTATTCGGCGGACTTCGTGAGATACACCGCCTCCTCCGTGGAATTGGCGCCGCTGCCGGCGATGATTTTGCAGCGGCCTTTGGCGTAATAAACCGCCAGCTCGATGATGCGCACGTGCTCCTCGAAATCGACCGTGGGCGATTCGCCAGTAGTGCCCACGGGCACGATGCCGTCCACGCCGCCTTTCACTTGCAACTCCACGAGTTTCTTGAGGGCAGTCTCATCCAGTCGCCCTTTTTTGAAGGGCGTGACGAGTGCGGTGTAAACTCCCGTAAACATTTCTGCGCGGACGCTAACAGGTGGAGGGGTGTGGATTCAAGGGAATTGGTGGGGACACGCGAGCATTACACCGCCACTGTGCCTTCGAACACAAACTGCGCGGGGCCGGTGAGTTGGACGTTGGAAAAATTCTCACCATCAATGTCGAAGGCCACGCCGAGGGTGTCGCCGCCGAGAACGGTTACCTGCACATCGGCGGGCCAGTCGTTGAGTTGGGCGGCGAGGATGGCGCTGGCGCACACGCCCGTGCCGCAAGCGAGAGTTTCGCCCACGCCGCGCTCGTAGGTGCGCACACGAATTTTTCCGGGCGACAGAATTTGCACGAAATTCACATTGGTGCCCGCAGGCGCAAAGTAGTCGTGATGGCGGATCTCATTGCCGAGGCTGTCCACCATCGCGGCATCGGCGTCGTCCACGAACAACACCGCGTGCGGGACGCCGGTGTTGAGCGAATGCACGGTTTGATCGCCTGCGCTGGTGGTGATTGTTTCGTTGAGCGCAAGGCCGTGGGGATCGGTAAGGTTCACCGTCACGGTGGTGTCGCCGATGGTGGCGCGGACGAGACCGCAGGCGGTTTCGAAGCTCAGTTCGCCGTTGCCGCCAATGGTGTGTTGGATGTAACTGGCGAAACAGCGCGCGCCGTTGCCGCACATTTCGGCGTCGCTGCCGTCGGCGTTATAAAAATCCCACGCCCAATCTCCTTCGGCCTTGGCGTTTCGCAAAAGGATAAGACCATCGGCACCCACGCCGCGCTGGCGATGGCAGAGCCTGGCGATTTGTTCTCGGCTGAGGGACGCGCCGCCATCGCGGTTGTCGATCAGCACGAAGTCATTCCCTGCGCCATTCATTTTGGTGAACTGAATTTGCACGGGAAGAGGTTAGTGGAAAAGCGCCACCAATTCAATCGCGGCCGTAATTGGGCGATTGCGAGCCGGTCTTAATGCGCCACCACGTGCCGAAGACGAGCGCCAGTTTGTGAAGGCGTCCGAGCCGCGTGGGGCGCGGATCAAGCACGCGAAATTTGGCGTCTTCCATGCGGCGCAGCAACCGCCAGTACACGGCACCCATGGCCTCGGCGGCAACCATTGCGCGGCGGTCGGCGGCGGGCAGCAGGTTGGATGCCTTTTGATAATGGCCTCGGGCGCGCACGGCGGTGTCGGCGGCGAGGTTGTGGAAGGCGGTGGAATATTTCAAATCGAGCAGCGATTGGGGATCCACGCCGAATTTTTCCATTTCGGCCACGGGCAAATAAATGCGACCACGTCCCGCGTCGTTGCCCACATCTCGGAGGATGTTGGTGAGTTGCAGGGCTTTGCCGAGGTGGATGGCGTAGTCTTGGCAGGCGTCGGCGCGATAGCCAAAAATTTCGATGCTCAACAGCCCCACCACGGAAGCGGCGCGGTAGCAATAGAGGTCAAGCTCCTTGAGAGTTGCAAAGCGATCCTGTGCGAGGTCCATTTCCATACCGCGAATGAGTTCATCGAAGTGCTCGAACTTGAGGGCGTATTGCTCGATGACCGGTTG
>LWDU01033668.1_pt1 | contig 14903 bp, 12 predicted proteins | sample 727161 | NCBI WGS metagenome assembly LWDU01 (sample SAMN04566230, study PRJNA314399) | hydrothermal vent metagenome | isolation source: deep sea hydrothermal plume seawater | place: Mexico: Gulf of California, Guaymas Basin | collected 2004-07-11 | reverse complement strand
TTTTTTTGGGTGGTTTTTATTTAGTTTATTTTAAAAATTTTATTGAAAAAATAAGTTCAAAAAAAAATTAATTTTAATAATATTAAATTATTTTTTTATTAATTCTCTTTGCTATATCAATAAAAATTTTTGAAATATTGTGATTTGGGTTTTCCTCAACAAGGGGCTTTCCGTTATCTGCTGCAATTCTTAAATCAATGTTAATAGGTATTTTTCCAAGAAATTCTTTATTATACTTTTTGGAAAGTTTCTCTACTCCACCTTCTCCAAAAATATTATATTTTTTTCCATCGTCTGCTTCAAAAAAACTCATATTATCTACCAGCCCTAATATAGGAACTTTTAATTTATCAAACATATTGATACCTCTCGTAACATCCGCTAATGCTATTTCTTGAGGAGTTGAGACAATTATTGCTCCATCAACTTTAATTTCTTGTGCGAAAGTTAGCTGGGTATCTCCTGTTCCTGGGGGCATATCTACGATAATAAAATCAAGATTATTCCATAAAACTTTTTGAGCAAAAGTTTTAACAGCGCTTGTAACCATTGGTCCACGCCAAATCATAGGAGTGTCTTTATCAACTAAAAACCCTATAGACATGCATTGAACTCCATACTGATCTATTGGTCTCATACTTTTTCCGTCTTCACTTTTAGGTTTTTCGTTTATAGACATCATTTTTGGAAGAGACGGTCCATAAATATCAGCATCGAGAATACCAACTTTATTACCCATGGTTTTTAAAGCCAAGGCAAAGTTCATTGCAAAGGTTGATTTTCCGACACCACCTTTAGCGCTTGATATGGCAATAGTAAATTTAGTTCCTTTTATCGCATTTTTTATCAAGCTTTTTGGGGCTGTTTGACCTTTAAAGGTGTCACTTAAACCGACTGTCTTTTTGTCCATATTTTTTATCTTAACTTGTTTTTAGATATAAAATCACTATATAAAGTGTCATGTCTAACGGTAACGATTTTAAAGGTGGTGAAAGTCCATGGGGGTCTCCTCCTGGAGGAGGAAATGGATCTGGTAGAGGAGGTCAAAGACCTCCAAATATTGATGAAGTTGTAGAAAAAATCCAAAAATTAATTAATAAATTTCTACCAAGTGGAAAATCTGGCGGAAACAAACCAATATTTTTTGGACTTATTTTACTAGTTGTTGTTTGGGCTTTTAGTGGATTGTATAGAGTGTTGCCAGATGAACAAGGAGTTGTTCTTAGATTTGGAAAATTTGTATCTACAACCCAGCCTGGATTAAATTATCATATTCCTTATCCAGTTGAAACTGTTCTCACTCCAAAAGTTACTAAAGTTAATAGAATTGATATTGGTTTCAGATCAGCAAGCGATTCAGGAAGAACATCAGGCATTGATGATGTGCCAGAAGAAAGCCTAATGTTAACAGGAGATGAAAATATTGCTAATATTGATTTTTCAGTTTTCTGGTTAATTAAAGACGCTGGTAAATTTTTATTTAAAATTCAAAGTCCCGTTGAAACAGTTAAAGCAGCAGCAGAGACTGCCATGAGAGAAGTTATTGCAAAAAGTAAACTTCAATCAATCTTAACCGAAGGTAGAACCAGTATTGAAATTGAAACACAAGAAATTATTCAAAATATTCTAGATGAATATGAATCAGGTATTCAAGTTACACAAGTACAAACACAAAAAGCCGATCCACCAGATCAAGTTATTGATGCATTCCGAGATGTGCAAGCAGCCAGAGCTGATATGGAAAGATCAAAAAATGAAGCAGAAGGTTATGCTAACGATGTAATACCAAGAGCTAGAGGAGATGCAGCAAAAATTTTACAAGAAGCAGAAGCTTATAAACAGCAAGTTGTTGCTGCAGCTGAAGGTGAAGCAAGTAGATTTATTGCAATATATAATGAGTATGCAAAAGCTAAAAAAGTAACTCAAGAAAGAATGTATCTTGAGACCATGGAAAAAGTATTAGCAGATATAAATAAAGTAATTATAGATAAAGACGCTGGGGGAGTAGTACCATATCTACCACTGCCAGAATTATCGAAGAAAGCGACTAATTAATTATGAAATTAAATAAAATTTTACTTCCAATTGTAGCTGGTATCGGATTTTTAATTTTCTTATCAGTATTTGTAGTGAAAGAGACTAATCAAGCAATTGTTTTGCAATTTGGTGATCCAAAGAAAGTGATTGTTAAACCAGGTCTTCAAGTAAAAATTCCATTTATTCAAAATGTAGTTTTTTTAGATCGTAGGATTTTAAATTTAGATGCGCCTCCAATTGAAGTTATTGCATCTGATCAAAAAAGATTAATCGTTGACGCTTATGCAAGATTTAAGATTGAAGATCCATTAAAGTTCTATATTTCAGTAGGTGATGAAAGAGTAGTTAGATCAAGACTTTCTACAATTATAAACTCAAGAATAAGAAGTGTTTTAGGTACACAAAGTTTGGCGACCTTATTATCTGAGGATAGAGCTAAACAAATGGCAATTATTCAAGAAGGGGTTAATGCAGAAGCTGAAAGTTTTGGTGTAACTATAATCGACGTAAGAATTAAAAGAGCAGATTTGCCTCAAGCAAACAGTGAAGCCATATACAAAAGAATGCAAACTGAAAGACAAAGAGAAGCAAAAGAATTTAGAGCAAAAGGTGCTGAGATGGCAGTTACAATTACTTCTACAGCAGATAAAGAAGTTACGGTACTTTTAGCAAATGCAAAAAAACAATCTGAAATTATGAAAGGCGAAGGAGACGGACAAAGAAATAAAATATTTGCAAATGCATTTGGAAAAGATCCGGAATTTTTTAGTTTTTATAGAGCTATGCAAGCTTATGAAACAGCTTTAATAGGTGGAGAAACTTCTTTAATTCTTTCTCCTGATAGTGATTTCTTTAAATTTTTTGGTAAATCGGGAATTATTAAAACACAATAAATCATTACATGAAAGAGCTCATCATTGCGATAGGTCTTTTGTTATTCATTGAAGGTATTTTGCTCGCCTTATTTCCATCAAAGATCAAAATTATGCTTAAGTTGATGGAAAAGATGCATATTAATCAACTAAGAATGTTGGGTTTGACATTTACTTTTTTTGGATTTTTAATTGTTTGGTTTAATAAAAGTTAAAATTATATGGTGACCTCTAAAAAATTTTTTCAATATTATTTAATTTTAATCTTCTTATGCATTACAACTTCATCTGTAAAAGCTAAAAGTATACCTAGCTCGTTTGCTGATTTAGCTGAAATACTTATGCCTTCAGTTGTAAATATATCAAGCACTCAAACAATAAAATCAACATCTAATCCTTTTCCTTTTCAGTTTCCGCCGGGATCACCATTTGAGGATATGTTTAAGGAATTTAATCAACCTAAAGAGAGAAAAGCAACCGCACTTGGTTCAGGGTTTATTATTGACAAAAAAGGAATAGTAGTCACAAATAATCATGTTATCCAGGGAGCAGAAGATATTTTGGTTAGTGTAAATGGTTCTAAAGAATATAAAGCAAAAGTATTGGGAACAGACCCTTACATGGATCTAGCAGTTTTAGAAATTATATCAGATGAAATATTTATACCTGTTAGTTTTGGAAACTCAGATAAAGCGCGGATAGGAGATTGGGTTATAGCAATTGGAAACCCCTTTGGTTTTGGTGGAACTGTTACTTCTGGAATTATTTCTTCAAGAAATAGAGATATAGGTTTAACTCGATATGATGATTTTATACAAACAGATGCATCTATTAACCAAGGAAATTCAGGTGGACCACTTTTTAATTTGGAAGGAAAAGTAATTGGAATTAACACTGCAATTATTGCCCCAGGATCCTCTGGGTCTATCGGAATAGGTTTTTCTATCCCCTCAAACCCAGCATCTAAAGTAATAGACCAACTTGTTAAATTTGGAGAAACAAAAAGAGGTTGGTTGGGAGTAAGAATTCAAGAAGTTACAAGAGAGATTGCAGATGTAGAAAAATTGGAAAAAGCAGAAGGTGCTTTAATTGCAAGTGTTTCAGAAAATAGTCCAGCAGATAAAGCTGGGATTCAAGCTGGAGATATTATTTTAGAGTTTGATGGAAAAAAAGTCGATACGATGCGAACGTTACCAAAATTAGTAGCCCAAACAAAAGTTGGGAAAAAAGTTACCGTTAAAATTTGGAGAAACCAAAAGTTAATACTTAAAAAAGTTTTGCTAGGAAGATTAGAATCTTCGCAAGAATTTAAAGCAGAAAATAAAAAAGAACAAAACATAAATAAGTTTGTAAAAGTAGAGAAGTTGAAAATTTCTATAAGAAGTTTAACTGAAGAAGATATAGAAAAACGTCAGTTGCCAAAAAGTACAACTGGTGTTGTTGTAACAGAAATATTAGAAGGCAGTCCTCTAAAATATGTTTCCATTAATGATGTCATAGTTGAGCTACAAAAGAAAAAAATTACAAGCACAAGCCAATTCTCTTCCTTAGTTGAAAGAGTGATTTCAAAGAATGAAAAAACTCTATATTTAGCAATTTATAACTCAAAGAATCAAAGATCTTATATAACTATAAAGTTAAATTAGATTTTTATTTTAAATTTCCAATGCAGGAAAAAAGAATAATTTTATTAGCTGGTCCGACAGCCTCTGGCAAATCCAGTCTAGCAATGTTATTAGCTAAGCACTATAGAGGAGAAATTATTAATGCTGATAGTATGCAGGTTTATAAAGAAATATCTATTTTAACTTCTAAACCAAACCCAGAAGATCTAAAAAAGATTACACATCATTTGTATGGATTTATTTCGATTAAAAAAAAATTTTCTACAGGGGACTGGCTTCGCCTTTCCTTAAAAAAAATTGAGGAAATATGGAAGAAAGGAAACATACCAATTATTGTTGGTGGGTCAGGTTTATATTTTAAAGCTTTAATAGATGGATTAATTAAAATACCAAATATTCCAAATAGTTTAAGATTAGAAATCTTAAAAATACATAAAAAAATGGGACAAAAAGCTTTTTTTAAACATTTGATAAAGCTAGACCCTTTGGCAGAAAAGTTTGTTTTGCCAACAGATACGCAAAGATCTATGAGAGTTTTTGAAGTTAAAAAATTCACAAATCAATCTTTATTTGAATTAATAAAAGAAACAAAATCAAACTTTAACAACAACGTCTTTAAAAAAATATTTATTAATACACCAAAAAATCTATTACATAAAAAAATAGCAATGAGAGTTGAAAAAATGTTTAAAGAAGATGTCACCAAAGAAGTAGAAAACTTTTTAAATATGAAAATTTATAGAGAATTATCTGCGAATAAAATAATAGGGATTAAAGAAATAAAAGACTATTTACAAGGAAAAGCAAAATTAGCTGATACAAAAGAGTTAATTGCTCAGAAAACAAGACAATATGCTAAGAGACAATTTACATGGTCTAGAGGGCATATGAAATCATGGGATATGATTTATTCTACAAATATTAATGAATTGTTTAAAAAAGCCATTAATAAAATATCCTAAAACTTGACCATAATAAAAACTTAGTTAGATTAGCTGTATGGCAAAATTAATGACTGGAGCAGAAATAGTTTTTAAAGTTCTAGAAGACCAAAGCGTTCAGCATATCTTTGGTTATCCAGGTGGAGCTGTCTTGCCAATATATGATGAGCTTAAAAATCATAAAAAAATAAAACATATTTTAGTTAGACATGAACAAGGTGCGGGGCATGCAGCAGAAGGGTATGCAAGATCTTCAGGAAAACCTGGTGTCATGCTTGTAACTTCAGGACCCGGCGCAACTAATGCGGTTACAGCTTTAACAGACGCATATATGGATTCAGTTCCATTAGTTTGTATTACTGGACAAGTTCCAACACACCTTATTGGCACTGATGCATTTCAAGAATGTGATACAACAGGTATAACAAGACCCTGCACTAAACATAATTGGTTAGTTAAAGATGTAAATAAATTATCAACAATTTTACATAAAGCGTTTGAAGTTGCCACAACAGGAAGACCTGGACCAGTTTTAGTCGATATACCTAAAGATATTCAGTTTAAAAAAGGAAAATATATATACACGAAGAATCTTATAAAAAAAAATAGTAAAATAAATGTAGATTTTAATGGACAGAGCTCTAATGAAGAAAAAATAGATAAAGTAATTCAGCTTATTAAAAAATCTTCTAAGCCTATTCTCTATACAGGAGGTGGAGTAATTAATTCTGGACCAAAAGCAACAAGTTTATTACGTGAAATAGTTTCATTAACTGGATTTCCTATTACCTCTACACTTCAAGGCCTAGGTTCTTTTCCAGGAGAAGATAAGAAATTTTTAGGAATGCTAGGGATGCATGGAACTTATGAAGCAAATAATGCAATGCATGATTGTGATTTAATGATAAATATTGGCGCTCGATTTGATGATAGAATTACAGGAAAAATTGATGAGTTTTCTCCACAATCAAAAAAAATTCATATAGATATTGATCCATCTTCAATTAATAAAACTGTCAATGTAGATCTTGCGATTGTTGGTGACGTTAAATATGTATTGGAAAAATTAATTTTATCTATTAAAAAAAAATATCCAGGATTTGCCGATTCCAATAAGCAGAGAATAGCTAAATGGTGGGAACAAATTGAAAGATGGCGAAAAAAGAATTCTCTTGGATTCGTAAATAGTAAAGATTTAATAAAACCACAATATGCAGTTCAAAGGCTTTACGAATTAACAAAAGACCAAGATACTTTTATAACTACAGAAGTAGGCCAACACCAAATGTGGGCTGCGCAACACTACAAATTTGATAAGCCAAATAGATGGATGACATCTGGAGGTCTAGGCACTATGGGTTATGGATTGCCTGCTGCTATTGGTGTGCAAGTAGCAAACCCTGAAAAACTAGTTGTAGATATTGCAGGAGAAGCATCAGTATTAATGACAATGCAAGAAATGTCTACAGCAGTGCAATATAAACTGCCAATAAAAATATTTATTCTTAATAATCAGTATATGGGTATGGTTAGACAATGGCAGGAATTATTACACGAAAAAAATTACTCTGAAAGCTACACTGAAGCTTTACCAGATTTTGTAAAATTAGCGGAAGCATATGGCTGTGTAGGCATTAGAGCAAATAAGCCAGATGAATTAGATATAAAAATTAGAGAAATGTTATCAGTTAATAGGCCGGTTATTTTTGATTGCGTTGTAGATAAAGAAGAGAATTGCTATCCAATGATCCCCTCAGGTAAAGCGCATAACCAAATGTTATTAGGCAAACAACATGAAGAGAGCGAAATATCAGAAGAAGGGAAAATACTAGTTTAAATATGATAAAATCAGCATACAGTTTTTCAACCAAGAAAGAAAAAATTGAAAGCCATATTATTGTTATTTGGGTTGACAATGAAGCAGGTGCGCTCGCAAGGGTAATAGGGTTATTTTCAGGAAGAGGTTATAATATAGACTCACTTGCTGTAGCTGAGGTAGATAAAAAAAAAAATTTATCACGTATAACAATTGCTACATCTGGAACACCCCAAGTACTTCAGCAGATTAAATTACAACTTGGAAAACTTATTCCTGTTCATAAAGTTGCAGATTTTCCAAAAAGTAAAAAAACACTTTTAAGAGAAATGGTGTTATTAAAGGTAGTTTCTTCAAAAACAAATCTAGAAAAAGCTAAAAAAATATGCCAAAAATACAAGTGTATAATTTTAGATAAAACAGAAAAATCTTTTGTATTTGAAGTTTCTGCTTTAAAAAAAGAAGTTGATGAATTAATAAAAAAATTACAGACTATGGGACTCGCTAGCGTTTCAAGAACAGGAGTTGTGGCAATGACCAGGGGGTCTAAAATATTTAAATAAACTCAGGAGTAAAATATGAAAATGTTATATGAAAAAGACACAAATGTAGACTTAATTAAATCAAAAAAGATTGCAATTTTTGGTTATGGCAGTCAAGGACATGCCCATGCTCTAAATTTAAAAGATAGCGGTGTTAAAGAGGTAGTGGTTGCACTTAGAGAAGGATCATCCAGCAAAACTAAAGCTGAGTCAAAAGGATTAAAAGTCATGAACTTATCTGACGCTGCAGAATGGGCAGATGTAGTTATGATTTTAACACCTGATGAATTGCAAGGAACAATATACAAAAATCATATCGAGCAAAGAGTTAAAGAGGGAACAAGTATAGCTTTTGCTCATGGCTTAAATATTCATTACGAGCTTATAAATGCTAGAAAAGATTTAGATGTATTTATGGTAGCTCCAAAAGGACCGGGACATTTAGTTAGAAGTGAATATGAAAAAGGTGGAGGAGTACCTTGTTTATTTGCTGTGCATCAGAATGGTTCTGGAAAAGCAAGAGATCTAGCTATGTCATACGCTTCTGCAGTTGGTGGAGGTAGATCGGGAATTATAGAAACTACTTTTAAAGATGAGGTTGAAACTGATTTGTTTGGAGAGCAAACAGTTTTATGTGGAGGGTTAGTTGAGTTAATTAAAAATGGATATGAAACTTTAGTTGAAGCAGGTTATGAGACAGAAATGGCATACTTTGAAACTGTTCATGAAGTTAAGCTAATAGTTGATTTAATTTATGAAGGAGGAATTGCAAATATGAACTATTCTATTTCAAATACTGCTGAATATGGAGAATATGTTTCTGGTCCTAGAATTATAAATAAAGGAGAAACCAAGAAAAGAATGAAAGAAGTATTAACTGATATTCAATCTGGAAAATTCACTAAAGAATGGATGGAAGAGTGCAAAAATGGACAAAAAAAATTCTTAAAAACTAGAAAGGATTTAGCAGATCACCCTATTGAAAAAATTGGAAAAGAGCTTAGAGATATGATGCCTTGGATTGGTAAAAATAAATTAGTTGATAAGGACAAAAATTAGTAAAATTCATTAATTTTTTGTTAAGAAAATAAAAATAGGCCCACTTCGGTTATTTAATCAACAAATCTTTTGCACAGAACCAGCTTTGGTTGTAATATAAATTATAAAAAAAAATTTCCAAGATAACACTTGGGCTAAAGGGATGATGTCCGTAGACAAAAATAGAGTTTATATATTTGATACAACCATGCGTGATGGAGAGCAATCACCAGGGGCATCTATGAGTCTTGAAGAAAAAATTCAAATTTCAAGAGTTTTTGATGAAATGGGAATTGATATAATAGAAGCAGGATTTCCAATTGCATCTCCTGGAGATTTTGAAGCAGTAAAAGCAATAAGTAAAATTTTAAAAAATTCAATACCTGCAGGTTTATCAAGGCACTCTAAAAAAGATATTGATGCTTGTTATGAAGCATTAAAAACTGCACCAAGATTTAGAATTCATACTTTTATTTCAACAAGCCCACTTCATATGAAACATAAGTTAAACAAGTCACCAGAACAAGTTTACGAATCTATTAAAGAACATGTTACCTATGCAAGAAAATTTACTGATGATGTTGAGTGGTCATGCGAAGATGGAACAAGAACTGATATTGACTATATGTGTAAAACAGTTGAGCTAGCAATCAATTCCGGCGCTAGAACAATTAATATTCCAGATACTGTTGGATACACTGTTCCTTCAGAATTCACGAAAATTATTTCTACATTAAAAAATAAAGTACCCAATATTGATAAAGCTACTTTGTCGGTCCACTGTCATAATGATTTGGGTTTAGCTGTTGCAAACTCATTGGCAGGAGTTTCAGCTGGCGCAAGACAAGTTGAATGTACAATCAACGGTATTGGGGAGAGAGCTGGAAATGCTTCACTAGAAGAAATTGTTATGGCAATAAAAACAAGAAATGATTTAATGCCATATAAAACAGGAATTAATACGACATTATTAAGTAAAGCTTCAAAAGTAGTTTCAAATGCAACTTTTCCAGTTCAATTTAATAAAGCTATAGTCGGAAAAAATGCTTTTGCACACGAAGCTGGAATTCACCAAGATGGTATGCTTAAAAATAGAAATACTTATGAAATTATGACACCAGAAAGTGTTGGAGTTAAACAAACTTCATTAGTAATGGGAAAGCATTCTGGAAGACATGCATTTAAAGAAAAATTAAATGACTTAGGTTATGTTAGTGTTACAGATGATGTTATTCAAACAGTCTTTGGTAAATTTAAAATTTTAGCTGATAAGAAAAAACATGTTTATGATGATGATATTGCAGCTTTAGTTGATGACAGTTTAATTAAAGATAAAAATGTTATTAATTTAAAATCTCTTAAAGTATTTGCTGGAACAGGGGAGCCTCAAAAAGCAGATATGACCTTAGATGTTTATGGAGAGATTAAAAAAACATCAGAAACAGGAGACGGACCTGTAGATGCTATTTTTAAATGTATAAAAAAATTATATCCACATGAGGTAAAATTACAATTATACCAAGTGCATGCTGTTACTGAAGGAACCGATGCACAAGCTACTGTAAGTGTTAGGATTGAAGAAAAAGGAAAAATAACTGTTGGCCAAGCCTCGGACACAGATACTCTCGTTGCTTCTGCCAATGCTTATTTAAACGCGTTAAATAAGATGCTTATAAAAAGAAATAAAAATGCTCCAGAAGAGTATGAACAAAAAAAAATGAAAGGTATATAATGTTTAGTTTTAGAAAATTAGCTAAGTATTGGTCGTCTGATATGGCTATAGATTTAGGTACAGCCAACACTTTAGTTTTTGTTAAAGATCAAGGAATTGTTCTTAATGAACCTTCGGTGGTTGCTATAATTGATGAAAAAGGAAAAAAATCTGTTCTTGCTGTAGGAGACGAAGCAAAAACTATGTTAGGAAGAACACCTGGAAATATATCAGCTGTACGACCATTAAGGGACGGAGTAATAGCAGATTTTGTAGTTACTGAAGAGATGATTAAACATTTTATAAAAAAGGTTCATAAAAGAAGATCTTTTGCTAGTCCAAGAATTTTAATATGCGTACCTACAGGATCTACTCCTGTTGAGCGAAAAGCTATTCAAGATTCAGCTATAGCTGCTGGAGCTAGAAAAGTCCAACTTATTGAAGAACCAATAGCTGCTGCTATAGGGGCTGGATTACCTATATCAGAGGCAACCGGATCAATGGTAGTTGATATTGGTGGAGGAACCACAGAGATTGCAGTTATGTCATTAGGCGGTGTAGTTTACGCAAACTCGCTTAGAGTTGCCGGCGATGCAATGGATGCTGGAATAATTACTTATATGAGAAAAAATTTTAATTTACTCGTAGGAGATGCTAGTGCTGAAAAAATTAAAAAAGAAATAGGTACAGCAATACCATCAAGTGGAAATACATACTTAATGAAAGGTAGAGATATAAGATCAGGAACACCTAAAGAAATAGCACTAAAAGAAGAAGATACTTCTGAAGCTTTACAACCAGTATTAAATCAAATTTTAGCAGGTATCAAAGATGCTTTAGAAAATACTCCTCCTGAATTGTCTGCAGATTTAGTAGATATGGGATTAGTATTAACTGGCGGAGGGGCTTTACTAAAAAATATAGATAAACTTATTTCGAAAGAAACAGGTTTGCCTGTTCAAATTGCTGAAGATCCACTTTCTTGCGTAGCTTTTGGGTGCGGAAAGGCGCTTGATGATAACCAAACATTCTCCTCTCTATTATTAGGAGACTAATAGATTTGGATAATAAATCATGGATACTAGTCGTGATGATATTGGTATAGTAATACGATCTGCCTTTTTAAAAAGAGGCTCCCAACAAAGGTTTTCGTTATTTGTACTAATCATATTTTCAATCATACTCATATATGTTGAAACAATAAAAAGTAAGCCTTTTGATTACTTGAGATCATTTATAAAAGATACAATTTACAGAGGTTCCGTTATTGTATCGTCGCCAGCAAAAGGTATAAAAATTTTTTCAAATTCATTTAAAGCACATATGAAAGTTTTTGAGGAAAATTCTAGACTAAAAGAAGAAAATAAAGAGTTAAAAGACAAAAAATACAATAATAGTTTTTTAATAGTAGAAAATAATGAACTAAAAAAAATAATTGATGAAAAGAAAGCTGCTTCGTCCAATCTAGTTACAGCGAGAGTTATTCTTGATAAAAAAAGCCCTTACTTAAATTCATTTATCATAGGTAGCGGTGGTAATAAAAAAATAAAAAATAGTATGTCAGTATTAGATGGACTAAATTTTATTGGTAGAATAGTTAATGTAAATTTTTTTTCATCTAGAATTTTACTTATTACAGATTTAAATAGTAAAATTCCTGTTGTAATAGAACCTGGAGGTTATAATGCAATTTTAAGTGGACGTGGTGACAATAGACCCGCTCTAGATTACTTGCCAAAAAACCATACCCTGAAGTCTGGTAATAAAGTTTATACTTCAGGAAAAGAAGGAATTTTTAAACCTGGTATTCCGATTGGCGAGGTTATATTAAGCAACTCAACCCCTCTCGTAAATTTAGCTTCAGATATTAATCAAATAACTTTTGTGAATATTGATTTAGGAAGTGAAAATAATTAAATTTTATGAACTCAACATTTAAAAAAAAAAATTATAGATTTTTAGAATTAATACCATTATTTTTACTATTTTTTATTTCATTAAATGGAAATTCTATAATTGATTTAAACTATTTTTCTATAAATATTCATTATATTTTTATTTATTATTGGGTGTTAAAACGTCCTCAAATTTTAGGATATGGATTTATATTTTTGTCTGGAATAGTAACAGATGTTATTTTTGCTCTACCAATAGGTTCAAACTCATTAGTTTTATTAATAATTGCGTCATTTGCTACGTACATAAGGGTTGTGACTGTAAGAATAAATCTTATTTCTGACTGGTTAAGTTTTATTCCTGTTTTGATAATTGCAAACATTTTCCATTTTGTTATTTTGTATTTGCTAAATTATCCCATTGAATATTTAAATTTTTTTGTAAACTCAATCTTTACATTTATTTTTTATCCAATTTTATGGATAGTTTTTGAACTATTTATAAATATTACTAATATATTGCATGATTAACGATAATAGATATGGGGGAAGCAAAATAAGAATAATTACTAGAAGAATGTTTGTTCTTTCATCTCTTAAACTTGTTGTTTTTTTTGGTCTTATTAGTCGCTTATTTTATTTACAAGTTTCTGAAAATATAAAATATAAATCGTTATCAGACAAGAATAGATTAAAAGAGTGGAAAATCTCACCTAAAAGAGGCCTTATATTAGATTTTTATGGAGAAAAAATTGCAGATAATACACAAGTTTTTCAACTACATATGGTGCCGGAAGACGTTGATAATCTAGATGAATTATTCTTCAGACTCTCTAAATTAATTACTTTGAATGAAAGAAAGAAAAAAAATTTATATAAAAAAATAAAAACAAGAAAGCCTTGGGAGACAATCATAATTTCAGATAATTTAACTTGGTCTGAATTTTCGAAATTAAATCTATTCCTTCATGAAATTCATGGCATAAAACCTGTTATATCTGTTGCTAGGAAATACCCAGCAGATGGATCCCTTTCTCATTTGGTAGGTTACGTTTCGTCTGTAAGTCAATCAGATCTAGAAGAAAATGAGTTTTTAAGAAAAGTAAATATCCCAGGTTTAAAAATAGGTAAGACAGGTTTAGAAAAATCACTAAATAAAGAGATCATAGGAAAAGCAGGTTATCAAAGATATGAAGTAAATGCTTTTGGTAAAAGAGTTAAAGAGATTAAGTTTATTAAGGAGACAACAGGCAAAGACTTTAAGACTACTATAGATATGGAGGTTCAGCAGTTTGCAGGAGAACTATTAAAAAATAAAACGGGATCAATATGTGTGATGGATATTTATACAGGTGATATTATCGCTATGGTATCTAGCCCTACATTTGATGCAAATAAGTTTGTACACGGTATTTCTGTTAAAGATTGGGAAGACTTAATTAATAATCCTAATAAACCCTTAGTAAACAAATCAATAGCAGGCCTTTACCCTCCCGGTTCAACAATAAAACCGATTGTTGCATTATCAGCTTTGGAAAATGATATTGTAAGTCCCAAAACTACCGTCGAATGTACGGGTGAAATAGAACTTTATGGTAGAAAATACCACTGCTGGAAAAAAAAGGGACACGGATTTACAAGATTAAGAGATGCGATTAAAAAATCATGCGATGTTTACTTTTATGAAGCTGCAAGAAGATTAGGAGTAGATCGCATAGCAATAACTGCTAAACAGTTTGGCTTAGGACAAAAAAATTTAAATTTTTTAAGTGAAGAAAAAGCTGGAATCGTTCCATCAACTAAATGGAAATTAAAAAATATTGGGAAAGGATGGGTGATAGGAGAAACATTATTATCAGGAATTGGTCAAGGCTATTTTCAAACAACTCCTTTACAGCTATGTTTAATGACAGCACAGTTAGCTAATGGAGGGTGTAAGATTGCACCAAGAATTATTTATGATGAGGAAAGTGAAAAAAAATTAATTTTTGATTGGAAAGAAGAGTTTGCTTACAGAAAACAAAAAAAAAATAGTTTAAATAAATTAGAAGGTCAGCAGGATACGGGTCTACCAATTAAAACAGGATCGAATTTAATAAAATTGTGTCGTAATCCTGAAAATATTAAATTTGTTTTGGAAGCCCAATTTGGTGCCACCAATGAACCAGGAGGAACATCTTATTATTCTAGATATAATGATTCAAAATATATATTTGCTGGAAAAACTGGAACATCTCAAACAAGAACTATTAGTCCTGAAGAGAGAGCTCTTGAATTAAAGCAGATAGAATTGCCGTACGCGAAAAGAGACCATGCACTTTTCACTGCTTTTGCTCCATATAAAAACCCAAGATATGCTTTAAGTATTTTAATTGAACATGGAGGAACTGGAAGTGGAACTGCAGCACCAATTGCAAAAAAATTAA
>LWDU01033695.1_pt1 | contig 14909 bp, 19 predicted proteins | sample 727161 | NCBI WGS metagenome assembly LWDU01 (sample SAMN04566230, study PRJNA314399) | hydrothermal vent metagenome | isolation source: deep sea hydrothermal plume seawater | place: Mexico: Gulf of California, Guaymas Basin | collected 2004-07-11 | reverse complement strand
TTTTTTTCATAAAAATGAAACCTACAAGTTTAATCGTAATGACCCTTCTCTATTTCTTTTACAAAGATTACGGGATGAGGCGCACAGATTTGCAATTAGTACCCACAAAGCAAAAAGGCTAAGGAGGATGAAAAAATCGTTACTTGATCAAATAAATGGCATTGGTTCTATACGAAAAAAAGCTTTACTTAATCACTTTGGTTCTGCAAGATCTGTAGAATCTGCTAGTTTAGATGAAATTAAGTCAGTTCAAGGAATTGAAGAAAAAGTTGCAACGAAAATACATGATTTTTTTCATGAATAACAAATATGATATTTAAAATTCCAAATATTCTTACAATCGGAAGAATTATTATTGTTCCTATATTTGTAGGTACTTTTTTTCTACCTGGTTTTTTTGGAGATTTAATACCTTTCTTTTTGTTTATTGCTGCATCATTCACTGACTTTTTAGATGGATTATTAGCTAGGATATTTAAGGAGGAGTCCAAGTTAGGAGAAATGTTAGATCCAATAGCTGATAAAATTTTAGTTGCCTCAGCATTAGTTTTGCTTGTTATGACAAACACAATAAAAAATTATGAAGTAATTGCTGCAATAATCATATTAACAAGAGAAATTTTGATATCTGGACTAAGAGAATTTCTTGCAAAAGGACAAGTAAGTATCCCGGTTTCCGGTCTAGCTAAAGTTAAAACTTTCATACAAATGTTTTCAATAGCAATTTTATTAACTGGAGAAACTGGAAACAAATTAATTAATTTTCAAGATTATAATGCTCAAACAATTGGGATAATTTTGTTATGGTTATCAGCATTTCTAACTCTTTATACTGGTTATGATTACTTAAGAAAAGGTATTGACCACGCAATAAATGAGGATGAAAAAAGCTAAGCTGCGTTTTTTTTTCTAACAAGTAATTGATAACTTTCTGATAAATCGACAATTATATTACATACACTAAAATTAAATTTATTTATTTGAGACACAGGTGTAATTTCAGCTGCAGTACCTGTCAAGAAGCATCCAACAAAGTTGGACATTTCTGCTGGTTTGATTTTTCTCTCTATAACTTTTATTTTTTTAGATTTTGCTAAATCAATTACACATCTTCTTGTAATACCATCTAAAAAGGAATCTGGTATTGGTGTATGCAAACTTCCTTCTTTATCTTTAAAAAAAATGTTTGCCCCTGTAGCTTCAGCAATATTGTCTTCATGATCAAGCATCAGGGAATCTGTAAAACCTTGACTTTCAGCTTCATGTTTGGATAAAGTGCAAATCATATAAAGACCTGACGCTTTAGTATCCCAGGGCACAGAATTTGGATTTGGCCTTTTCCATTTTGAAATATTAAGTTTAATTCCTTTTAGTTTAAGTTTGGGATCAAAATAAGAACCCCATTCCCAAGTTGCAATTGCAACATTTGTTTTATTTTTTTGAGCTGATATTGCCATCATCTCGCTTCCTCTCCATACAACTGGTCGTACATAACCATTTTTTACATTTTGCACTGAAACAATTTGATTACACGCTTGATTGATTTCGCTTTGAGAATATGGAATTTGAATTTCCATCCTTTTTGCTGAATGAAAAAGACGTTCAGTATGTTCTGATAGTTTAAAAATGTTTCCATCATAAACACGCTCACCTTCAAATACACAGCTTGCATAGTGTAATCCATGGTTTAACACATGTACTTTAGCGCTGGACCAATCAACTAACTCATTATTAAACCAAATTTTTCCTGTTCTTTTATCAAAAGGGATTTGTTCCATATTATTTAACTTTATAGATTAATTTTCTTCAAAAAACTATCTATCTTAATATATTATGTCAATATATCTTACCAAATAAATTTTATGAACAAACTTTTGTATTTAAAGGATGCACAAATAAAAGATTTTATTGAAAAGCTTTTTTATGCTTATAGAGAAACTTTTGCTGATCCAAAAAAAATACTAAATAAACATTCTTTTGGTATAGCACATCTTAAAGCCTTACATTTAATATCTACATACGAGGGTCTAACAATAACCGAACTTATATTAAAATTAAAAATTACAAAGCAAAGTCTTAATAGAGTCTTGCAAGAATTATACAAAAGTAATGTAATAATTTATAAAAAAGGTCAAGAAGACTCTCGACACAAACATGTTTACTTAAGTGCTAAAGGCAAAATTTTATCCAATGAAATCTTCTATGAACAAAAAAAAAGAATTTATAAAGCCTTAAAAAATTCAAATTCAAATGCAGTTTTAAATTTTAATGAAGTAATACAAAAAATTATTAATGGATAAATTTTTAGCACACATCTTGATTGTAGATGATGATGATAGAATAAGAATTTTAGTAAAACAATATTTACAGGACAATAATTATCTTGTTACAACTGCAAAAGATGCGTTTGATGCTAAAAATAAAATTGATCTTATTAAATTTGATTTAATTGTTCTTGATATTATGATGCCAAAAAAAAGTGGACTCGAACTTACAGGTGAATTAAAGAAAGAAAATAAAGTACCTATAATACTTTTAACTGCAAAAGGTGAAACAGATGAAAGAGTTGAAGGTCTTGAACGTGGAGCGGATGATTACTTGGGTAAACCTTTTGAGCCTAAAGAGCTACTTTTAAGAATTAAAAATATTTTAGCCAAAACTATAAAAAAAAAGAAAACAGAAAAACTTAAAATTGGTCTATCTATTCTTGACTTAAATAAACTTATTATAGAAAAAAAAGATAAATCATACAAAATTAATAATACTGAAAAGTTAATTTTAGAAAAAATGATTAATTCTCCAGGACAAATTTTTTCAAGAGATGAAATAGGTAAATTAATTAATATTGATAAAGAAAGATCTATAGATGTAATTATAACCAGATTAAGAAAAAAAATAGAAATGGATTCTAAGAATCCAAAATATTTACAAACTATAAGGGGAACTGGATATGTTTTATGGATTGAATAAATTTATCAAAAATATTCTTCCAAAAAGATTATTTTATAGATCATTAATAATTGTTGCTGCACCAATAATAATTCTTCAAATCACAATAAGTGTTGTATTTTTTGATAGCCTTTGGATTAAAACAAACAAAGGTATGACCAAATCTTTGGTTAGTGAAGTTTATACATTTGTGGAAGCTTATAAAAGTGAAAAAGATTATAACAAACAAAAATTAACAGATCTTTATTATCAGAATTTTGAATTAATTATTAAATATATAGAAAATGAAACTGTTCCAGTTTTTCATGATAAAAGATGGTATAGTCCGATAGACAGAACATTAAGAAGAGAGCTCAAAAAAAAATTTAGTAACTATTGGTTTGATGCCACATCTTATAAAGAAAAAATTGTTTTAAAAATAGATTATAAAAACGGAATTTTACAATTTTTAATACCTAAAACAAGAGTTACAAATTCTTCTGCAAGAATTTTTGCTTTATGGATAACACTTCCAGCATTTTTATTAATATTTATTGCTATGCTATTTCTGAAAAATCAAACTAGACCAATTGTAAATCTTGCTAAAGCTGCAGAAAAATTTGGCAAAGGTGAATTTGTTGAAGAATTTAGGCCCTCCGGTGCACTTGAAATACGTATGGCCGCATATGAATTTGACAGAATGAGAAAAAGAATTACTAAACAATTAACACAAAGATCTGAAATGTTATCTGGGATTAGCCATGATCTAAGAACACCCTTAACAAGATTAAAATTACAACTAACTTTTTTAAAAGATAAAACAATTTCTAAAAAAATGTCCGATGATATTGATGAAATGGAAAAAATGTTAAATGAATATTTACAATTTTCAAAATCTCAATTTAATGAAAATACTGAAACTTTTCAAATAAATGAATTTCTAAAAGACATAATAAGAAAATATAATAACAATAAAATAGAGTTTCATGATGAAGAAAAAATATATTTTGATGGAAGAATTAACTCATTAAGAAGATGTATAAATAATTTAATTGATAATGCATTAAATTATGGAAACAAAGTTGATATTGGATTAAATAAATCTATGAACAATATTCATATTTTTGTTGATGATAATGGACCTGGCATTGAAAAAAAAGAAAAAATAAATGTTTTTAAACCTTTTTATAAAATTGATAAAAGTAGGAATGAAGCAAAATCAAGTGTTGGTCTAGGACTGTCTATTGCCTCAGATATAATTAAATCACATGGAGGAAAAATCTCTCTAGAAAATAGCCCAAATAATGGTCTACGAGTTAAGATTTCTTTGCCTTCTTAGGTTTTATTTTTTTTTTCAATACTTCGTTAAGTTTTCTTTCAATCTTATCTAATCTTTTTTTTTGAATTTCAAATTCATCTTTTGACACAAAATTTAATTTATTTATAATTTCATCTTGTTTAAATTTTAAAATATTCTTGATTTCATCACCTAAATCCTTTGAGGTAACCATGCCTTGTTCAATTAGTTTTGCTATCTTGTCTATTAAAATTTTTGATTTAGACATATGTTCTTTTAGTTTATATAATTTAACTTATAAAATATATTTAATTTTTTTATGTTAATCCATAATATTGACCCCGTAGCATTTAATTTTTTTATATTTGAAATACGCTGGTATTCCTTGGCTTATATATTTGGAATATTGTTAGGTTGGTACTATGCTAAAAAAATAATAAACAGATTGAAATATAGCAATAATAACTTTCGAACATTAAATTCAAAAGACTTTGATGATCTAATTCCCTATTTGGTTTTGGGAATTATATTGGGTGGACGTTTGGGATATGTATTCATTTACAATCTTGAATATTACTCAGGAAATTTAATTAAAATTTTTTTTATTTGGGAGGGAGGTATGTCTTTTCATGGTGGACTGCTCGGAGTCATATTTTCTACATTAATCTTTTCTAAAAAAAAAAGTATTAATATATTTTATTTTTTAGATATCATTTCCATTGTCACCCCAATTGGACTTTTTTTTGGAAGAATTGCCAATTTTATTAACTCAGAATTATATGGAAAAGTAACTGATGCACCTTGGGGTATAATTTTTTCAAATGTTGATAATATTGTTAGACATCCTTCTCAAATTTATGAAGCTTTTTTGGAAGGATTTTTATTGTTTTTATTATTAAATTTCTTTGCCTTTAGAAAAAAATTAATTTTTAAACACGGACTCATTTCTGGATTATTTTTAACTTTTTATTCTTTATTTAGATTTTTATCAGAATTTTTTAGAGAACCTGATATCCAGATAGGATATTTGTATTTGGGTACTACTATGGGACAGGTATTAAGCTTAATAATGTTTTTTTGTGGATTAATATTAATTTCAATTTTAGTAGATAAAAAAAATGAACTTTAATTCTAAAATATTTGAAAATAATAAAAACATATCTCTAGACAATTTTATTAACAAGGCATTGTATGATTTAGAATATGGATTTTATATGAAAAAAAATCCAATTGGAACTAACGGAGATTTTATTACTTCCCCTAATATTTCAATTTTATTTTCCGAAATGTTAGCTATCTGGTGTATTTCCTTTTGGAAAAAATTAGGGTGTCCCAAAAAAGTAACCATTGTAGAAATAGGACCCGGCGAGGGATCGCTTTCTTTGGGTTTAATAAAAACTTTCTGTAACTTCAAAAAATTTGATAAAGCATACAATTTAAAATTATTAGAAAAGAGCGAATATTTAATTAAAATACAAAAAAAAAAATAATCTCAAATAAAGTAAAATGGATATCAAGATTATCAGAAGTTGGTAAAGAACCAATAATAATTATAGCAAATGAATTTTTTGATTCATTGCCCGTTAAGCAATATATATTAAAAAATAAACAGTGGTTTGAAAGATATATTCGATTAGATAGTTCAAATAAACTTAAATTTAATAATGTAAAAGTAAAGTTACCAAATTTTAAAAAAGTCTGTAATTTTGATGTAGCTAAAAATCAAAAATTTATAGAATTTTCATTTGAGGCTATTAAATTTATAAAAAAAATATCTAAAATATTAAAAAAAAATAACGGTGGATTAATTTGTTTTGATTATGGATATACCAAAAAAAAAATGTTTAATTCACTTCAGTCAATTAGCAATCATTCTTACTCGAATTTATTATCAAATCCAGGATATCAAGATATTACACATTTAATAAATTTTTCATTTTTTCATAAATTAACTACAAAACTTAACTTAAAAAGTGAGGCAATTGTAACTCAAGGTGAGTTTTTAAAAAGAATGGGTATTATTGAAAGGGCAAATATTTTGTCATCAAAAAAAAATTTTAAAGAAAAATCTGAAATTTTTTATCGTCTTAAAAGACTTATACATCCTAATGAAATGGGTAATCTCTTTAAAGTATTTTTTTTTAAAAAAAAAGGAATCAAATTTAATTTAGGTTTTATTTAAATGTTTTTTTCTGAAAATTTAATAAAAAAATCTAAAATTAGTCACTGTTTCTTTTCTAAGAAAAATGGTGTTTCTAAAAATTTTTATAAAAGTTTAAATTGTGGAATAGGCTCTGGAGATAAAAAAACAAATGTCATAAAAAACTTACGTATAGTTTCGAAAAAAATAGGATGTAAATATAAAAATATTGTAACTATGAGACAAGTTCATAGTAACAAAGTTTTATATATTGGAAAAAATTCAAAAATTAAAAAAAAAATAATTTGTGATGCTATTTTGACAAACAAAAAAAGAATTTGCATCGGTATACTTACTGCTGATTGTGCTCCAGTCTTAATTTATGATCCTATTAAAGGTATAGTCGGAGCTATTCATTCTGGATGGAGGGGAGTTTATAAAGGGATAATTCAAAATACTCTAAAAAAATTGCTAAAGTTAGGATCTCAAAAAAAAAATTTAATAATAGCAATTGGTCCTTGTATATCTCAGAAAAATTATGAAGTTGGGTCAAAATTTTTTGATAAATTTCTACATAAAAGTAAAATTAATAAAATTTTTTTTAATAAAAAGAATCATAAGTACTTTTTTAACTTAAGAAAATATGTTGAATATCAGTTTAAGCTAAGCCATATTAAAAACATTAAGCATATTAATCACAATACATTTCAAGATAAAAAGAACTTTTTTAGTCGCAGAAGATCCTTATTTGATAATCATTCAGATTATGGTAGAAATATTTCTGTAATTATGATTAATTAAGCATTCACAATAATTCATGAAATTACTTTCAGGTACAGGAAATTTAGAGTTAAGCAAGAAAATCGCTCAAAATTTAAAACTAAAATTAGTTAACTCAAATATTAAAAGATTTGCGGATGGAGAAATCTATGTTGAAATTAATGAAAATATAAGAGGCAATAGTATATTTGTTATTCAATCAATATCTACACCCGCAAATGATAATTTAATGGAATTGCTAATTTGTATAGATGCTTTAAGAAGATCATCTGCAAAAAATATAACTGCCGTAATACCTTATTTTGGATATGCGAGACAAGACAGAAAGGTTGTTCCAAGAACTGCAATTTCTGCAAAATTAGTTTCAAATTTAATTACTAATGCAGGAGCCCATAGAATTGTAACAGTAGATTTGCATGCTGGACAAATTCAAGGATTTTTTGATATTCCTGTTGATAATCTTTTTTCTACTCCAATTTTTTCAAAACATATTAAAAAATATATTTCAAATAAAAATATAATTTGTGTTGCTCCTGATGTTGGTGGAGTTGAAAGAGCTAGAGCCTTAGGACAAAAATTAAATGTTGGATTAGCAATTGTTGACAAAAGAAGACCTGCTCCTGGAAAATCTCAAGTTATGAATATAATTGGAAATGTTAAAGGGAAAAACTGTTTGTTAGTTGACGACATAATTGATTCAGGTGGAACAATTGTAAACGCGGCCAAAGCCTTAAAAGAAAAAGGTGCCAAGGATGTTTATGTTTATGTTACTCACGGTGTTTTGAGTGGTAATGCAGTTGAACAAATAAATAATTCAAAAATTAAAAAATTAATTTTAACAGATACCATTGATAACTCTAACAAAATCAAAAAATCATCAAAAATAGTTGTATTATCAATATCTAATTTGATGGCAGAGGCAATTAAACGTATTTCGAATTCAACTTCTGTTTCCGATCTTTTTAAATAATTTTCTTGAGTTATTTCATTTGATAAGTTAAAACCCATTTTTTAAAAAATTTATACATTTATGACTTCTTTAAGTGCTACAATAAGAGAAACTAAAACTAGAGGTGAAATCAATAGCCTCAGAGCAAAAGGGTTTATACCCTGCATTATATATGGTGGAGCAGAAAAAAATCAAAAAATTTATATCAACAAAAAAATAATAAAAAATCTTATTAATTCAGAAAATTTTTTGTCAAATAAAATGAGTTTAGAAATTAATGGAAAAGAAGAGAAAGTTTTGCCAAGAGAAATAAGTTTTGATCCTGTAACTGATGAACCTTTGCATATTGACTTTTTAAGAATAGTTAAAGGAATGAGTATAATCTTGGAAATTCCTGTTAAATTTATTAATAATGATAAATCGCCTGGATTAAAAAAAGGAGGAGTATTAAATATTGTAAGAAGAAAAGTTGAATTAAGATGTCCAACTGAAAATATACCAACAGAACTTATTGTTGATTTAGAAAATACTGAAATAGGAACCAGCATTAAAATTTCATCAATTGAACTTCCAACAAATGTTGTGCCTACTATTCAGGGAAGAGATTTTGTTGTTGCAACTGTTGCCGCACCAACTGTTGTTGTTGAGCCAGAAAAACCAGCTGAAGAAGCTGGCACCGAAGGCGAAGAGGCTATGGGAGAAGGTGAAGATGAAACAAAAACTGAAGAAGGAGATGCAAAATTAGATGAAAAAGATAAAAAACCAGAAGATAAAAAACCAGGAGATACTAAAGCTGAAACAAAACCTGAAACCAAAAAAGAGCCTACAAAGAAATAAATTGAAAGCAACTAAAAATTAAAATGTTATTGCTAGTAGGTTTAGGAAATCCAAGTCCTGATAATGAACATAATAGACACAATATTGGGTTCAAGGTAATTGATGCTATTAATAAAAAATTTAGCCTTTCAAAACAAAAACCTAAATTTAAAGGACTTTTAACTACAGGTATAATAGAAGATAAAAAAGTCTACGCAATAAAGCCTTTAACTTTTATGAATAATTCTGGACAGGCGATTAGAGAATTAATTGAATATTTTAAAATAGACTTAAAAGATGTCTTTGTCTTTCATGACGATCTAGATATCGAATTTGGAAAAATTAAAGCAAAATTTGCAGGTAGTAGTGCTGGTCATAATGGAATAGAATCTATTGATAAATTTATAGGAAAAGATTATTCAAGAATTAGAATTGGAATCGGAAGACCTGATTCAGAAGATGAAGTTGCTGATCATGTATTAAAAAATTTTAACGAAGAAGAAAAAGAGAAAATGATTCATACAATTAAAAAAATTACTTCATCAATTTCAATTTTAATTGACAAAAAACTTGAGTTATTTTCAAGTAAAGTAAATCAAACATAGTTAATGAGTTTTAAGTGTGGTATCGTTGGTTTACCAAATGTTGGTAAGTCAACATTATTTAATGCATTAACTAATTCAAATAAAGCTCAAGCAGCTAACTTTCCTTTTTGCACTATTAATCCAAATATTGGTAGTGTTGCAGTTCCTGACGAAAGATTAGATAAAATAAGTAAAATTTCTCAATCAAAAAAAATAATTTATGCCAATATATCTTTTGTTGATATAGCAGGTTTGGTAAAAGGCGCTTCAAAAGGAGAAGGCTTAGGAAATAAATTCTTGTCACATATAAGAGAGGTTGATGCAATTATCCATTTAACAAGATGTTTTGAATCAGAAAAGATACAAAATGTGAATAATTCTGTAGATCCATTAAGAGATATAGAGATAGTTGAAACAGAAATGCTTTTAGCAGATCTAGAGTCAATTCAAAATAGATTAGAAAAAAGTAAAAAAAAATTACTTGATGAAGAACAAAATAAAATTTTAACAGCTGCTTTTGATTGTATAAATAATAACAAAAATATATCTATTTTAAGAGAAAAATTTGATCAGAAAATTTTAAATCAAACTGGTCTTTTATCAATTAAACCAATTATTTATGTCTGTAATGTAGATGAACAAAGTTTAAAAAACGGGAATAAATTCATAGAAATGTGTATTAAAAAATATGGTGAGGAAAATATAGTAGTTGTATCTGCTGAAATTGAAAATCAAATTAACGACCTAAATCAAGAAGAAAAAAAAATCTATATGAAAGATTCTGGTATTTCTACTATTGGTTTAGATTTATTAATACAAAAAGGATATAAAATTTTGAAACTTCAAACTTATTTTACTTCTGGGCCCGAAGAATCTAGAGCTTGGACAATTGAAAAAAATTGTTCAGCTATAAAAGCTGCTGGTGTAATACATTCGGATTTTGAAAAAGGTTTTATAAAGGCAGAAACTGTTTCTTATAAAGATTTTATAAATTGTAATGGGCTTAGTCAGGCAAAAAGTCTTGGAAAATTAAGATTAGAAGGTAAAGATTACATTGTAAAAGATGGAGATATTTTACTTTTTAGATTCAATACGTGACCAAAGTCTATTCATGCTTAAATAAACGAGTCCAGCTAATACAACTAAATATAAAATTACTCTAAAGCCCATTTTATGTCTTGCTTCTAAGCTTGGTTCTGATACCCAAGCAAGAAAACTGGAAATATCTTTCGACATTTGTTCTACAGTTGCTTTAGTTCCATCAGCATATTCAACTAAATCATCTGAAAGTATGTTTGGCATTTTAATTTGATTGCCACTCATAAATTTATTGTAATAAACACCATCATCTAATTGAAAACCTTCTGGAGGTTCCTCATACCCCTGAAGTAAAGAATATATATAAGCTGCACCGCCTTTTCTTGCCTTCACCAAAACTGACATATCTGGAGGATAAGCGCCACCATTAGCCGCTGTTGCTGCTTGAATATTAGGATAAGGTTTTGCAAATTTATCAGATAATCTGCCTGGTCTTGTGAACATTTCTCCATCACTATTTGGTCCATCAGTTATTTCAAAACTTGCAGCAATTTTTTTTACTAAGTCAATTGAAAATTCAGGTCCACCTTTTTCAGATAAATTTCTATACCTTAGTTCAGAGATTGAGTGACAACTTGAACAAACTTCACTATATACTTGATATCCTCTTCTCAATTCACCTCTGTCAAATGTTCCAAATATACCTTTAAAACTCCACTCTGTTTTTATTAAATGAGCTCCAGATTCTGCTGAATATAAATTAATATTCAATGATGTTAAAAAAAATATTGATAATGATGCTATTAATTTAAATTTATTTTTCATTTTATTATATCTAAACTGTCTTCTTTTGATTTGTGGTGGTTAGATTTGTTTTTTCACCTAAAACTGGATCCGAAATACTTATCGGCAATGGAATAGTTTTTTCCTTATAACCAAGTACTGGCATAATTATTAAAAAATGAGCAAAATAATAAATTGTTGCCAATCTACCAAAAAATAAATACCACCCTTCTGGTACCTTTGCTCCCAAATAACCTAAAGCCAAAACATCTATCACCAAAACCCAAAAAAATATTTTATATAATGGTCTAAATACTGCAGATCTTATCTTAGAAGTATCTAACCACGGTATAATCATCAAAATAAATAAAGAACCAAACATTGCCATCACTCCTCCCAATTTGCTTGGTATGGCTCTTAAGATTGCATAAAAAGGAAGTAAGTACCATTCAGGAACAATATGGGAAGGCGTAACTATTGGATTTGCTTTAATATAATTATCTGTATGACCCAAAATATTTGGTACAAAAAATACTATGCCTGCAAAAATAATTAAGAAAATTATTAGAGCATATAAATCTTTTACAACTATATAAGGACTGAATGGAACTGTATCTTTCGAAGGTTTTTTTATATCTATTCCTACAGGATTATTATTTCCAGGAATATGAAGTGCCCAGATATGTAAAACAACCAATCCAATGATTAAAAACGGCAAAAAATAATGTAAACTAAAAAATCTTGTTAGTGTAGGATTTGCTACAGCAAATCCACCCCATAGCCAAGTAACAATCCCTTCTCCAACCAAAGGAATAGCGCTAAATAAATTTGTTATGACTGTAGCTCCCCAAAAACTCATTTGGCCCCATGGCAATACATACCCCATAAAAGCTGTTGCCTAAAATCCAAATCATTTCTCTTGGTGATTTATAAGAACCATAAAACAACGCCCTAAAAATATGAATGTATACAGCCAAAAAAAACATTGATGCACCATTTGCATGAACATATCTAAGTAACCATCCATAATTTACATTTCTCATGATATGTTCAATGCTTTCAAAAGCTAAATCTACATGAGCCACATAATGCATTGCTAAAACCAATCCTGTAACTATTTGTGTAATTAAACAAAAAGTTAAAATTCCTCCAAAGGTCCACCAATAATTTAAATTTTTTGGTGTTGGATAATCTCTAAGATGATGCATTAATGATAACAATGGAAGTCTACTATCAAACCACTGTCCAATTTTTGATTTGGGGAAATATTTTTCTTCACTCATTTAATTATCCAATTTTAATTGTGTTGTTATCAACAAATTCATACTTAGGTATTGGAAGATTGGTTGGTGCAGGACCTTTTCTAATTCTTCCTGATTTGTCATAATGAGATCCGTGGCAAGGACAAAACCATCCTTTGTAATCTCCTTTGCCACATAACTAACCATTCGGGTTTTTTCACTCTATCTTGATCTTTTTGAGGATCCTTTAGTTCAGTGAGTTTTGTATTTTGTGATTCTATTATCTCCTCCTGGGTTCTTCTTCTTATAAAAACAGGTTTGCCTCTCCATAAAACTGTAATACTTTTCCCAACATCAATATTACTTATATCAACTTCTGTTGTTGAAAGAGCTTTTACAGAAGCATCTGGATTCATTTGATCTACTAGCGGCCAAACAGCTGCTCCTAAACCAACAGCACCTAAAGCATATGATGCTGTATATAAAAAATCTCTTCTTTCGCCAGTTTCCTTTTTGTTTTCAATTTCATTAGAAACAAAAATCCAAGAAATGTACAAAAAAATTAACAAAAAAATGATTATTGTAGTCAAAATTAAATAAGATGAGCTCATTATTCCTTAATATTATATTTATAAATTTTATTACTTATAAAACTATGTAATATGATCTATCCTAAAGACAAACAAATTTTTTTCTATTGATAGAATGACACAGTCAGCTAAAAGTATTAATAATCACTTAAAAATTGCACTTTATCAGCCTGATATACCTCAAAACACTGCTGCGATAATACGTTTATGTGCCTGTTTTAATACACGTCTTGATATAATCCAACCGTGTGGATTTGTTATGGATGATAAAAGATTTAAACGTGTGTGTATGGATTATATAAATAATTGTGAAATTAAATCACATAAAAGTTTTCAAGAATTTATTAATAATAAAAAAAGTGAAAGAATTATTTTGATGACTACAAAAGCAAAAACTCATTATCATAAATTTAAGTTCAGCAATAATGATACAATTTTATTCGGTAGAGAAAGTAAGGGAGTGCCAGAAAAAATACATCAAATTGTAGACCAAAAATTAATTATTCCAATTCAAAAAAATACCAGATCATTAAACATAGTTTCTAGTGTGGCAATAACTTTATCAGAAGCTTTAAGACAAACTTCTAATTTATAAAAATATGGAAATAAAAATAAAACAACAATTGGCAAAATATTGGTTTTCTATTTTACAAGACATCATTTGTCTTGAAGTTGAAAACTTAGAAAAAGAATATGGTTCTAATATAAAATTTGAAAAAAATAAATGGAAACATGGAGAGCTTAGAACTATAAAAGGCAAAGTAATTGAAAAAGGCGGTGTAGCCTTTTCAAACGTAATAGGTAAATTTCCTAAAGAATTTGCAAAAAAAATTCCAGGAACAAAAAATAATACTAATTTTTGGTCTTCAGGAATTTCTGTAGTATTGCATCCAAGAAATCCTAAAGTCCCTGCAATGCATTTTAATACTAGGTTTATTAGTACACGGAAAAGTTGGTTTGGTGGTGGTATCGATATAACACCTTGTCTTGTAGACAATAAAGAAAAAAAATTTTTTCATAATGAAATAAAAAAAATGTGTAATCTTCATAATAAAAAATATTATATAAAATATAAAAAAAATTGTGATGAATACTTCTATTTAGCTCATAGAAAAGAGCTGCGCGGCGTAGGAGGCATCTTTTTTGATCATAAGATGGATAATTGGAAAAAAGATTTTTCGTTCATTAAAGATGTGGGAAATACATTTACATATTTGATAAAAGAAATTGCAAAAAAAAAAATGTTTAAAAAATGGACAAAAAAAGAAAAAGAAATTCAATTACTAAAACGAGGTAGATATACTGAATTTAATTTAATGTATGATCGTGGCACAAAATTTGGATTAAATAGTGGTGGTAACCCTGAAGCAATATTAATGTCAATGCCTCCAGTGGCAAAATGGAAATAAGATGGAAAAAGAACCAATTACAATCAAAGGTCTAGAAAAATTAAAAGAGGAATTAAACTATCTTAAAAATGTTAAAAGACATGAAATAATTTCTGCTATTGCTGAGGCAAGATCACATGGAGACCTGAAAGAAAATGCTGAATATCATGCTGCAAAGGAACTACAATCTCATTCCGAAGGAAGAATACAAGAAGTAAATGATGTTATTGCAAGAGCAAATATAATTGATGTTACAAAATTATCAAATTCAGGAAAAATTATTTTTGGTTCTACTATTCAATTATTAAATACCGAAACTAAGGAAAAAAAAACTTATAAAATTGTAGGAAAAGATGAAGCTGATATTAAAAAAAG
>LWDU01044698.1_pt1 | contig 14912 bp, 8 predicted proteins | sample 727161 | NCBI WGS metagenome assembly LWDU01 (sample SAMN04566230, study PRJNA314399) | hydrothermal vent metagenome | isolation source: deep sea hydrothermal plume seawater | place: Mexico: Gulf of California, Guaymas Basin | collected 2004-07-11 | reverse complement strand
AATGATAGGTTTTGACATTTTCGCACAATTCTGCCACGCGCATTTCCAAATCATCCAAAGTGAATTCAGGACGAAGCATCACATAGTTTATGGTTACCACACCATCATGGGGAAACCCTGGTATCAATTCAGCCATTTTTTACTCCATTCCTTCTATTATTTTAATTAAATACAAACAGTAGTTTATTAATTATCTTGAATTCAACTCTTAAGTGCAACTCAATGACTGGTTGTGAAAGAAGCGGAGCCGCTGTAGGCTTCGCACTTTTCTCACAGCTAAATAAGAGGTGCACAAATGAAACACTACAGCCAGCTCACGCTGGAAAAAAGATACGGAATATATTCGTTGCTTAAAACAGGACAAACACAATCGAAGATTGCCGAAGTGATTAGCGTTCATAAATCGACCGTTAGTCGAGAACTTAAACGAAATCGTGGTGGTCGGGGCTATAGACCCAAACAGGCCGATGCATTTGCGGAACACAGACAGCAAGCTAAAGTNNNAGAATGGAGTCCTGAGCAAATCAGCGGTTGGATGAAGAAAAACATGAAAATATCTATCAGTCATGAATGGATTTACCAATACGTTCTTAAAAATAAACTGGCTGGTGGTTCTCTGTATCTTCATCTACGTTGCAAAAAGAAAAGAAAGAAGCGTTATGGATCCAATGAACGACGGGGCATCCTTAAGAATAGAATCGGCATAGACCAAAGATCGACCATCGTTGACACGCGGTCTCGTGTGGGAGACTGGGAAGCGGATACAATCATCGGTAAAGCCCATAAACAAGCCATTGTCTCTCTGACAGAAAGAAAATCTGGCCTTGCTCTTATTTACAAAGTGGATCGAAGAACAAAGGAAAACACCGAAGGTGCGATAAAACGATTGTTGNNNNAATCGTCCAAGAAAAAGACTTGGGTATAAAACACCCAATCAGGTATTTTTTGGAGAATCATTCAATGTTGCACTTACTACTTGAATCCAGGCTCTTAAATAAATATTAAATAGTAGTAGAACGATATTCGTTGTCATCAAAATCATCATCTAATTCTTTTTTGATAGTTAATATTTCGTGATTCATTATTTTCCCAAATAATGAAATATCAGAGCTATGTAGAATTATATTTACCCCCGCTCTAGCCCATTTTACTTGTTGTTCGGGTTCATCAGAAAAGTGAATACCTATACCAAGGTTTCTTTTGTTGCACTCATCTATAATTCTGGTTACAGCTTCTTCAAAAATCGGATGAGTATATTCCTCCGGTAATCCCATGCTGCAAGAGAGATCATGCGGACCTATGATCACTCCATCCAATCCCGGAACTGAAAGTAATTCCGTTAAATTATCAATAGCGGGCTGACTTTCAATGTTTATGAATAAGAGATTTCTTTTGGATTTTTCATTAATGTAATTAACCAACTTTTCATTCATCATCTCATTTCCATCTAAAATATTTTGGAGGCGTTTCCCCCTCAATGGGCGATATTTCACAGCTCCAATCAACTCCTTAACTTGGGCCACCATTTCAACATAGGGTGCAAGAATAATTGATGCCCCACCATCAAGCGTGGTGCGAGCAATGTCGGGATCAGGAAATGGTATTCGAACTATTGGTGGGATTCCAGCAGCCGAATATATAATACACATATTTGATAGAGTCTCTCTTCCCAAAGGTATATGCTCTGCATCTAAAAATACAAAATCAAGATTTGCCTGCTTAACAACATCAACCCACTTTGTTGATGGTGAAACAATTGCGGTACCGTATATTCTTTTACCGGAATTTAATTTTTTCATTAAATTTATACTGTCCATTAGATTTTATTTTACCATCCGTTTAGATAAGGCCCAATTGATTGAAAGAGATTGTTCTTGTACAATCTCTTTTTAAAATGATATCCATTGCAAATCGACCGTTGGCATGGAAGCCTCTCCTGTAAAACTTTTTCGTACCAATAAGGACGTTTGGATATCTTTATAACTGTCAGAGATTTTCAGTGTATCCAAAATATCAGTATTTATCCAAACAGGGTATTTCTTTTTTAATTCTACTAACTTTTCATCAACAAGCTTTTGATGTTTTTCATATAGTATGGCATTATACACATCTTCTTCATATTTATAAAATCGAGTTGTATCAACATCAGCTAAACCCAGTTCATTCCAACGGTTTTTAAAATAATATTCCATTTCTTTAGTCGTAACATCCAGATCTTTTACAATATTATGTCTATATATATCATAAATCCATTTCTCTCTCCAACGATTAATATCTGCAGATATTTTTTGGGGATCTCCCAGACTATCTCTTTTCGTAATTTCAACATAGATATCATTTTTTATCATTCGACCAATTTCAGTAATTAATACAATACGAAATGTTTCTATGGATTGACTGTTATTTTTTAATTCTCGACGGTAATAGTTCATATACTTCAAATAATCTTTAACCGTTTTTTCCCAATTGACACTAGAAATTAATTTTTTATTTAAGAGTTTATTAATCGTAATTAAATAGGGTTTAGAATCACCTGAAATATTTTCTACATGAGAAACTATTTCACCTTTAGATGGTAACCCATCATTAAACCAAAGAAAAAGTGCATCAGCAAAATCTTCAAGGATTGTTCCTTTTAACCTAATATTCATCGGTATTAGTACAGAGTCCAAAATCGTATGAGAAATACTATCAGATTGTATATTGTGCAATCTGGCTTTAATGCGTTTTCGCTTTGAGCCATATTTTAATTCATTGTCCAATATTCCATCTCGATGAATATCAAGAATTTGAAATAATGCGTACCCATCACCATAGGGAATTGGATTTGAAACAGTTCCAATTTTGAGTTCAGAAATACTTTTAAGATATTTTGGATGAATCTCAAGGTAATCAACCCAGTCTGTCTCATAATCTTTGAGTACATTTATTTTAAATTCACTTTTTTCAAGTACATAAGTTACATACTCTACTAATGATGTTTGTTGGGCATGATTATAGGCTATTTCAGCTAAATCTAATGTTGAGATTGGCCAAATTAACATTCGCCATTTTACAGTTGATTTTTGAATCGCATTTTGAATATCATTATCTGAAATATTAACTCTACCATGGACATTCGCTAAATAAAATGCTTCTAAATGATTTGAATAAAGTCTCTGTTTAACTCTTTTTTGAACATAGGGATGTTTGTCGTATCCTAAGCGAGTTCCTTCCAAAGAAAGCAATAGTTCGTTAATCATATGATTGAGGTAAACAGTTCTTGGATCATTGCCCATTTTTAAAGGTGAAAAACCCAATTCGAAACTCATTTTAAATTCATCTACAGTAATATTATAATTACCAACTTTTGCTATAATTGGCTTCTCTAGGGACGTAGATAGCTGTTGTTTACTGCACGATGAAAGGATTAGGATAATTATTCCAAAAAGAAAAGGTAAATACATTTTCCCCATAATCTTATTGGGGTTAAAAAATAAATAAATGCTAGGATACATAGAGTGTTATGTTAAACTCTATTTAATAACAGCAAATTTTCCTCGTTTTATTCCCACTCCTTTTGCTTCAACAACAAAGAAATACATACCAAATGAAACTTCGGGACCATCTTCAGATGTAAGATTCCAATCATGCCTCCCATATTCTTCAATAGAGTTATGAGAGATTTTTTTAACTAACTTTCCACTAGCAGTAAAAATACTTATCTCACATTGAGGAGGTAAATTTACAAATTCAATTTTTCTGGCTGATCGACCACCCAAATCATAAATAGATTCAAAGCTGCTTGCAACAACATAAGGGTCTGGCACCACATAAATATTCTTCATTTCTTTTTTAGCTTGTTCCTTAATCCATTCACCACCTTCAACTGTAAATCTATACACGTCATCTCGACTTGGATTTCTAGTAGTCCTAAATTTGTAAACATCACCTGGCGATGGAGGAATAACAGAATTTAGAGAATCAAATGGGTTTTTCAAAAATCGAAGTGACCATGAAAGTTTATAACTAGAAGTGGAATCTTTAGGAGGAATTGTGATAATGACTCGAGTACTATCCCATAATTGCCCAATTATATCAGGATTATTTTCTAACGTTGAATGATGCACATCATAATGGAATTGGACTTTCATTTGCTCGGGATTATTTGGGTCAGTTACGTTCCATGTTGTAAAGTTTAACGGATAAATAGGAATTAAGGGAGGGTAGGGGCTAATGGATGTATCTACGCCCATTTCATTTTCAACTCTTATTTCAAAATCATAGGGTAATGGGATATAATTCACAGGTAATTCTATCCGATCAACTCTCAGATTTGAATTTGTCTCTGTCGACCATTTTTTCCACTCATGAGTCGTTCGCCCTCTATTATTCCATGTAATAATATCAATACCTCTTGTTTTATCATTCCATGAACTTGGCAATGGCCAACTAAAGTCAAAATGAAGTCCTTGATAATTTAATCGTTCTAAAACCGGAAGAGACGAAGATAAAAATGTTCTGTAATCATCTTCATAGAAATCAAAAAGTGTATCTCCGGTCGTCAAGTTCATACACATGATTCCATTTATTGTCCCAAATTCATAAGGGGAATAAACCTCTTCAAGCCATCCATTATCTGAAAACGTTATTTCATATTCATTTCCAAGCTTTACATTGTGACGATTAAAAACTTGAATATTATTTATAACACCTCTTGCGTACCCGGATACATGTTCAACCCGTGAGGTATCAACATTAGGGTCAGTATATCCGGCAGAAGTCTCTACAGGGACAACAACAGCAGTGTTTCTATCTCGATAAACAACTTCTCCAAGAGGATTCACCGTAATATTGAATGGAGATTCACTCGGCATCGCCTGTAAGGGATAATACTCTGTCACTAATCCTCGATCATAAAAATCGTAATCATTACCAGCATCAATAGATGTTATAGCATAATAATATAATCTGCCATTATCAACCAGTGTGTCAATATATGAGTGTTTTAAACCACTATCTTTCCCCATATCATAATGTACACCTAATGCAGGGAAGGGAACTGGATGAGGCCCCTTCAATCCATCACTTTTATCATAAATAGCAAGTGGTTTTAATAAAATCACATTCCCAAAAGCATCTGTAATTGTTTTAATATCCAAAAATTTTGGATTTGTACTTTTATACACTCTATACCCTTCAAAATCATAACCAAAATACGGATCTTTGGAAAATTCTGCTTCAGTATCCCAGTATAATATTACTTTCTTGTCAAATGCAGAGGAAATCATGGTAGGACGAATTGGTGGTGTTAGAAAACGGTAATTATTATTATAAATTTTTTGCATGGTTGATTTATTTCTAATTATATCATCATTATCCTCACCCATGAGCAATGAAATAGTAAACCGTTTCCATTCATCTTTTTCAAGCTTAACATTCCGAGCGCCAAAGGTAAATGCTATATTATCATCTGTCTCTTCAATATCTATTCCTTCCTGATTTAAATATCTCACCCAAAACAAATTATCACTTTTTAAATCTTTATTCTGTTCATAAACATAAACATGTTTTAAACCCGCCTGATCTTGTTCATCGATATCGGTTTGATCAAAATCGGGTTCCCCCGGATCCATAACATTGTTGCATTCTGTCCCATCAGGGTCTGGTCCGGTCCAGCCATATTCGCTTGGACCAACGCCATCGGATCCAACATCATTTCTTTCAGGTTCATAATCTAATCTATCATTTTCATTGATATCTTCAAGAAGATCTAAAGCACCATTCAAATTGGTATCTTCAGTATCCCATTGTCCATTATTCTCTGTCCCATCTTCATCTGGTGAAACATATAAAGAATCATCTGGGCCTACTCTATCCAAACCAATATCTGCAAAAGGGAACCAATCACCGTCATTATCAATCCCGTCGGACATTGACTCATCAATGAGACCATCAGCATCATCATCAATACCATTATAAGCCACACCAGGACTTTCTAGAAACCCAAATCCAAAAACACCAATTTTTTGATATGTATCTAACTGCTCGGGAAATGCATACCATTGGTACATTATATCAAATTCTAGTCGCCCACCTTCGCCTTCATGATCATATTCTGCAATTATATAATCTGCTCGATTGTATTCTGATTGACCCCCAATATTTGCATCAGCATATGTACCGGCAATTAATCGAGGTAAATCATAATCACTGTAATTATGAATTTTATATACTGATACAATCAAATCTTCTGCCAATGGGTGAAACCAGGCATACGTTCTAGCTTCTATTTCAAGACCTGCTCCTTGTATACCACCATCAGTCCAAGATGTGATATTCGGTGTCCCATCGTCATTTTTCATTGGCCAATATTTTTCTGATTTATAATCATTCCAATGATCATTCTCATGATCATCCATCATATAATATGATTCCTGATCTGCAATTGTTTTTGTTCCATATTCACCGTTCCATAATCCTGCCCGAAGACCAGCATTTGTTGTTCGTGGAGGTCGATTAAAATATGGTCTTGTATCTCCAGGGTATGTCCCACCTGGCCAATATTCAGGCCAGGTACGCTTATCTGTACTCATGGCTATACTTTTTATTATACTTTCTGGCGGGTCTAGATGATAATCTAATTGTCCATTAAAATTTAAATCTTCAGCAGGTGCTAATTCTCCATCTCCATTAACATCTTCATTGATACCCCAAATAAAACCATTTATACCACCATTATAGAATCCGGGAATCGGTGACCAGATTTGCTGGTGAGTTCGATCTGATGATAATTGAGCAACTGAATGCTGGCTAATATGCGGTAAATAAGCATCACTAAGAATTGGGAACTGTTCGCCATCCCACTGTTCGGGTACAACTTGACCTTCAAATTGTGACATGTCAGTAACTAAAGTTCCAATATAAAAATTAAAGTAGCTTCCATAAGACAATCCCTCACTGCCAGGCCATTTCATGGGTTCTCCTGGTGATACATTTGAATCTGTAATATTGCCAATATTCCAAACGGGAGAATAAATAAGGTTACGATTAAAAACACCTCTTGCCCAAAAACGAGCCCAATGCATAGGATGAGTATCATACTGTGTATCATCCAATCCTTGAGGTAAAATGGATTGATTTATTAAAATCAAACATAAAATAAATTTGAAATTAATCCGTTTTTTTAATTTAACAATGTTTTTAATCAATTTGAACTTATCCCTATTGTAACACGACTGACAGATGATAAAATTGTCCAATCAGAATATGAGTAATCTACTGTAACTGCCATAGCGTGATATAATTTATATTTTAAACCGCAGCCTAAAGTAAGACCATCAGCCGCATAGTCTGCACCCAAAGAATGATATCCCGCTCTCAAATAATAGGACTTCATTATTTTTGCTTCTATTCCTATATCAACAGTTTCTACATCATTACTTGGGTGATTAAAGTTTAGTGCAGTTTGTAATGAATTATTCGCACCCATTTCCAGTTCGTATGCTAATCCAAATCGGAATAAGACAGGTAATGGATAATTTTCAGTTTTTAATTGAATTGGAATATTATCAACATTAAAATAATCATCTTGCCGACCATCTACGTCCATGCTTCGTGTTAAATCTCTTCCATCAAGTTTAAATTCCGGTCCAAGATTGTTAATGGTGCCTCCAAGTCTAAGCCCCTTAATCGGGGTTAAAAAAAGTATAGAAACATCCAATACATTTGTTGATCCGGACTCATGCCAAATCCTTTGGCTAAAATATTTTGCTCCCAATCCGACTGAAACGTTAGGCGTGATCAGATATGCCCAATAAAGGCCAACGCATAAATCCATTGCTGAATATGTTTCACCTGTTCCCTCAGGCCTAAAAACTGTTCTAACCGGGTTTTTTCCATAATCCAAGGCAGCTATATGTAGCCCCAATGTTGATCGCGTGGGCCGAATGGGAACAACTAAATCAATAACATTAAAATATGTATCTACAAACCAATTCGTTTTGGTAGTTTGAATTGAAAGTGATTTTATTCTTGAAATACCAGCAGGATTCCAATATAAAGCGGAGGGATCTTCAGATATAGCTACAAATGCACCTCCAAGTCCTTCAGCCCTGGCACCAACCCCAATTTCCAACATGGCTCCAGCCGTTGACCCTCTTCTTGTAACATCAGTTTCATAAGCAATATCTTCCGGATCAATCTGAGAAAAAATAAAATTGAATGTACAAATTATTCCAATTGATATAATTCTATGAATAAAAATTCTTCTGAAATTATTATTCATTAAAAATGTACCATAATCCCAAATTGAATTAACCGTGGGCGGGAGTAATTACTAGGATTATAATTTGCTTCATCCAATGAAAATTCATCTATTCTCAAAATTCTGTTATTTCTTAATCGATTAATTTCCGGTAAATAGGCATTCGGACCTGCTCGCCCAGTGATACTTCTTACATGATTTTCGTTTAATTGATTAAATATATTAAATACATTTATTATAAACCTGCTATTATATCCAAATAATACTGAAGATCTTACTAACTTAAAATCTACTCCCCATCGAACAGGCTTACGTCCCGCATTATCCCATTCACCTCCCGGGAGTGAAATCGATGGATCCAGCGTTGACGGTGAATACGGTAATCCAGAACCCAGTTGACTTACTAAATTAATATTCCATTTTTTATTGGGGCTATAAGACATGGTTGCATTTAAAGAATGACGCTGATCCCAGTCAAGATATTTTATTTTCCTTACTGCAATTGTATAAGACCCCATCCCAGGTCCGGATAAAACACTTATGTTCCTCAACATTTCAGGACTGGATGCACTCCCTTTTGCCAACATGTAGGTATAGTCCACACCCGTATCAAATTTACCATCAGGCGACGAATAATTAAATGAAAGTGTTGCACCAGAAGAATTACCATACTCTTTATTTACATATCTGTAGAATGTAGCAGCATTACTTAAGGTTAATATTTCTATTCCCAATAAATCTTTAATATCTTTATGAAATACAGCAAGTTCCATTACCAAATTACTGGTTAATTCTTGTTGATAACCTACTTCATATTGTACAGTGTTCTCTGGTTTTAAGTTAGGATTTCCAATTCTAGACCCAATGATACTAAACTGATTATAGTGGGAAAGAACTGGGTTTTGATACATTTTCTCATAACTTGGAATTTGGAAAAAATGTCCATAAGATAATCTTAACGCACCTTTTGTTGATATAGGGAATGACAATCCAAAACGAGGACTAAATTTGTATTTACTTTTTGCTTGTACATAATAACCATCCGCTCCGACAAATTCAGGGTAAACAATCGAATAATCTGGAGCCCATCGATCGTTTGGTTTAAAATAATCTAATCTTACACCTGCATTTAGAATGACTTTTCCCAGTTCTAGAGAAGTTTGGGAAAAACCTGATGCTTCCATTGGCTTTCGTGTATAATCTATATAGAATAAGTGATCAAACGCACTATCCGGATGGGTTTCTCGTAATCGTAAATTTCCAAATTCATAATTGGCTGTAGAATCAAGAAATACTTTATAAGGAATCTCAAAATCAAATATTTCTGATCTCGACCAGGGAAACTGCATGGTTTCGTATCCTAATTTTTCACGCATAGGCGAATTCAAATATTGGAATGAATAAGATTTTGTTTCAAATCCACTTTTAATTTGAATATTATTATTGATTTGCCACGTTATATCTCCATTTGTTAAATGAATCAGTTGTTCATCATAATTTCGGTTCCAACTACTAATACCACCAAAATCATAACCTGTTAATTTCCCGGGATCCCAAGCATTGACTGCTGTTATTTGATAACGAGGATCATTTGAATCTTTAAATGTATATCGTTGTGAATTAGATTTTTGAAATGAATACCTCAAATTATAAAATAAATTAACTGACGGACTATGTGTCATGACCAGCATATACGACATACTTTGATCAGCCCACGTTGAGTTGCCATCAGGACAAAATCTCCAAGACGAGCTAAATCCTTTTCCATAAGAGTCATTAAAAAATGAATTAAGTGAAAATGTTAAACTTGGTAATGGTTTATACACAAGTTTTAAATTCATATTTACTGTTTTTTCCCAATCCATAGGAATTATTTTACCATCACCCGTATGTAAGGAATCGGGGATGGGAATAATCAATGGATCTTTTGGATCAAAAGTTGCCGAATACCATTCCCGATAAACTGCAATTTCCCAACCATCTTCCGGCATATACCTTCTCTCACCATTTAACCAACCATTGGAATCAATAAGACGTCCATTCAGAAAAAATCCAATTTTGCCTAATTTTTTCAAGTTTAATAATGGGCCGGAAAATGAAATTTTTATTTCTTTTTCTGACGTAGGTTGAAAAGTGTCCAATGCAATATATTGAGGTTTATTGGGAGAATAAAATCCACCCATTAACTGTTCAATTGAACCTTCGTATTTTGTCCCGGGCATTTTAGTAACCACGTTCACCACCCCCGATTGAGCAGAACCATATTCTGCATTGAATGTTCCGGTAATGACTTGGAGTTCTTCGATAAAATTATTCTCAATTTCAACCATGGATCCACCAGATTGACTGTAATTATCCGTGACAGGAATTCCATCAATCATATATGCTATTTCTCTTGATCTTCCGCCTCGAATATGTAAATCTCCACCGGCATCAGAAACAACACCAGCTTGCAATTGAATAATATCTTCCAAGGATGTAACAGGCAACAATTCAATTTCACTCCGATTAATATATGATGCTGAATTTGTGCGATCCAACTCAACCGTTTTTCTTTTTGCTACAACAGTTATTTCTTCACCTTCAATAATTGTTTCACTTAAGTCGAATTCTAATCTAGTGGTACGGTCCACCGATACATTTACATCTGTAATGGTATATTTTTTATACCCAATCATTGATGCACTAACAGAATATCTACCCGGTGGAATATTGATAATCATAAAACTTCCATCGATACTGGAAGCAGCGCCAAGCATAGCACCAGCCACAATGATATTAACACCAACAAGTGGGTCTCCTGTTTCCTCATCCACAATTCGTCCACCAATTTTTCCAGTAGAGCCAGCAACTAAATATCCGAAGAATATAATTAAACTTAAAAAGTATTTCATTGACTGTTTGATCATGCTACTGTACTGGTGTATTTTGCTTGTTTTGCAAATTCTTTTTATCCATGGCAACTTTAAGGGCACGTTCTATCTCATGACTGTTGATTTTATATTTGTATTTATTTTTCAATTCTGATTCTAATATTTGTTTAAACTCTTTTTCCGTATCTAAATGTAACCGTCTAATTTCGAAACGGGTTAATTTTTTAATATCGCCATTGGGCATTAAGTTGATTTTCGAGTCAGATTTTACAGTTATTTCTTGATGATATAATTCTTTCCTCAAAAGAGTTCCATATATATTCTGGAGTTCATTATACACATCATTTTCTTTATGAATATTTAATTCACGTGCGTGTAATGAAAATAGTTTTTCTTGGGCAATCGCGTCAACGCGAAGCCTGAAATCAAACATATCAGTTGGTCGTTTCTTTTTATTTTCATAAATATCTTTTAAATAAAGTGTATCGTCATTAAAAGTTGCAACGATTTCATTTAATAATTGATCTGATATGTTTTTCAATAAAAATGCCTTATCATCTGTAATATTTAAATTTTGATTTAAAATCATATCAGTTATCTTTTCATTTTCCTGATAACTAAACATAGGAGCTATTTGAATAAATCTTAACTTTGCTTTTTCTTTAATATAGTGCCGTCTTGTTCTATAAAGAGTTTTCCATATTTTGTTTTTGATTTCTTCAAAAGGCGGAGTGGATACAACTCGTTTTTCGCCTTTAAATAATATATAATAACCTGCTACACCTAAAAATGGATTGGAATAGGAATCATCCTTTAAGGTATCCATTACAGTTCGAATAATCGCATCACCAATAGATTCCTTTATCAGATAACCTAAATCTCCGCCTTTTTTATTCGATGCTATATCCTGAGAAAACTTTTTGGCCACTTCATGAAATGGGTGGCCATCCTGAAGTAGAGTGTAAATAAAATGAATAGAATCTTTTTGAGAATTTTTGAATTCTTGTTTTGACTTTTCAAAAAACGGCCTAAGGATATATCTCATATTATATTGAGGACTATACTCCGAATAAAACCGTTCAATAAGACTATCCGTTATAACTGCATCAATTATTTCCATCCTCATATATCGGTAAAACAAAACTTTATTTTGGCTATGGTTTAATTTTTTTAAAAAACTTGGATTATTGTATATTCTTTTATCCTTGGCATCTTGTAAAGCAATTTTCTCAATTGCTTTATCGGAAACGATTTTAATTAAATTTTCTTCTGTAGGTAATTCTTTCGGCTTTCGTTTTGTACTCAATAAATAATGGTCCAAATATTCATTCAGTCGAATATCACCTCCACTGAATGATGCCAGTATAAAATCATTATCCAACTTCTTTGAGCAATTTGAAAGTAGTGTAATAAAAGTTAGGACGTAAACTAATGGATAGGTTTTTAGAATGTCTTTCATATAATTAATTATGATATGAATAGAGATAAAATAAAATGGGCTTATCAATTGTCTGATAAGCCCATTTTTTAATTATAGTCTTACGAAAGCTTTTTTACTTCAATAAAACCATTGATTTTGTCATTGAACTGGCATCTGTTTTCAGTGAATAAAAATAAATTCCACTGGAAACTTGATTACCATTCTGGTCCAATCCATTCCATTGAACATTATGTTCACCACTGTGCTGATATCCATCAACTAAAGTAGCAACTCTTTGTCCTGTAATATTATAAACAGTTAGATTAATGCTCCCACTAATTGGGATATTAAATGAAATGTTTGTTTGTGGATTGAAAGGATTCGGGTAATTGTCATTCAATACAAATTTTACCGGCAATGAAGGTGCATCATCTATACCAAGAACAGTGACTTCACCCCGTGGTGAGACATCTGTACCCCAATCATCAACGGGTGTTTCTATCATACCCGCTACTGCAAATGTAGATAAATCGTCCATATCAGTATATCCCATTGCTGACCAGTAGTTGCGAAGAGTTCTTAATGACATTCCTACTTCAATGAAATCATTGCCCCACCGGCTTGCAAACCAATCGGGAAAGCCGTCAATTAAATCAGCTTCACCATCACCATCTACATCGAGATCAGAACTATTGTTTAAAAGGGAACCATCAAATGCTAAGGCAGTCTCCAAAGTCGGATTAGTGATATCGTAATTATAGATCTCATAATCATCACCAGCGTCCGTTTGTCCATCATAACCATGATAATCTGCAGCCCAGTAGCTGGTGTATTTGTATTCTGTACTATCAGCGTCAGCATGCCATTGGGTATCTGTTCCCCATTCAAGCATAAATTCGGCACCAATGGCATCCGTATTAGCCATTCCTTGGCTATTTAAATAACCGACTGGTGTGTAATGGCCTTCATAATAGTGGCTATTCCAACCTGTTGTCACATCATTATCTATATCAACAAGCAATTTGTAATAGCCCCTGTTTCTGTATTCGCCAGCATCATTTGTTTGGGCCATATTGGGCCATGCTGGACCACCATGGAGTTTAAGGCTCCAGAGTAAAGCATCATCTGCTTCATTCACAAATGCCCTCACCTCAGCAATATCTACAATATCTGTAACAGCAGCACCTACTTCAGAAGGATATGCTCCGTCCAGGTTATTAACAGCAGTCGCTAAAACAGATTGAGCAGCAAATTCAGCTTCGCTTGGAAAGGTAGGACGTGATGGTTGGTCACTAAGAGTAAATGAGCCTCCAGAAGACATATCTGTACCCCAATCATCAATAGGCGTTTCTACCATACCCGCAAATCCAATAACATCGCCTGCATTAAAATAATCAAATCCAAGGTCAGCATAATAATCTTTAAGTGGTTCAACTTCAACCGCAAATTCTATAAAGTCATCTCCCCAGCCGTGACCATTCCAAAAATGACGACTACTGTCAGCAGCAATTGCATCACTATCGGTAGAACCAATTTGCAGAGCACCTTCCCATAATAGCGAGGTTGCAACATCAGTATCTTCTACACTCATATCATAGATTTCATAATCATCACCGTCATCAGTTTGTCCATTATAACCGCTATAATCAGCAGCCCAATAACTAAAATATTCTATTGGTGTACTATCGGCAACAGCATGATATTCAGAACTAGCACCCCACTCGAGCATGATTTCTGTTCCAATTGCATCCGTATTAGCCATTCCTTGGCTATTTAAATAACCAACTGGTGTGTAATGACCTTCATAATAATGGCTATTCCAACCAGTGGAAGCATCATTATCTACATCTAGAAGGATTTTATAATACCCTCTATTTTTGTATTCACCTTGATCATTTGTATATGCCATATTTGGCCAAGCTGGCCCATCCTGAAACTTGAGATATGCATAAAGAACATTTCCCACAACAGTAGCCTTTACTTCTGCAAGATCAACAATATCAGTTACAGCAGCACCAACTTCAGATGGATAAGCACCATCAAGGTTGTTCGATGCTGTTACACCTGATATATTCGCCCAGTCTGAATCGTCTCCATCCATTACCAATTGGGCAGTAAGTGTATTTAAACCCATACTCATTAGTAATAGAGGTAAGACTATTTTTATCATTCGTACCATAGCTATTTCCTTTTTTTATTTGGTTTGTTTCTTGAGTTTCATTCCATAGAAACTACTGCTTAATATAATGATAATAATAATAATAATAATAATAATAATAATAATAATGGGTCATGACTAGAATGCATAAGACAAAAGGCTGTAAGTTCTTATATGACAATGAGAAACAAGTATGTTAGGCGTTCCCATATTTCT
>LWDU01039156.1_pt1 | contig 14922 bp, 12 predicted proteins | sample 727161 | NCBI WGS metagenome assembly LWDU01 (sample SAMN04566230, study PRJNA314399) | hydrothermal vent metagenome | isolation source: deep sea hydrothermal plume seawater | place: Mexico: Gulf of California, Guaymas Basin | collected 2004-07-11 | reverse complement strand
CGACACGGATCGTGTCGCGATTCGTGCAGGCGATCCACATGGGGGGGTGGGGCTTTTGGAGCGGTTTTGGCAGGACATTGCGGCATGGCATGGAGAAGTATTGCCCCTCAAAGCCGGGGTAGGGGTCGAGGATCATCATGTTGGCTATCTGCTCGGCGGCCTCGAGGCTCATGGCTCGTTTTTCTTTCGCCGGGATTCCGAATCCGCCGAGTTCAAGGCGGGTTGCGCCTTCGCCGATTCCAAATTCGACGCGACCATTTGAGACGAGGTCCAGCGTGGCGATGCCTTCGGCGGTTCGCGCAGGGTGGTTGTATTGCGGGATCACTTGGCGGATGCCGTGTCCGAGGCGAATTCGCTCAGTCCGTCCTGCCGCACAGGCTAGGAAGACCTCGGGCGCCGACGAGTGGGAGTACTCGTCGAGGAAGTGGTGTTCTACCTCCCACGCGTAGTCGAACCCAAGGCGGTCTGCGAGAACGACCTGCTCGAGGGCTTCCTGAAAGAGGCGGTGCTCATCGCCTTCTTTCCACGGCTTCGGGAGTTGTAGTTCGTAGAAAACGCCGAATCTCAATCTTCATCTCCGTAGTAGAATCCGCGGTTGAATTCGCGGGTCAAAGTTTTGTCCCGACTCATCTTGGCCGAGGGGGATTGCCCCGCTGGATTTATTCCAACGGCGGCAAGAGTCGTCCATCAGAATCCCGTCGCTCCGGGCCCGTTACGCGCGCTCGTCCGTCGCCGAAAGGTGTGTCGCGTGCAGAGATGGTTTTCTTCACGCCGTTGCTTGCCAAATCCTTGTAGACCTGTCGCGCGGCGCGGGTGGTGTGCGCCTTGGCGTCATTTTCGGCTGCCAGTCTCTGCAGGGTCTGGGCCCCCATGAGTTCCATTCCGAGGTTCACGATACGCTTGTTTGCCGAGAGGAGTTCCGGATCGACCAGGGCAAACCGATCGGCCAGTCCCTCGACCTCGCTCTCAAGAAACTCATGGGGAACGGATTTCATGGCGAACCCGATTTTCGCAGCATCCTCACCGCTGACCGAATCACCGGTCAGAAGTAATCGCTTGGTCCATTGGGGCCCGCAGTGATAGAGCCAAAGATGGTTCGGGGGCGCGCCCATATTACGAAGGGGAGGAAAACCGATAGTCGCATCATCGGCGGCAATGATGACATCACAGTAGAGGGCAAGGTCAGTTCCGCCTGCGAGGCAGTGTCCGTGAATCTGGGCAATAGAGGGCTTGTGCATCTCCCAGAGAGTTCGCATGCAGCGCTGGAAGCGTTCGAGCATCCAGGTGTCGTCGTCAATCCCTCGGCCGGTTCTTCGCTTCACGCCGTCGTCGGGGCGAGCTAGGTGAGCCGGAGCCAGGTCGTACCCTGCCGAAAAGCTAGTGCCGGCGCCGCGCAGAACCACGCTGTGTACAGATCGATCGTCATCCGCCTCCCAAAGTGCATTTTCGAGCTCTTCAAGGAGCGCAAGGGAAAGCGCGTTTCGCTGCTTGGGTCGGTTAAGTGTCACGCGGGCTCGATTGCGATCGACTTCGTAGAGGATGTGTTCGTAGGCTCGTTCGCTTGTCACGGAAACCTCCAGAAATTGGGAAATCAATGTAGTCGATCTTTGTGGGATCTTCGACGGGCTGGCCTGGACGCTGGGGCTCTAAGATCTCGGGGGGTGGGGCGGGTAGCGGAGACCGCCCCGAAGCCCCATCTTCGCTGAGTCACTATTCGAGGAATGACAATCAGCATTCACGCCAAACAGAGAGTCGCAAATATTCAGGAGCCGACCGGATGGCCTTTCAACCCGATGAACTGATTGTGGACGTAGACAAGCTTTCCTGGCGGCCTATGGGTGAGGGCGCCTGGGCGAAGCTGCTTCGGGCCTGCCCCGAGACTGGAACCTGGACCGTGATGTTGAAGCAGGCGGCTGGCACTGCGGCTCCGCCTCACAAGCATCTGGCACCTGCGGACTTTTACGTTCTGAAGGGTCGAATTGAATATAGGGGCGGGGTTGCCGAGGCGGGGTACTTCGCGCGGGAGCCGCTGGGGGCCGAACACCCTGGAACGTTTTTCCCGGAGGAAACGGTCTATTTGTTTACGTCTTACGGACCCTTGGCCATGTATGGGCCCGACGGAAATATCGTGGGCATAACCGACGCCGAGGTCTGGCAAAAAATGTTCTCGCGTCCGGAACAGAAGGCCTGACGGGCAGAGCCGAATCGTCTCGACACTCTGCGGTTTGGGTAGAACACGAGGGAGTTTGACGAAGATGTCCGAACCTATCAACGCGTATCTCGTGGCCAATGCACGCTTTCACGACACGGACTTTGCACGTCTCAGCTTACTGCAGCTTCTCGCGGAGATTCCAGAAATTCGGACCCGTGTGTCCGATAGTTTTTCGGATACGAAGGCGATCGGAGAGTCGAATTTCCTTTTAACCTATACCTGTGATCTTCGGCCCGATGAAGTGGAGGAGCGCGCATTGCGCGACTTCGTGTCATCGGGAAAGCGCTGGATCGCACTGCACGGCACCAACGCATTCCTGGATTTCACACCCAAGGGGCTGCAATGCCCTCGCAGTCATGCGATCTTCATGGAGACGCTGGGCAGTCGGTTCATCTCGCACCCGCCGAGCCAGCCCTACCAAGTCACCGTCTCAGATCCAGGACATCCCCTGGTCGCGGGCTTGGAGACCTTTGAGGCCTCGGATGAGATCTATCTCTGCGAATACTATGGAGAGGTGAAACCCCTGCTCGAAACCCGTTTCACGGGTACGTTCCAGTCGGGCTATGTCGAGAACGAGTGGCTCGACGATGATCCCAGGCTCGTCGCTTACACGCACCCCGTAGGCGCCGGTGAAGTTCTCTACATCACCCTCGGACACTGCTGCGGAAAATACGATATGCAGCCAATCCAAGAAGCCGCCGAGGTGGTGCGGGGTTCTTGGGAGAACCCGACTTTTATGGAGTTACTTCGCCGCGCACTTCGGTGGGGATCCGGGGAAATCTAAGATGTACCCTGGCCAAGAGGCCCGAATGCCAGGCCGGAACCCACGGATAGTGACGGTGTTCGGCGGCTAGCTCACCCCATCCGGTGACCAGGCCACGGGAAAGACGTCGGGGAAATCGCTCAGGGGCTGGCCCGATTTTGGTTCGTGGGAGTAGAGGGCGCGGGGGTCGGGGATCACTTGGCCTAGGCGGTGCAGGTAGTGGACGTCATTCCCGGCCCAAAGCGAGGCGTGGGCGCGGCGGGGAATTTCCGACACGATATTCCCGCCTGCGGCGTGCAAGACATGCCCGTGAAAGAGGATCACGTCCCCGGGCTCGTAGTCCCAGCCGACGATGTCGTAGGAACTCCTGTGTGCCTGGATATCGGGCACCGTGGGCAGGCTGCTGTCCCGCACCCCGCTGAAGTAATTCCAATCCTCGTAGGCATCGACGCCAAGCATTGGTTTGTCGGGACGAGCGCTCTCAAGCATGCCCCGAGCGTCGGAGTCCACATCGGGATCACGCCCAGCAAGAGGCGAGTAGGTGACATTCCAGCGATGAGATCCACGCACCACTTCGAGACTGACCCTGCGAGGAACCGGGTCGGGAGAAACCCATGAGCGAACGAGGTCACCGCCGTCGAGATTGTAGTAACAGGTATCCTGATGCCACGGCGTAGGGAGGAAGAGGCCCTTTGGCTTGAAGAAGAGTTGGTCCATGTAGAAACGAACCGCGCTCCCCAGGGCTCGGCCAGCGATCTCGGCCAGAGGAGACTCAAGGACAATTCTTCGAAGATCGGCCGATTTTGCTGCGGGGAACTGATCAACCCGAAGGGTTCCCAAGTTTTCGGACATCACGTCGGGCTTATCGATCGCCTCGTCGATCCCCTTGCGGAGCAGGTCGACCCATTCATGGGCCAGAATGGATTTGAGAAGGACGGCACCGTCACGGTGAAAAACGCCAATCTCTTCCGTGGTGAGTTTCCGGAGCGGTTCTCCGCGCATGGCGTCAGAGTACATCGGCAATCTCGGCGAGGCCAGCGGATGCTGAGTGGCTCCCGCCGGTCACTGGCTCAATGGGCAGTTCAATGGGCAGAAGGTCCCGCCGGAAAAGTTTTCCACGACTGCCTCTGCTGTCTTCGAAGTCCCGGGCCAAGAACCTTTGGAACCCAGCGGGATCTAAAGCGGTCGCTTGACTTTTTGGTCTGGAATTAACGGGGATCGAGTCCCCGGCGCCCTCGCTCGGCATTCATTCGGACCGCGTCACTGGGCAGGCGATCGCCCAGTTCTTCGTCGGAGATTGTGCCGGCTACGTGTCGGTCGGCATTCCGGCTGTTGTACATGATTTTCTTTTCTGGGGTGATGGCCAGGATCGTTCGCAGTGGCGAATCGAGAAAACCTTCAAAAAATTTGGCAGCGCCCTCGTTGGTCGGGCTCAATTTCTCCGAAAGCGCCGGGTAAAACCAGAGTTTTGTTTTTTCATCCTCGAAGAATTCCCCACGGCCCTTGAAGGTAATCGCGCCCGTGGGCAAGCCTTTGGCAGCCCGAGGCGAATAGCCAGCGCTGCTGACGTTGACGGAAACCCTCGAGTCTCGACGAATGGCTTCGGCGCGATGTCTATGGGAAGCGAAAGTCAGCCAGATCTTTTGATCGTGCCAGAGAAAAGTGTGGGTTACGCCCACGGGCCAGCCGTCCTTTGTCGCCCACATGAGCACGCACTCTTTGGAGTTGTTCATGAGTTGGTCGACCTCCCCGCCACTAAAAGGATAGATCGAAACGATTTCGTGATCGTGTGTTTGGGCCAACTCGCTCTCCCTTTTTGTCCGAACTAATTTTTGTCCGAACTAATTTGTGTCCGAAGGAAGACTTTACCACGCCGTAACGTATTGGCCGATGCCGACTTCGTCCCTTGGGATTGTTCGCCTCAAGGAGCAGATTTGGGCCAGGGAAGGGGCGCTTGGCAGCGCCTACACGTGAAGGCCGAATCGGGTTGCCCAGGCTGGCGTGATGGGCGAGATCCCAGGAGAGGAGCGTCTGTAGGAAGTCGCTTGCCCCCCCCCGAAAAAAAGAAAACAAAAAGGAAAGTCCCCATCCTTTGCTCGGCTTCTTGGCCGTACTTCCAGCGATGAAAGTACGGGTCGCTGGACACGGCGTGGCCGCCCGAGGCAGCTTTCGAGAGAAATTCCCAATGCCAGAAGCGATTTTGGAGTCGCCATGGGAAACCGAGGGAGATTTTTCTCGATATACTCGCTGGTTCCAATGAAAGGAAATGTCTAACCATGAATCAGCAGATCTGGCTATGACTTCGGCGGACCTCTCGAGTTCCGAATCGTCGCTCTCTTCCTCTTCTTCTTCCCCCTCCTCCTCTTCGCCCTCTTCCTCTTCTTCGCCCTCGCCCGGACAGCAGCGAGCAATGCCGGGGGCGGGCTTGGGTCCAGGCGATGTCGATCTGTCCGATCCCAAAACATTTTTCACGGGTGTGCCTCACGCTTATTTTCGAATGTTGCGCGAGGAAGAGCCGGTGCATTGGCAAGAGGAATGCAAGGTTCCTGGTCTGCCAAAGGGCCCCGGTTACTGGGCGCTGACACGCTATGAGGATATTTCTTTCGTGTCGAAGAACTCGGACATATTCTCGTCCGAGGTGGCGGGATGCGTTCTGGGAGAGATCCCTCCGAAAGATCTTGAACTGCTGCGAGAGCAACTCATTCAGATGGACCCGCCGGGCCATACCGAGCTACGTAAAGTCATGAACCCTCAATTCAAGCCCGGAACCGTCCGCGAGACAGAAGCGCAGACTCGAAAAATGGTATGCGAGACTCTCGATGCATTGTCACAAAAATCTGAATGCGACTTCGTCAATTCCATTTCGGCGCCGATCTCTCTTCGAGCACTCACCCATTTCTTGGGCGTTCCGGACAAGCATACGGGGAGGTTCTACAGATGGACGAATACAGTCATCGGTTCGGGTGAGCCGGGCTTTGCCCGGTTGCTCCGATCTCGTATCGCGATTCTTCAGATCTTTCTCTATGCCCGGTTCTTGGCAAGGCGTCGACGGAAGAAGTCCGCAGGGGACGCGTACTCGGGCCTCGTCTCTGGAATTTTCAAAGGCTTACCCCTCAAGACGAACATGCTCGGGATGAACTTTTTCCTCCTTCTTATCGCGGGCAACGAGACGACCCGGAATGCGCTCTCCGGTGGGGTACAGGCCTTGTGTGACCACCCCGAACAGTTTGAGAAATTGCGCAGAGATCCAAAGCTTTTGCCCCAGGCTGTCGAAGAAATGCTGCGTTGGGTGACTCCCGTTATGCAGTTCAGACGAACAGCGACCCGGGACACGGAAGTCGGTGGTCACCCGATCCGGAAGGGCGAGAAACTGGTGATGTACTACGGCGCCGCCAATCGCGATCCCAGGATATTTGAAAACCCCGAGACCTTTGATATCACCCGCAAGCCGAACCCCCATATTGCCTTCGGGACTGGTACTCATTTTTGCATGGGGAGCCATATGGCCAGGCTCGAGATGCGGGTCACCCTTGAAGAACTGCTGGCCCGCTTCCCGAACTTGCACCTCAAGAGTCCCCCCGAACGCCTCCACTCCAACTTTATCAGCGGCATAAAGCGCATGCCGATTGAGTTGGCTTAGCGTCGCCAGAACCAGGGGGCCGGGATCCGATTTTCGGCTGGGCCCCTCAGCCCGAAACCCAGGGTGCCTTGCACGAAAGAGGCTCGCCGAATGGGATCCCTTCGGCTTACAGCCTACGTATTTGATTGGCAGCACCCGTGCTGCCCTTGGTAACGCCGGAAACCTTTGCGTTGCGCGCTGAAGTGCGAGGGTAGAGTGAAGAAAGCTTTGGTCCGGCAGCCATGAGCCCGCCGTCGACAACTAGTTTTTCGCCTGTGACGAACAAAGAGTCATCGCTGGCGAAATACAAGGCCGCTCCGGCGATGTGGTCCCCCTGGCCGTAGTCCGGCCACGGTTGGGCCTTGGCGAACTGGATCCGGGTACCCTCCGGGTCTCCACTTTCAGCAAGGGGCGTGGCAATGAAGCCTGGGCAGATTGTATTTACCCTGATTAAATCCGGGGCCAACTCTACTGCCGCAGACATGGTGAGATTGATCACCGCCGCCTTGGCAGCCGAGTAGACCAGGGGGCCACCGTCGCCACTCAAGCCGGCGATCGATGCGGTGTTGATGATGGATCCGCCTGTGTTCTGTCGTCGCAAAATCTTCGCGGCATGCTTGATACCGAGAAAGACGCCCTTGGCCAGCACGTCAAAGGTATAGTCCCAATCCTCCACTGTGGTCTCGGTGAGGGGGCCGATGGCCCCTCCGACGCCTGCGTTGTTGAAGACCACATCGAGCTGACCGAAGCGATTGACGGCATGATCCAGCATGGCGATCACATCGTCTTCGTTGGCCACGTCGGTACGAATAAAGGAGACCGAGTCGCCGAGCCCTGCAGATTGCGCGCTCTCAACCGCGGCTCCACCTGTCTCGCTGTTGTAGTCCGCAATGACGACCTGGGCGCCTTCTGCTAGAAAGCGCATAACACTCGCCAGGCCCATGCCACTGGCACCACCGGTGATGACTGCAACCTTGTTCTTTAGCCTCATCTAAAACTCCTTGTTTCATAGGGTGCGGACGCGATGAGTCTACCCGACGCGTGTCCCAAGAGCGGGCCATCCACCTAAGCCGAGGGCCGGCCTGGGGCCTTCTGCGTTGGATTCCTGAGCCTAATGCCTTTATGCCAGGAATCGCTTTGTCGATCCCGCCATCCCGCTCAGATTGAGTCAATGATCGCGTTCAAAGACGGGCTCGGCCGCATCGCAGCGGTCGCGCGATCGATATCGGGTTGGTAGTAGCCGCCAATGTTCTGAGGAGAACCTTGCGCGGCATTTAGCTCGGCGAGGATTGTTTCTTCCTTTGCCGCGAGGGACTCGGCGATTGGGACGAAGCGTGCCGACAGTTCCTTGTCTTCATCCTGGGCCGCTACGGCAGCGGCCCAGTAGAGGGCGAGATAAAAATGGCTGCCACGATTGTCAAGTTCGTTGACTTTCCGCGACGGTGCTTTTCGGTTGAGAAGCAGTTGGGCGGTGGCAATCTCCAGGGTCTGGCCCAGTAGTCGGGCGGCGTCATTGCTGTAGTTTTCACCGAGATGCTCTAGGGAGGCCGCGAGCGCAAGGAATTCGCCGAGGGAGTCCCACCGCAAATGGCCTTCTTCTTGAAACTGCTGAACATGCTTGGGCGCCGAACCACCGGCACCGGTTTCGAAAAGCCCCCCACCGTTCATGAGGGGAACGATGGAGAGCATTTTCGCGCTTGTTCCGATCTCGAGGATGGGGAAGAGGTCGGTTAGATAATCGCGGAGCACGTTGCCCGTCACCGATATGGTGTTCTCACCCTTGCGAATTCGTTCGAGGGAAATCCGCATCGCGTCGACCGGCTTGAGGATTCGGATGTCGAGTTCCCTGGTGTCGTAGTCGGCGAGGTAGGCCTCGACTTTTGCGATCAACTGGTTGTCGTGGGCGCGATCTGCATCGAGCCAGAAGATCGTCGGCCAACCCGTCGCAGACGCACGAGTCACGGCGAGCTTGACCCAATCGCGCACGGCGAGATCTTTGACTTGGCAGGCGCGCCAGATGTCTCCGGCATCGACCTCGTGCTCAATGAGAACCTTTCCTGTGGCATCGACAATACGAACGACCCCGTCGGATTTGATCTCGAAAGTTTTGTCGTGGGAGCCGTATTCCTCGGCCTTCTGGGCCATTAGTCCAACGTTGGGAACAGTCCCCATCGTCGCTGGATCGAACGCGCCATGCTGCTGGCAGTCCTCGATTACCGCCTGGTAAATTCCGGCATAGCTGCTGTCCGGAATGACTGCTTTGCAGTCTTGGAGGTCGCCTTCTGGGTTCCACATTCCGCCGGAGTCGCGGATCATCGGCGGCATCGAGGCGTCGATTATGATGTCCGAGGGCACGTGCAGGTTCGTGATTCCTTTGTCGGAATTGACCATTGCCATAGCGGGCCGCGCTGCATAGCAGGCTTCGATGTCGGCTTCGATCGCCTGACGTTCGCCGTCGGGGAGTTCGGCGATCTTTGCGATCAGGTCGCCGAATCCGTTCTTCGCGTCGACGCCAAGCTTTACCAAGGTTGCATCGTGCTTCGTGAAGACGTCGGAAAAGAAGGTACGCACGGCATGGCCGAAGATGATCGGGTCTGAGACCTTCATCATTGTGGCCTTCAAGTGAAGCGAAAAGAGCACGCCTTGGGCCTTGGCATCGCTGATCTGCTGGTCGAGGAATGCGACAAGCGCTTTTTTGCTCAAGCGAGTTCCGTCGATGACTTCGCCCGCCTGGAGTTCGATCCCGTCCTTGAGCGTTGTCTTCTTCCCGTCTGTCGACGTGTGCTGGATGCGAACGGTCGCGCCTGCCTCGACGGTGACCGATTCTTCGTTGTGGAAGAAATCTCCGGCGCTCATTGTCGAGACGTGGGTTTTTGAATCGTTGTGCCAGGCGCCCATTCGATGAGGGTTCTGGCGCGCGTATTCCTTGACGGCATTCGGCGCGCGTCGGTCGGAGTTTCCCTCGCGAAGAACTGGATTGACAGCGCTGCCCTTGACGCGGTCGTAGCGTAGCTGGATCTCGCGCTCATCATCGTTGGCTGGCTCTTCGGGATAATCCGGGAGGGCGAATCCCTTCGATTGGAGTTCGGCGATTACCGCTTGGAGCTGGGGCAGGGATGCGCTGATGTTTGGCAGCTTGATGATATTGGCTTCCGGAGTTCGCACGAGCATCCCGAGCTCGGCGAGTCCGTCCTCCACTCGCTGAGTCTCGTCAAGACGATCGGGAAAGGCTCCGAGAATTCGACCCGCAAGAGAGATGTCTCGAGTTTCGATGGGAACGCCCGTTGCGCCGGCGAAAGCTCGGATGATCGGCAGGAATGAATGGGTCGCCAAAGCCGGAGCTTCGTCGGTCAAGGTGTAAATGATCGGAGGAGACTGGCTCATGGATTCTGTTTGCCTTTTCTGCCTTGGGCGCTTGTTGTTTGGGCACTCGTTCGGCCTGGCTATTTTTTTCGTCGCGGATGATTCAGAAGTCGAAAGCTGAGCTCAGGTGATTGGGCGGGGCGGGCGGCCGAGTGAGGGGTCGAGTAAGCGGCGCATTGACCCACCTTCTTGGCCCCTTCTGGCCTCCCCCCGAGGGTGCTTCTTAGGAATGGAAGCGCTTGGCGCCGGAGAGATTGCCGAGTTTTTAACAGAAATAGGGCCGCGACTCCATGGCCTCTTCGCGAAGGAGTCCGCGGCTGTTCGCCGGGAAAGTACTCGTCAATGGCGATTGGTGCTTTCAATCCCGCGAGTCGGCTCAGCCCAGGTCATCCGTCCCGGTGACGCCAACGCATTCGCCGTACCACAGCCAGGAATGAAGGTTGGTTTCGTCTCGGCGCTGAAGCCGATCGAGCCACAGCGGTGGTTGCTCCCACGGGTGGGGCTGCGACCCTACCAAGGCGCCGGTGCGTAGTCCTTCAAGAATTGGCCCCAACAGTGATGGCCTGTGTTGAAGCCCACAAAAATCGGGTCGACGACGCGCGCGGCTCCATCGATCGAATCAAGAGGCGGCGCGAAGCGCTGGGTCGTTTCTTTTTCCACGGCCTTTTTGAAGGAGTCCTCGTCGGTGACCCATCCGGTATCCACACTATTCATGTGAATGCCGGCCTTGATATAGTCGGCACCCGATGTGCGCGTCATCATGTTCAGAGCGGCCTTCGCCATATTGGTATGTGGGTGACGCGTTGTCTTGAGGCTGCGTTGGAACTGGCCCTCCATGGCTGAAACGTTGACGATGTGCTTATCCTGAGTTTCACCAGCGGCCATCAGCGACTTGAGCTTGCTATTGAGTACGAAGGGCGCGATCGAATTCACCAGCTGTACCTCGAGCAGTTCCAGCGTCGGGACTTCGGCAAGTTCCATCCGCCACGAGTTGCTCTCGCGCAGGTCAACTTGTTGGCCCTCGCCATCCTTGATACCGGCCGGGAAAAGGTGGCTTTGGTCGCCCTCGCCCAACAGGTCGAGCTGGCTCATCTGAGCCACGCCTCTTGGCGCACGGTACAGGGCGAGAGCCCTTTGGGCAGTTTCTTGACCGATCAGGGCCTGAAGGCGCGGTGATAGATCCGCTGGATTTTCCTTGTTCGCCATTTCTGTGTAGTAAGCGGGCGGACGGCGCACGGTTTGGCAGGCGTTGTGAATCAGGAAATCGAGGCGGGTCTCGGTGGCGAGCAGTTCTTCGCAGAATTCTTCTACGGTCGGTGTATGGCGGAGCTCAAGAGCACGGATCTCGAGACGATCGCGCCAATCCTCGAAGTCGGCCTCTGCTTCGAAACGCCTGGCTGCGTCACAGGCAAAGCGCGTGGTTGCAATCACCCGGGCCCCAGCACGCAGGAGGAAAAGCACAATCTCGCGACCAATTTTTACGCGGGCACCGGTGACGAGAGCCACTCGGCCTTTGAGGTCTGCAGTGGCTGTGCGCTTCAGCCAGTTCATGTCGGCGCAAGCTGGGCACATTGAGTCATAGTGGTGATGCAGCTCGCGAAATGGCTCCTTGCAGACGTAGCAACCCTTTGGCTCATTGAGCATACGTCGGTCCTGTTTAGGGCGTTCGCGTGCTTGGTGCTCGAGGAGCAAGCGTTGCTCAGATGTGATTGCGAGTTCCTTGGGTGCGATGGGGAACGAGAGAGCGCGCTTCATCGATCGATGACTGGTTGCCTCCAGGGCTGCGTCATCCTGCTCGCGAATCCGGCGCCGTTGTTCGCCCCGTCGAGCATTGGCGTGCTTTCGGCGTGCCAGACGATCCGGCAAAGCAACCCGACCCGCTGCTTGGCGCAGCCTCAATAGGGATTCTGGGTCTAGCTCCACGAGGGACTCGGGTGAAGCAGCCATTGCTTCAAGCCACGCAAGATGGGCCTCAACCGGGTTTCGTTCGCGGTCGGGTTTCTCGTCAGGCGGCTGGTCGCTCGGCATCGGATAATTCACTCTATTGCCTACGGTCCCGAATAATGGGTGACGCAGTTTACCCCAAAGTAAAGCCAGTCAGGAAGGACGTGATTCGATCCCGAAGACTCCTTCTTGGTGCGAGGGGCTGGTACCCATCTTCAGAGTAAACGAGAGGTTCCGGGGCTGAGCGTCGCGGGTTCTCGGCCGACTCGGCGGATGGCCTGAGCCTGGGAAGTTGGACCCACCCCGGGCGCGACTGGGGTTCTCGGTGTCAGGGATTTTCCTTATTCGAGTGCCCCCTTTTGGGTCGACATCATTTACGTGAAGGGGTGTGCCTGTGGGTCTAAATGACCCCGTTTATTTTGAGGGAAACAACCCCCGCTTCCGAATAGGCATTGACTTCAAAATGAGTTTTCTGTTCTACTGACGGGTGCAGCCCTCGTTTTTTGTGAATTCAGATGCTGATGCACCCCAAAGGAGATTTTCAGATGCTCTCTCAGTTCTTCCGATTGACCAAATCCTCCCATGCTCTTTCCATTTCCCTCTTGCTCTTCATGGCGTGTCCAGTCGCTGCCGACTCGGATTCTGAGGGTAAGAAAACAATGACTGGGGTCTGGCTGACTCGGCCCGCAGCCGCCTTCGTGTATCAGGATCCCGACGGCTTCGAGCCCGGCGTCGCTGCCCCGCTGAAAGAGATCTCTCTCATGCGGTGGGAACTCGAGGAAGACGAGAACGGTCTGATCACGGGTTACAACACCTATTACTCCATAGACGATCAAGGGGGCAATCAATCCCGGGGGACCCTCTGTATGGTGGGCGCGCGCCAGGGCTCCAATGTTCTTCTCTCCGAGGCTTACGCGGTTTACGATGGGTACCCTGTGCCCGCACTGTCGACCCTCACGATTTTCAGGTTCAATTGTGAAAGGCGAGGCGCGAACAAACTCAAGTGTCTCGGCGATGGGTTGAGCAGCATCCCTCCCACAGTCCTCAAAGCCGCTCTCGTGCGCTCCAAGCTACCCGGTGATGCGATCCCCGTCCCCGAGGCGGCTCGCGAGATCTGCCAGCCGGGCGCCTAGCCTCGCTTCCCTCGCTTCGGTGATCAAGGCGCGCGGAGCCCCATGCTTTTCCGGTGGGAGATATCAGAGCAAAGAGCGGCTTGAATCTCGGCGAAGGTGCGTGATCTCTTCGAGGGCGGAGGCGAAAAACCGCCTCCGCTTTCGCGGGTTCGCAGGGGAAATGCGCTTGGGGTCAAGGCACTACTTTTTTTCTGCGACGATTCTCCAGTTCAGATCTGCGATTTTCCCTTTTTCAGCATCCGTCCAGGCTTGTCCGCCGGTTTGGAGAAGCTCGAGGGATTCCTCCACCCATGAGGGTAGGATGCGAATCGCCTCGAGGGCCCGGACGACTCTTCGGCCCATGAGAATCAAATCGCGCTTCTGCTCGCACAGGGGCCATGCTTCGCTCTTTGAAGGTGCCGAAATTAAAATCTCAAATCCGGCTCTTTCCAAAGCGGCACACACGTCGGCCGGATACATCGATTGAGTGGCCGCCAGTGTTGGAAGATAGGCCTTGTGAAGCGCAACATGTTCTTCATTGTTCCAATCGAAATAGGGCGACAACAAGTACTCCGAACAAGAGTACCGGGTTCCGGGTTTCAGCACGCGGTACATTTCGCTTGCGTGCGCATCCAGTTCTTCCTTCTTGAAAAAGGGCCAAACAGCCTGGAAGGAAAAGCATCCATCGAAAGTGCCTGACTCATACTCAAGCGGATTGTGATGATTTCCGACTTTGAAGTGGAGCCGATTGCTCATTTCACACTCTGCGGCCCAGTCGATGGCATTTTCAATCTGGTTCGGATCGATGTTGTATCCGGATACCTGGCCACCGGTCATCGTGGCGAAGTAGTGTGCGATTCGTCCTCGCCCGCATCCCATATCCAATAGGTGTGACTCTCCGGGGCGCATCAGGTCCATATCCTTCAAGACGGCCTGCTCGCACAACAACTGATTCCCATACAAACCCTCCGACTCATCCAACTGTGGAGGGATGTAGAGCTTCTCAAGATCGAAGATCGACAGCATGTTGTTCAAGACCTTGTAGTAGTCCGCCACCGCCTTCGTCTCGTCCTCTGTCTCAGTCTGCTCGCCAGCCTGCATCCGTTGGAAGAACTTGTACGCGTCGACGCAAGCTTGCTTGTCCTCCGGAGGCATCGTTATCAGCCGCTTGACTCCGATGAAGGCAGTTTTGATTCTGTACCAATTCACTTTTTTCGCCCTGCCTAGTAGAACGTGTTGAGGAGCTGCGGATAGGAAATTCGAATCCGGAACTATCTGACTTATCCAAGACTATCGGGCCATCAGCGCCTTGATCCAATAGGGAATGTTTGAAAATTTCCCCGAGTGGTCAAGGATTTTTAATTTCTCAGTGTACTTGGAACGAGTGCGGCGTCGGGAAACTTTTCATGTCCGGGGATTAGGGAGCTCAAAGGCCGGTTGGATGTCCTTGGCGATCGACTGGGCATTGGCTCAAGGGCTGTCCGTGAAGCCCTCGTACGCCTTAGGGCCCTAGAAGCGGATATGCAGTCAGGCTCACCCCTGCGGACGATTGCCCGAGTAGGCGCTGAGCCGCAAATGTGTTGCACCCAAGCCGAGCGTCTGGGGCATCTCTCCACTGGATCGCCCGGAGACTCTTTATCCCAGATATTGCCTACCCCCCGCGTTTCAATGAGAAGCAAACACCAGATGAGTTTCCGACCAACCTCACAGTAGTGAGCTCTCTGCGACATAGCACTCAAGGGATGCGCTGGGCTGCCGATCCCAGGGTCCGTGCTGACGAGCCCCGGTCACTTCACCTAAGGGACAAAATAAATTCCAAGTGTACTCGACAAGGAGAACGTAATGGAGATCGCCGAAACCCTGATGCCGTGGCCGGAGTCAACCGTTCACTACGCTGGACTCGTTGTTG
>LWDU01000964.1_pt1 | contig 14923 bp, 18 predicted proteins | sample 727161 | NCBI WGS metagenome assembly LWDU01 (sample SAMN04566230, study PRJNA314399) | hydrothermal vent metagenome | isolation source: deep sea hydrothermal plume seawater | place: Mexico: Gulf of California, Guaymas Basin | collected 2004-07-11 | reverse complement strand
TTAATATAGATGAAGAACAATGTGATGATAGAGTAGATGATGCACTTCAGTATTTTGCAGAGTATCATTTTGACGGTGTGGAAAAAGTTTTTCTTAAACATACTATAACAGCAGACGATATTACAAATGAATATATTCCTATGGATGATCCTGCTGACCCAGTAGGAGGTCCTGTTATTAGTGTTACTAGAGTGTTGCCTATTCCAAATTTTAATGCATTTCAAACTGGTTTTTTTAATGAAGAATATCAATTAAGATTACAAGATTTAGATAATTTTCAAGGTTCTTCATTAATATCATGGGCTACAAGTTTACAAAACTTTTCATTGGTTGAAAATTTATTTTCAGTTTCAGCAACAATGTTATTTAATCGTAAACAAAATAGATTATATCTTGAAACAGATTGGGTAAATAAATTTACTGCTGGTGATATTCTTATTATTGAATGTTATCGTATTTTAGATCCTACACAATATACAGAAGTATATGATGATATGTTTTTAAAACAATATGCAACAGCTTTAATCAAAAGACAATGGGGAGAGAACTTAAAGAAGTTTGAAGGAGTTCAACTTCCGGGTGGTGTTACACTTAACGGTAAAGTAATATATGATGAAGCTGTAGAAGAAATTCTTAGAATAGAAGAACAAATGAGTTTAAGATGGGAACTTCCACCTGATGGGTTTATAGGCTAATGGCAACTAATTTATATTTCAATAATGTAGAATCTCACTCTGAACAAGAGTTGATAAACTCTTTAACTAGTGAGGTAATACAAGTACATGGAATGGATGTATATTATCTTCCGAGAACTTTAATCAAAGAAGATTTGATTATGGGAGAAGATGTGTTGTCTAAATTTTCTACTGCATATGAAGTTGAAATGTATTTAAAAAATGTAGAAGGATTTGGTGGTGAAGGTGACTTGGTTGGTAAGTTTGGTTTGGATGTTCGTGATGAAGTTATTTTTACAGTTCATTCAGATAGATTTAATTTGGCTACAAATATGGATATACCATTGGAAGGAGATTTAATTTTCTTACCAATGAGTAAAGGACTTTTTGAAGTCAAGTTTGTTGAACACGAACAACCATTTTATCAAGCTGGTAAGAATTATAGTTTTGATATTACTTGTGAACTTTTCCAATATAGTGAAGAACAATTAGACACCGGTGTTTCATCTATAGACAATATAGAAAAGGTACAATCCGCTGCAATTGATCTTCTTATGAATACTGGTGGTAGTGGAGCTTTTACTATTGATGAATCTGTTTATCAAGGAGCAAATCTTGCCGCGGCAACGGGTAAGGGTGTGGTTGTTAGTTGGACTGCATCAACAAGAACTTTAAGAGTTAATGATACGTCAGGAACTTTTGCTGCTGGTACTGCAACAATTGGTGCAACTAGTAGTGCTAGTTGGGTATTAACATCACATGATACACAAGCATTACCAACGACACCATTTGCTGATAATAAAGAATATGAAACTTTAGGTGATACAGTACTTGATTTTTCAGAAAATAATCCGTTTGGAGATGTAACTTAATGTTTGGTACTTATTTTTATAATAAAAATATTCGGAATATTGTAATTCTTTTTGGCACCGTATTTAATAATATTGGTATCAGACGTACTGATGCAGCTGGTGTAGTTCAAGAAGAATTTAAAGTTCCAATTGCATACGGACCTGCAGAAAAATTTTTAGTACGGTTACGACAGGGTATTGCCAAAAGTAAAGGTCAAATTGGTTTAACATTACCTAGAATGTCTTTTGAGTTTACAGCAATTACTTATGATCCTGGCAGAAAACAACAATCAACTAAACGATTTAAAAAAGTAAAAACTTCAGATGTTACTAAACAAACATCTGTATATAATCCAGTACCATATAATTTTGATTTTACTTTAAGTGTTATGGTCAAAAATTCTGATGACGGATCTCAAATACTTGAACAGATATTACCATATTTTACACCAGAGTATCAAGTTACAATGAATGAAATGAGTACAATGGGAATAAAAAGAGATATACCAATTATATTTACGGGACTATCTACAGAAGATAGTTATGAAGGAGATTTTCTTACTCGCCGTGCAATTATACATACTTTAACTTTTACGGTTCAAGGTTATATGTATGGACCTGTAGGAGATATAGGAATTATTCGTACTGTAATTGTTGATAGTAGTTTAGATGCATCTCCTGAACTTGGTCAAACAAAAGGAGCTCACGAAACACGAATGACAAAAACTCCTAAAGCTAATACAGATATTAATGAAGATGGAAGTATTAATACAGCTGATGATGCTCTTGTTACACCAGACCATGATTATGGGTTTAATGAAACATATACTGATATGGGATAAGAATGAAGAAAAAAACTGTTGAAAAATTAAATAAATTTTTAGATATTAATTCTGATTTGATTCCAATGCCTAAAAATGGTAAAGTAGAAATATCACCAACCGTTGATGTTAGTACTGTTGATCTAACGACTGATTATAATTATTCAAGAGATCAATACCATAATTTAATTGGAAAGGGTAATGAAGCACTTGAAGAATTATTAGAAATTGCAAAAGAATCAGAATCACCAAGAGCATTTGAAGTTACGGCACAATTATTAAGAACAATTTCAGATACTACAAAAGAATTGTTGCAATTACAAAAAACAAAAAAAGAAGTGGCAAGAGAAAACAAGGATCCACATACAGTAAATAATTCTTTATTTATTGGTAGTACGAAAGAACTTCAAGAATTATTGAATAAGAAAAATGCCGACAGCTAAAAATTATTTAGGAAATAGTTTACTTAAAGCTGCTGGAGTTGCACATAATTTTACAAAAAAAGAAATTTCAGAATATCTTAAATGTAAAGAAGATATTGTTTATTTTCTTAAAACTTATGTAAAAATTGTTCATGTTGATAAAGGATTAATACCCTTCAATCTTTATCCATTTCAAGAACAACTTATTCGACATATTGAAAGTAATAGATTTAGTATTATTAAATCTGCACGACAGTCTGGTAAATCAGTAACAAGTCTAGGTTATCTTTTACACTATATTCTTTTCAATCAATCAAAGATTGTAGGTATTCTTGCTAATAAAGCTGCAACGGCAAGAGAACTATTAAATCGTATTCAAGTTGCATATCAGTACCTTCCAAAATTTTTACAGCAGGGTATATTAGAATGGAATAAAGGAAGTTTAGAATTGGAAAATGGTTCTAAAATTCTTGCATCTTCTACATCTTCTTCAGCTATTCGTGGTTTTAGTTTTTCAGCTGTACTGTTAGATGAGTTTGCATTTGTTCAGAGAAATATTGCGGATGAATTTATTAGATCAGTTTATCCTACAATTTCTTCTGGTGTAGATACAAAAATTATCATGGTGTCAACACCAAATGGTTTTAATATGTTTTATAAATTTTGGAATGATGCAGAAAATAGTACTAATGAATTTAAACCATTTAAAATTCATTGGTCATCAGTTCCGGATAGAGATGAAAATTGGAAAAATGAAATTGTTAATAATGTAGGTGCTGATACTTTTAGGCAAGAGTATGATGCTGAATTTTTGGGATCAACTAACACACTTATTTCGTATGAAAAATTACAAGAACTTTCATATAATAAACCTGTATTTTCCAGAGATACTTTAGATGTTTATGAGGAACCTATTCCTAAATGCTCATATGTAATATGTGTAGATGTAGCAAGGGGCCAGGGTTTAGATTTTTCTGCCTTTACAGTAATTGATGTTACACAAATACCGTATAAAGTTGTAGCTAAATTTAGGAATAATCATATTGCCCCGCTTGTCTTTCCCAATATTATAAATAATATAGGTAAGAAGTATAATAATGCTTATATTCTTGTTGAAGTGAATGATATCGGATCTCAAGTATCTGATGTTTTACACCATGATTTAGAGTATGAAAATTTGATTTCAACGGCATGGTATGGGCGACATGGTCAACAAGTATCTGGTGGTGTTAAGAAAGATTCTCAATTTGGTGTACGAACAACCAATCAAGTTAAAAAAATAGGTTGTTCCAATTTAAAAGCACTTATTGAGGATGACAAAATTATTATACCAGATTTTGATATTATTACTGAATTGACAACCTTTGTTCAGTCAAAAGATTCGTTTGCAGCTGAAGAAGGTGCTAATGATGATTTAGTTATTACATTAGTTTTATTTGCATGGTTAATAGATCAACAATATTTTAAAGATATGACGAATCAAAATATACGAGAAACTTTATATAAAAATCAATTACAACATATAGAAGATATGACAATACCGTTTGGGATAATTGATAATGGGTTGAATGAAACAGAATACATAAAAGATTCTGAAGGTACAACATGGACTGTAGTAAAATAATAGAGAATTACCTATATCAATATTAGAAATGTAAAACAGGAGAAACCAAATGCCATTTCAAGTGTCACCAGGAATTAATACTTCCGAAATAGACTTAACGACAGTTGTACCTAATGTTTCTACAAGCATTGGTGCTATAGCTGGTGGATTCCAATGGGGTCCGGTTTTGGAAAGAACATCCATAACCACAGAAAACGATTTAGTAAATACTTTTGGAAAACCAGATAGTTATACATATCAATCTCATATGGTTGCTGCAAACTATCTTGCTTATTCAAATAATCTTATTGTTACACGAGCAGTTGGTGCAGCAGCAATGAACTCTCATGTTGGAGATGATGATGTTGGTGGATCAGCAACACAAGTATTAAATTCAACCGACTGGGATACCGAAACAATGGGTACACGTTTGTTCATAGGAAAATATCCTGGCTCATTGGGTAATAGTTTAAAAGCTTTGGCCATTGATTCAGTTGGTTGGGCTGATGCAGTTGCATTGGCAGTAGGAGCTCGATCAGCAGATCAAACATTATTTATGGACAATTTTGATTCAGCACCTGGTACATCAACATCCATGGCAAATGCAAATGGTGGTTTAACTACTGGTTTGGATGAGATGCACATTCTAGTTGTTGATGAAGATGGATTGTGGTCAAACACACCCGGCGAAGTATTAGAAAAATTTGCTTTTGTAAGTAAAGCATTGGATGCAAAGAAAATTGATGGTTCAAGTAATTATGTTTCAACTGTTTTGCGTAATGAATCAAAATATATTTGGGCAGGACTTCCAGCACAGTTTTCAACTTTATCAGTCGATACTGGTGGAAGTTATGTTGATGCAGGAAGTGTCATGGCAGGTAGTCTTTTTAAACGATTAAATCATGCAACAGTTGGTAAACGAATTATTGGTGGTTCTTTAACACTTGGTGTTTCAGATAATGTTTATGGTGCTGGTAATTTAACAAGTGGATTGTTACGAGCAGCAATAGATTTATTTGCAGAACCAGAAGTTGTAGACATTACACTTTGGTTAGGTGGAATGGCTGATACTGCTGATGGACAATACATTAAAGGAAAAGCAGAAGCACGAAAAGATTGTGTTGCATTTGTATCTCCTAATTCTGCATCTGTTGTTAATGCTGGAACTGGACAAGTAGCTGCACTTAAAGCAGATAGTACAACTCTTGGTTCTTCTAGTTATGCTGTAATGGATGGAGCATGGAAATATCAGTATGATCGTTATAATGATGTTTTCCGTTATGTTCCAATGAACGGAGATATTGCTGGTCTTTGTGCAAGAACAGATTTCACGAATGATGCATGGTGGTCACCTGCTGGTATGAATCGTGGAACGATTAAGAATATTGTTAAACTTTCTTGGGAGCCAACAAAGGCAGACCGAGATGAAATGTATAAAAATAATATTAACCCAATAATTACCATGACAGGTGCGGGAGTTCTTTTATGGGGTGATAAGACAATGCAGACAGTTCCGAGTGCATTTGATCGAATTAATGTACGAAGATTGTTTATTGTTTTGGAGAAAGCAATTTCTATTGCTGCAAAGGCTATGTTATTTGAGTTTAATGATGAATTTACAAGAGCTCAATTTGTTAATTTGGTTGAACCCTTCTTGAGAGAAGTCCAAGGACGCCGTGGTATTACGGACTTTAAAGTAGTATGTGACGGTTCAAATAATACTGGACAGGTTATTGATTCAGTTGAACTTTATTGCCGCTCGTTCTGATGTTTCTTTTTCAGAAATCGGTGGTTAATCGTATAAATACTATTAAAACTTAAAGGAGTTAAAAAATGGCTACAATTTCTGATTTCAAAAATAACTTTAGGGGTGGCGTTCGACCGAACCTGTTTCAATGTTCTATTACTGCACCAGCATTTGGGCAGATGGATTTACGGTTTTTGGGAAAAGCTACTCATATCCCTGCTTCCACGATTGCAAAACTTGATGTACCATTTCGAGGTCGTACTTTTAAATGATCCGGATTGGCAAAATCGAACAGCGATGGAAGAATGGATGAATCAAATTTCTAATCATTCACAAAATACGAGTTCTTTACCTGCTGCTGGTGTTTATGGACAGGGTACTGTACAGCAACTCGGCCGAAGTGGAAACACAATTAGAACATATCGTCTACAAGATATTCTGCCTACTCAAATTGCTCAAATTGAATTGACAATGGATGCTGCTGGAACACCTGAAGAATATGCAGTAACATTTGCAGTCAATAATTGGACTGTTGATGGTGCTGGTATGGATGGTTCTTCTACTAATGGTGTTGATATTAACATTAGTGGTTCTATCAATCTTGGTGGAGTAACAATTGGTGGTAGTGCTAATTTCTAATTTTGAAAAGGGGGAGATTAATCTCCCCCTTCATCTTTAATATAACGGAGTAAATTCTATGGCATTTGAATTATTTGGTTTTGAGATACAGTCTAAAAAAAACAAAAAGGCAAAAACATTTGTTACGCCTGAAAATCTTGATGGCGCTCAAACAGTTGTTGAAGGTGGTGGTATTCATGGTCACTATCTTAATTTAGATATTGATGCAAAAGATGAAAATGTTTTGGTACAGAAATATCGTGAAATGGTTATGACACAAGAATGTGATGCAGCAGTTGACGACATAGTAAATGAAGCTGTAATACATGAAGATGGTAAACCTGCTATTGCTATTAATTTAGAAAATATAGATCAGGGTAGTGCAATTAAAGAAAAGATTACATCCGAGTTTAAAACAATTTGTAAACTCTTGGACTTTAATGAAACAGGTCACGATCTTTTTAAAAAATGGTATGTAGATGCAAGAGTGTATCATCATATTGTTGTTGACGAAACTAAAGTAAAAGAAGGTATTAAAGAACTAATTCCTATTGATGCATTAAATATCAAAAAGGTTCGAGAGGTAACAAAACATAAAGATGAAACTACTGGTGTTGATATAGTTGAAAATGTTGAGGAATATTTTGTTTATACACCAGAAACAACTGGTTCAAATGCATTTGCACAAACAATAATTCCTTCACAGCAAAATGCTGTTAAGGTATCACCAGATGCAATTTGTTATTTGCACTCTGGTTTAATTGAAAGTCAAAAACAGATTGTAATTGGTTATTTGTATAAAGCAATTAAACCGTTTAATCAATTACGAATGATCGAAGATGCACTTGTTATCTATAGATTAGCGAGAGCACCAGAACGAAGAATATTTTATATTGATGTTGGTAATCTTCCAAAGTTGAAAGCAGAACAGTATTTACGTTCTGTAATGGATAGATATAAACAAAAAATTGTATATAATGCACAGACGGGTGAAGTAGAAGATCAGACTAAACAGATGTCAATGTTGGAAGATTTCTGGTTACCCAGGAGAGAAGGTGGTCGTGGTACTGAAATTAGTACATTACCTTCTGGTCAAAATCTTGGAGAGATTGAGGACATAGAATATTTTAGGAAGAAACTCTATCAGTCTTTGAATGTTCCTATTTCAAGAATTGAAGGAACTGAACAAACAGCATTTAATCTTGGTAGGGCAACAGAAATTACAAGAGATGAATTAAAATTTTCAAAGTTTGTAGCTAAGTTACGACATAGATTTTCTCATCTTTTTACATCTTTGTTAAAGATACAATTAATTCTTAAAGGAATTATTAAAGAAGAAGATTGGTTTGATATTAAAGATAATCTTACATATGTGTGGACAAGAGATTCTCATTTTTCTGAATTAAAAAATAATGAGATCATGCGAGAGAGATTTGAGTTACTATCAACAATGGATGAATATATTGGTAAATATGTTTCTGATAAATGGGTAAGAACAAATGTATTACACCAGACTCCTGATGAACAAGCTCAGATAGATATGGATATTAAAAAGAGTGGTGGTGATCCAGATGATTTTACAATTAATCCTGATTTAATTAATCCTTGACCATGAAATCAAGTTTTATAAAAAAGTATAGACAAAATATAAGTCAAAATTCAGAAAATATTATTGAAGCTATTAAATATTCTTTTGAGTTGACTGATATATATGGTATTGTAAAAATTAATACAGCAATATCAGAAGCAGCAGTTAAGTTTGATCTCAATGAAGATTATTTACGAGATATGATAAATAATGATTCTTTTATTACAAAAAATATAGAAGATTTAACGAAAGGAAAATGATATGAGTGATATAAAAAATGTTCTTGTAAAAAATATTATAGATAAAAGATATACAAGAGCAAGCAATGATTTGGGTGCAATTTTAAAAGATAAAGCATATGGTGCTATTGATAGATTTAAAGATGCATTTAAATTAAATATACCCGAACCGGGGGAACCCGAATCAATTTCTGTAACACCAGAAACCGTAGATCAAAAGGGAGAGGAATGATGAAGTTAATAACAGAACATACTAATGAGATAGAATATATTGTTGAAGGAAATGGTAAGGAACAATATATACAAGGTATCTTTATGCAATCTGATATTAAAAATCAGAATGGTAGAGTATATCCCTTTTCTGTTCTAAAAAAAGAAGTTAAAAAATTCAACAAAAATTATGTTAAAGAAGGTCGAGCTCTTGGTGAGCTTGGTCATCCTATGGGTCCTGTTATTAATTTAGATAGAGTTTCTCATGTTATTAAAGAACTTTATGAAGATGGTAAGAATTTTATTGGTAAAGCAAAAGTAATGGACACACCAAACGGTAAGATCGTTAAGAATTTTATTAGTGAGGGTGTCAAACTTGGTGTATCTTCCAGAGGAATGGGAAGTATTAAAACAAATAAAAGTGGTGTAAATGAAGTACAGAAAGATTTTGTTTTATCCACAGTTGATATTGTTGCTGACCCGTCAGCTCCTGATGCATTTGTAAATGGCATTATGGAAGGCAAAGAATTTTGGTGGGATGGTGATATTATTCGTGAAAGAGATGCTGATTTGGTGAAAAAATCAATTTTATCATCAAGCTATCGTGATTTAGAAGCTAAAAAATTGGAAATGTTTGAGAAATTTCTTGGAAAATTGTAATCTTATAAATATATAGTAACCAAAATTGTACTTAAAGGAGTATTAAAATGGCTAAAGACGAACAAGTAGAGGATGGAGAAATTGAGGAGAAAATTATGGAAGCAGCGAAAAAAGCTGATGCGAAAACTAAAAAAGAAGATGGATTCGGTTTAGATAAAAAAGATGATGAGGAAGAAGAAGAGGAAGAAGAAGTAGAAACCAAAAAGAAATCTAAGAAAGAAGCTAAAAAATCTTCTAAGGATGAAGAAGAAGAGGAAGAAGAAGTTGAAGAAGGCGAACTCCCACCAGCATTGAAAAAGGCAATTGCCAAGAAAAAGAAAAAAGATGGTGGTGATGATGAAAAGGAAGAGGAAGATGAGTCTAAAAAGTCTAAGAAGGATGAGGAAATCGAAGTAGATGTTTCTGAAGACGTTTCTGCATTGATTGATGGAGAGGATCTTTCAGAGGAGTTCAAAACAAAAGCTGCAACAATTTTTGAAGCAGCTGTCAAATCTAAAATAGCTAAGATTCGTAAACAAATTCGTGACGAAAATAAAATTGAAAATGATGAGCGTACAGAAACTTTGCAAGCAGATATGACAGAAAAGATGGATACTTATTTGAACTATGCAATAAAAGAATGGATGGAAGAAAATAAACTCGCTGTTGAACAAGGTGTTCGCAACGAAGTTACAGAGAGTTTTATTTCTGGTTTGAAGAAGTTGTTTGAAGAGCATTATATTGACGTTCCAAAAGAGAAGGAAGATGTCTTTGAAAGTCTTGTTGTCGAGAATAAAGAGTTGGAAGAAAAACTTGACGAACAATCAGCTAAACATATGGATACCGTGAAAGAACTTAATACATACAAAGCTAAAGACGCGTTCCGAGATATTACAGATGGAATGGTTGATACTGATGTTGAAAAAATGAAAGAGTTAACCGAAGATGTTTCATTTGAAACTGATGAACAATATCGAGAGAAACTCAATGTTATTAAAAATAGCTACTTTAAGTCAGATCAAAAGGTAGACAATGACAATAAAGAAACTGCAGCTACAAATAAACCAGTAACGGATGGAACAGGTGATGCTTCAATGACAAATGTTCTGGATGCAATTTCTAAGTCAATTCGTAAATAAATTTATGGAATGAGTGAAGTTTTAAATTTAATTAATTAACTAATATTAAAGGAGTAAGTAATATGTATATGTCTGAATCTGTTTCTGAGAAATGGAAAAGCGTGATGGATCATGCCGACCTTCCAGAAATTAAAGATACTTATAAAAGAGATGTAACTTTACGTCTACTTGAGAATCAAGAGAAGTTTCTTCAAGAAGCTTCACCTACAGTAAGTGCGGGCGCTATGCCTGATACAGCTGGTGTTGCTAAATGGGATCCAATTTTGATTGCTCTAGTTCGACGCGCAATGCCTCAAATGATTGCTTATGATGTTTGTGGTGTTCAGCCAATGTCTGGACCTACGGGACTCATTTTTGCTATGCGTTCTAAGTACGATGGGTTTACTGGTGCTGGTAATGCTGGTGAAGCATTTGGTGCTTTAGGTACTGCTGCTGACGAAGCTGACACAGGACATTCAGAAGCTAACGCTGCTGCAACTACTGCTCATACAACAACCACAAGTTCTGCTAATCCGTTTACGGGTACATGGAATACTGGTGATGGTATGTCAACAGCATCTGCTGAAGCAATGGGTGATGCCACTGCTAATTCTTTCAGCGAGATGGAGTACTCAACAGAACTTGCTCAGGATCTAAAAGCCGTTCACGGTTTGGATGCTGAAACAGAACTTGCGAATATTCTTTCTACAGAGATTCTGCAGGAAATTAATCGAGAAGTAATTCGTACTATTTACTACTCAGCAAAACGTGGTGCTTCTGTTGATACAGCAACACAATACACATTTGATTTAGATACAGACTCTAATGGTCGTTGGTCTGTTGAAAAATTCAAAGGACTTTTGTATCAGATTGAACGTGATCGAAATGAAATCGGACACACCACAAGGCGTGGTCGAGGAAATTTTGTAATCTGTTCTGCTGATGTTGCTTCTGCTTTGGCAATGGCCGGTGTTTTGGATTATGCCCCTGCTATTGATACCAATATCAAAGCTGACGATACAATGAGTACTTTTGCTGGTACAATGAATGGTATGAAAGTATATGTTGATCCTTACTACACCTCTGAAGTTGGACAGATGTATTGTGTAGGTTATAAGGGTTCTAGTTCATATGATGCTGGTATGTTTTATTGTCCTTACGTTCCATTACAAATGGTTCGTGCTATGGGCGAGAATACGTTCCAGCCGAAAATTGGTTTCAAGACCCGTTATGGTCTAGTTGCTAATCCTTTCACCGCGAACACACAGCATGCTAATACCTATTACCGTAAGGTACTAGTTACTAACTTGATGTAAGTTTGCGTTTTGAATATAGAGGAGGGTGGTTTCGGCCACCCTCTTTTTTATTTTAGCTTGACTTGAGCTGTTTCTAGTGTTAAACTTGTTATGTTAGTTAGGGTTTAAGTATTATAAATATTAATATCATGGCTATATTAAATCAACCAACAAATTTAAATTTATTACAAACAGTAGCTTTTGAAACTAGTTTTCTTAGGATTCCAAATGTAAGCTATTTTTGTCAATCAGTTAACATTCCCGGAATGGTTTTGGGTACAGCTCTTCAAGCTACTCCATTTTCTGATATTCCGATCGAAGGAGAGAAACTTACTTTCGATCAATTAAATGTTAGTTTTCTAGTAGACGAAGATTTACAAAATTATCAGGAAATATATAGTTGGTTATTGTCTATGGGATTCCCTGATAATTTCACCCAATTTACATCTTTAAAAAATCCTCCAGTATCGAGTGCAACCAATAGTATGAAATCAGATATGTCTATTATGATTCATACAAATAAATCAAATTCTAATTACAAAATATCCTTTAAAGATGTTTTTCCAATTGCACTAGGCCCAATCAATTTCTCCGCAGCTGCATCAACACTTGATCCTATAGTGGTAGAAGCATCATTCCTTTTTACTAGTACATTTACCATTGACAAAATATAGCTTGTAATACTCTTTCAATATGATATAATAAGTATATGAAAATTGAAGATGTTAAGAGTATGATGAGTAAAGATTCTAAGATTGATAATTCTTCATTAGACCATGAAGCATTGCGTACACCAGAATTGTGTTCAAAATATAACCAGTTATTATATGAAGAAAGACAAATATTAGATTTTATGCAAGTCGAGTATGATATTATAAGAATGAAACGCTGGAGATACTATCAAGGAAAAGCAGATCCTGAAGAATATGAAAAAGAACCATTTAACCATAAAGTATTGCGTGGTGATGTTGATATATATTTAAAATCAGATTTAAGAATTATTGAAGCAGATCAAAAAATTGCTGGACAAAAACACAAAATTAAAATGATAGAAGAATTTTTAAAAGATTCATTATGTCAAAGATCATGGTTAATAGGTCATGCAATAAAATGGAAAATGTTAAGTGAGGGACTTTTGTGATTGTTGTTGGGAAACAAAACGAAACATATTTACAGATTTCTTGTGAAAGACATATAGCTTATGAATTGAATGAGTATTTTTCATTTAAAGTTCCTAATGCAAAATTTCATCCAAAATTCCGTGCAAAAATGTGGGATGGTAAAATACGATTATTCAATATTCGTACAGGACAATTATATTTTGGTTTATATCCTTATTTAAAGACATGGGCATCTAAACACGATTATTCAATCAAGACAGATGTTTTAGAAGTAACGCCGTTATCTGGATTAGAAATTAAAGACATTAAAGAATTTTTTGATTCGTTAAATCTTCATTGTAAGAATCAACCAATAGTACCAAGAGATTATCAAGTAGAATCTTTTTTGCATTGTGTAAAATCAGAGAGGACTTTATTACTCTCACCTACATCATCAGGTAAGAGCTTGGTTATATATTCTTTAATAAGATGGCATCAAAGAATATTGGATGATGATAAGATATTGATATTAGTTCCAACAACCAATTTGGTGCAACAGATGTATAATGATTTTAAAGATTATTCATCTCATCAGCCAGGATGGAATGTTAAGGAACAATGTCATATTATATATTCGGGTAGAGAGAAAATCACAGATAAAAAGATTGTCATTTCTACATGGCAATCATTATATCGTTTAGGTAAGTCATTCTTTGACCAGTTTGGTATGGTGATAGGAGATGAGGCACATTTATGTAGTGCAGATTCATTGAGAGGTATACTTGAAAAAATGACTAGTTGTAGATATCGTTTTGGTACAACTGGCACATTGACAGACTCTAAGACAAACAAATTGGTACTAGAAGGTCTGTTTGGTACTGTATATAAGGCAATTACAACGAAGGAATTGATGAAGGGTAAACATATATCTGATTTAAAAATACAATGTTTGTTATTAAATTATCCAGAAGAAACGAGAAAGAATTTAAAGAAAGCTACATATCAAGAAGAAATAGATTTTGTTGTTGGATGTGATGAGAGAAATAAGTTTATTTCTAAATTAGCTCTTGCACAGAAAGGGAATACACTTATACTTTTTAATTATGTAGAGAAGCACGGTAAAGTTTTACACGAAATGTTGCGACATAGTACGAGCAAGAATCGGCAAGTATTTTTTATTGCAGGTGAAACACCTGTTGAAGATCGTGAAGAAATTCGTAGTATAACTGAAACAGAAAAACGGGCAATAATTGTTGCAAGTTCTGGTATACTATCAACTGGTGTAAATATTAAAAATCTTCAATCATTAATATTTGCCCACCCGTATAAAGCTAAAGTACGAAATTTACAGTCTATAGGTCGTATATTACGATTGGATGATAAAGACAATCAAGCTGTCTTATATGATATAGTTGATGATTTAAAGTGGAAGAAAAGGGATAATTATGGCTTGAAACATTGGAGAGAAAGAGTTAAAATGTATAATGATGAAAAATTTGATTATGATTTTGAAATGATACCACTTAATAAGTAGAGGACAAGATGGGAAAGACATATCGAAAAGATGTATCAGAAAGAAGCAAGAAAAAAAAGAAGCAAAAACATATTTGGAAAAAGTTTCAAATTAGAAATGAATTAAAAGAGGTGGTACAGGATTATGAAAACAATGAGGAAGTGTCCGAATTGTCAGATGAAAACATTAAAGCAGATAGCTGAAGGACTTGGTGGTAGAACTTGGTATGTAGATTATAAATGTGATAAGTGTGACCATTTTGAAAATCAACCATGTTCAACATGTAAACCCGACCCTCTATGGGCAACAGAATATTCTGTTAGTAGTATGAAATCAACACCAATAGGAATTAATGTAAAGAACTGGCCAGATAATGATTAATGAATTGACAGGCAAATTACAGATTAAAATTTATAGAGAAACTGATAATCCATTACCAACATTTAAGAATCGTGGTGATGCTGGTATGGATATTCGTTCTAATG
>LWDU01040950.1_pt1 | contig 14924 bp, 15 predicted proteins | sample 727161 | NCBI WGS metagenome assembly LWDU01 (sample SAMN04566230, study PRJNA314399) | hydrothermal vent metagenome | isolation source: deep sea hydrothermal plume seawater | place: Mexico: Gulf of California, Guaymas Basin | collected 2004-07-11 | reverse complement strand
AAAAAAAGGCCGATGTTTTTCAACATCGGCCTTTTTAAACAGAAATAAATCTGAAAAAGTCTTAACGTTTTGAGTATTGAGGACGTTTTCTCGCTTTGTGTAATCCCACTTTCTTACGTTCAACACAACGTGAGTCACGGGTTACATAGCCTGCTGCTCTCAATTGAGGGCGTAATTCTTCATCAAAGTCCATTAATGCTCTTGTTACACCATGACGGATTGCACCGGCTTGGCCTGAAGGTCCCCCTCCTTTAACAATGACATTTAAGTCAAAGTCTGATGTCTTTTCTAGAAGCTCTAGTGGTTGTTTTGCAACCATTTGATCGGTTTTTCGACCAAAATACTCTTCTATAGATTGGCTGTTTATAGTGAATTTTCCTGTACCAGTCACTGCGTAAACACGTGCTACTGCACTTTTACGACGTCCTGTTCCGTAATATTGAGCTGCCATGGTCTATCCTATAATTCCAATACTTTGGGTTGTTGAGCTTGATGGTCGTGATTCGGTCCTGCGTAAACTTTTAGTTTCTTGAACATGGCACGGCCTAGCGGGTTTTTAGGTAACATACCTTCAACTGCTTTATTAATAATACGATCAGGGAAAGTTTTTCTTAACTTTCCTAGGGTTACCGATTTTAAACTGCCGATGTAACCTGTGTGATGGTAGTATATTTTGTCGGTTTCTTTGTTACCAGTAACACCAATTTTTTCCGCGTTAACGACAATAATATAATCGCCGGTGTCAACGTGAGGTGTGTATTCTGGTTTATGTTTGCCGCGAAGACGTCGTGCAATTTCAGTAGCAAGGCGACCTAAAGTCTTTCCTTCCGCATCAATTACGTACCAATCGCGCCTAACTTCTGCTGGTTTTGCACTAAATGTTTTCATTGTTACTTAGTTTGTTGAGGCCATTAAAGAGCGAGAATTTTACTGGTTTTTTCAATATTATTCAAGTTTATTTATAGCTTAATCTTTAAAGAATGTAACTTACGGTATAAATGGGTTCTTTCCATGCCGACTGCAGCAGCTAATTTGGCGACACTGCCTCCTGTTTTTTCAAAATGATATTCTAAATAGGATTTCTCAAAATGTTCTCTGGCTTCTTTCAGCGGAAAATTAAAAAACTCAGGAATGGAGGTGTTGATTAACGATTTATCACTGTTTGAACCTAATGCTGTTTTAGTTTCATTTAGTTCAATATCATCGCCAGCCCCTAAAATCATTAGGCGTTGAACCAGATTTCTGAGTTCTCTGACGTTACCTGGCCAAGTATAATTGCGCAAATAATTTTGTGCAGCAATAGTAAACTTTCTAAAAGGTAATTTTTCGACGTTAATAAAATGATCGACATAAAAGTTGAGTAATTCTGGAACATCTTCGCCATGTTTTCTTAACGGTGCAATTTCGATAGAGACTTCGTTAAGCATGTAATAGAGATCCTGACGAAATCGTCTGGCATTGACTTCTTTTTGTAGGGATTCACGTGTTGAAGCGATGATCCTGACATCAACACGCACGGATTCACTACCGCCCACTCTAAGAAAAGAGCTGGATTCCAGCGCACTAAGCAATCGTGTTTGGGTTTCCGCATCCATGCCGGCAATTTCACCTAAAAACAAGGTGCCGCCTTGCGCTTGTTCCAGCAGGCCTTGATAGACTTTGCCATTTTCTTCTTTGCCAAAGAATTCGACGGCAGAGTTTTCAGGGAAAATGCTGCCCACGGCAACATCAATGAACGGTCCTTCGCGGCGGCTGGTGTTATTGTGCAGATAATGGGCAAATAACTCTTTACCTACCCCGGCTTCACCTACCAGCAATACTTTGGCATTATGCTGGGATAAACGCTTAAGCTGGTCTTTTGTACGCTCTATAACGGCGCTTTTACCAATGGGCTCTATGTCCAGCATTAGCTGTTGTTTAAGCCCTGCATTTTCACGTTGTAAGTGGCTGGTTTCTAGTGCGCGTTCGACGGTTAGTAACAGCTTGGCTAAGGATAAGGGTTTTTCCAGAAAGTCGTATGCACCGAGCCTGGTGGCTTCTACGGCAGATTCAACAGAGCCATGCCCAGACATCATAATCACCGGGCAAAGGGGTTGATTGCTAGCAGCCCATTCTTTTAGCAGGGTGATACCATCCGTGTCAGGCATCCATATGTCCAGTAAAATCAATTGGGGCTGGTGTTGATCTTTTGCCAGCCTGGCGGCCGCTGCATGTTCAGCCATGCTAACTTGATAACCTTCATCTTCAAGAATTTCTGAAACCAGTTGTCTTATATCAGGTTCATCATCAACCACTAAAATGTGAGGTGATTTTGTATTCAATGTTGCTTCCTACGTTGTGGGTAACTGAATAATAAAGCCAGCGCCTTCATTATACGTTGTATCTGCCCAGATTACGCCCCCATGTTCTTCAATAATTTTTTTAACGATGGCCAGACCTAACCCCGTGCCTTTAATTTTTGTAGTGACGTAAGGTTCGAAAATTGTGTTGATTTGTTGTTCATCAAGCCCGCTACCATTATCATAAATGGTTAATTCAACGTATTCCGAGTTGTGGCGAAATACTTTGTCCAATGTTATTTCTATTTGGCCATTGTCAGGAATGGCTTCCTGAGCGTTTTTAAGTAGATTATGCAAAACCTGTCGAATACTGACGGGGTTTGCATTAATCATAATATTGGTCACTTGAAATGTGGTTTTAATATGGATGGTGGGCGATAAATACAAGAGTAAAACTTCATTGACCAGTTTATTAAGATTAATATGCTCCACGAGTTCTTTGCTTGGTTTGGCGTATTCTGAAAAGTCATCAACCATAGATTTCAGGGCTTCTACTTGATTGACAATGGTCTGGGTTGAGCGTAGCAGAATCTGTGCATGTGTGGCAGATAGTTCAGCAGATAATTTATGCTGTAATCTTTCGGCTGCCAACTGAATCGGGGTTAACGGATTTTTGATTTCATGCGCCAGACGCCGGGCAACTTCAGCCCATGCGGCATTTTTTTGCGCCTGAATTAAATCGGTAATATCGTTAAAAACCACAATGGCACCTACACGATCCCCTGAATAGTCAAATAACGGGGTGCCTCTGCACAGTAACTCCTGACGCCCATTACTGCTCAAAAAAGCAAATCTGTGTTCCCAGATGTCCTCTGCTTGTTGTAGCAGTATTTGTATGTTGTTCAATAATTGTGCTAACTCGGTGTGAGTTTTTGCAATATCTAATAAAGTTTTTCCCACAAAATGACTGACTTGTATGTGTAATATTCTGTAGGTGGCCTGATTTGCAGTACGGATGGTATGCGTGTCACTAAAACTGATCACACCGGCGGTTAAATTAGATAACACGGTTTCCAGGTAGGCGCGCTGGTGTTCCACTTCCATACTAGCGGCACGTGTTTCATCGCTAGATTGTGCAATTCGCTGGGTCATGGCATTAAACGACTCTACCAGAAAACCCAAGTCATCTTGCGACATGACGGGGAGTTGTTGCCTATAGTTTCCATTAGCAACGTCCTGGGTGCCTTTTACCAATTCTTTAACCGGGGCAACGATTTGTCTAATGCTGATGAAAGCGACCCAGATGGCGGCCAATAAACTTAATAGTAAAACTAAAGATAACACCAGGATAAAACTGGTTTTTAAAGAATCACGTAGAAATGACATCTGCTGAAAACGGATAAATGCAAAATCTATGGAGTCAGTCAGGTCTGCGATGCGTAAGGGGACGTGAAATAATGCTTGTAAATAGCGAGGTTCATCATCATGAACTGCAACGATGACATGAATATACAAGCCGTCATTTTCACTGGGGCTTAAGGCATAATACTCCTGGTTCTGTCGGGCTTGTAACCAGATATGTTCTTCCGGTATTTTAGGCAGAATANNNGCTATTTGTCGTGTTTGCTTTAAATGTAATCGCATTCTATGATCAAGTGATACTTCACTGAGCTCTAGTGCATCCTCCATAGCCCTATCTGTTTCCACATTAAACCAGCTGTCTATGCCCTGATGTAAAAACTGTACTGAAAAATAAAACACAATGACTGCAGGTGCTATGGCCAATAAAACAAATAAGGAAACCATTCGGGTGGTGAGTCTTGACCCTGCTGCTCTCTTTTTTAATTCACGTAGCAGTGAGTAAACATTGATAGCAACGAGAATAAATAAAGTCAGTGAACCCAGGCTATTGCCCAGTAATAACCAGGAATAAATATCGTTAAGTTCAGAAGATTCCTGAGTTGCTGTACTCATCAGCTGTAAAGACAGCAGGATGACGCCGAATAAAATAAGGCTGAAAATACGAACAGGTATCTTTAATTTTGTAATTGCCATAAGGTCCAGGGACTGGATAATGCCCATTGCGGATTAAAATAAGACATAGGCCGTAAGGGGGTCGGCAATGTTTCGCGGTTAAACTGTATTCTAATAGCAACTAGGTATTTTATACCTGATTGTAACAAGCGTTGGTCAATGAGATGGAAGTTGCGGAGGGTAGACATATAGTTCAAGGCAGCGGTTAAGCTTGAAAACATGTTTTTTGAGCTAGGCTCTGCCTGCTCAACGCTATACAAATTCAATAGAGCATGGTTTTGCATCTGATAACTCAGGATTGATTCTGTTATGGTCGTATCGTAGAAAATGCCTGCTTGCTGTATTTTGATGTGCACAGACCAGTTTAAAGGGATGCCATTTTCTAAGGCTTCTTTTGCTATTGGGCTCAAGCGGTAGACGATGTCGGCATTTAATTCGTGATTGCTGCCTTGTAAAGTGATGTTCACATGGGGGATGGATGCAGCAAATTCCGCAGAGCACACCTGTTGAGAGCTTAAGCTGAACAACAAGGTGATTATGCCAAGTCGCTTATGTTTTAAGCAACTTGGCATAATAAAACCCATCCATATCAAAATCGCCCGTTAACACTTGTCGCCCAAACTTTCTCTGTATACCCCAGGTTGCGTTAATGCGTATTTCGGATGCATCGGCATGATGTTTTAAAAAGTCTTCAATTTGGTTTTCGTTTTCCTGTTTTAGAATGGAACAGGTGGCATATAATAAAATCCCGCCGGGTTTTAAACGCTTCCAGGCGGCTTTCAAGATTTTTTGTTGTATAAGTCGCAATGCATCAATGTCACTTTCACGGCGCAAAACCTTGATGTCAGGATGGCGTCTTATCACACCGGTGGCAGAGCAGGGCGCATCCACTAAAATACGATCAAAAAGTTGGTTTTCCAGCCATGAGTCTGGGTCAGTTGCATCACCCGCTAGGAGTGTGGCCTGAAGGTTTAAGCGCTGTAAATTCTCTCTTACCCTGTCGAGTCTTTGCTCATCTATGTCAACGGCAAGTAATGATACGGAATCGGTGTTTCTTTCAAGTATGGCAGCTGTCTTACCTCCGGGTGCGGCACATAAATCCAGTACGCTATGATGAGCATGAACATCAAGTAATGAGGCGGCTAATTGCGCTGCAGTGTCTTGTACAGACACCAGTCCGGCACTAAACCCGGGGAGTTTATCGACAGTCACTGCTTGGTTAAGCACAATGGCGGTATCAGAAAAGGGCAGCGTGTGGGCAGCAATGGCTTGTTCAGCCAATAAGTCAAGATAACCGTCACGGCTATTTTTTGCCAGGTTTACCCGTAAGGCCATAGGTGCTTGTTTATTGTTCTCCTGAAAGAGTTTTAAAGCATGGTCAGGCCAATCCGTAGTAATGTGATGAATGAGCCAGGAGGGGTGAGAATAGCAGGCTGAACTTTGTTGATCGGCTTGTTGATTCAGGGCTTCCTGTTCACGGATAAATTGGCGGAGGACGCCATTAATTAAAGACTTTGCCCAGCTTTTTTTCTTGGCTGCCGAGACTGTTTCTGAAACTGCGGCATGAGGTTTTACTCGCATATAGTGCAATTGAAACAGGCCGATAATCAGCAACATTTTAATATCACTGTCTTTGTTTCTAAGGGGTTTGTCTAACAATTGCTGAAGGATATAGTCCAGACGATGATACTGGCGAATTACCCCGTAGCATAAGGCCTGTATAAAGGCCGAGTCTTTAGGGCTTTCAATGGGCTGTAAAGCCGTATCTAAAGCCTGAGTCAGCGATTGACCGTCTTTAATTACTGATGATAAGACCCTGGCACTGATGTGTCGTAAATTCATTTGTTTAAGCACCTATCCCAAGAATAGTACCGTCAATATTATGCGCATTTAAAAAAGCTTGAATATCCATGCGTTTTTTCCCCGGCAGTTGAATTTCGAGTAAATCAATAATACCGTTTCCAGTGCTGACACTGATACGCTTGTTTTTTTGCACCACTGTCCCAGCAGGGAGTTTATTGGTTTCAGGGGCTATAGTGGCTTTCCAGATGCGTAGGATCTTATCCTGGCATAAGGTTTGAGCGACAGGCCAGCTGTTAAGTCCCCGGATGTGTCTGTCAATTTCTATTGCTGAAAGATTCCAGTTTATTAAGGCTTCTTTTTTGTCCAGCTTTTCTGCGTAGGTGACTAATGACTCATCCTGTTTTATGGCAACCGATGTGCCAGCAGCAATTTGAGATAAGACCTTGAGTAGACCGCTTGCACCCAGGTCCGCTAATTTGTCATGTAAATCACTACTGCTGTGATGTGCTTCAATCAGGCATTGTTCTTTATGTAACATATCCCCCGCATCCAGTTTTTTAATAATTTGCATGATGGTAATGCCAGTCATTTTATCGCCAGCCATTAAGGCACGATGAATGGGGGCGGCACCTCGCCAGCGTGGCAATAAAGAACCGTGGATATTGATACAGCCCAGAGATGGGATATCTAAAATAGATTGAGGCAGTAGGATGCCATAAGCGACCACCACCATCAGATCGGCCTCCAAGGATGAAAATAAAGCGATATCTTCAGCTGTTTTTAAGGTTTCTGGTTGAAAAACAGGGATGTCAGCACTTAATGCCAGTGTTTTAACAGGGCTGGGGCTTAGTTTACGGCCTCTGCCTGAGGGTCTGTCAGGCTGGGTATACACGGCACACACCTGATGATTCGAGGCAATCAGTTGTTGCAAGGCAGGTACGGCAAAGTCAGGCGTTCCGGCAAAAATAATTTTCATTGTTATCTTTTACCTTGCTGTTTATGAATTTTATCCAGTTTGGCTTTGATTCTTTGTCGTTTAAGTGGTGATAAATAATCGACAAATAATTTGCCGTCAAGATGATCTATTTCATGTTGAATACAGACAGACAAGAGTTCATCCGCTTCCAATTCAAAGGTTGCCCCCTCTTTATCGACGGCTTTTATTTTTATGTGTTCGGCACGCGTTACCTTTTCAAAAAAACCAGGGACCGATAGACAGCCTTCTTTAGACTCTTCAATGCCTGTTTCTTCAATAATTTCAGGATTAATCAGGCATAAGGGTGCGTCTTTTTCATCACTGATATCAATCACAATGACACGCTGATGAACATTGACTTGGGTTGCCGCTAAGCCGATTCCTTGAGACTCGTACATGGTTTCCAGCATGTCATCAATTAGTGTTTTGATGGTTTGATCGAAAATAGTAACCTGTTTTGCTTGGGTGCGTAATCGCTTATCAGGAAATTCAAGAACAGTTAAAATGCTCAATTACAACTCCACTTTAAAAATGTTTAAATACTGGGATTTTATCTGATTTCATCTAAACTTTAAATTCAGATTAGGATAATTTTATAAGTGTGCCAAAAAATGGTTGATCTAAAAACTTTGAGTTTAGTGTTTTCTGGCCTTATTAGTATGAATACCACCCGGCTCAATATACTGTGGTAAAAGGCGATACTTTATGGGGCGTTTCTGGCCAATTTATGGAAAATCCGAGGCAATGGTCCCAATTATGGATGAATAACCCTCAAATTAAAAATCCAGATTTGATCTATCCAGCGGATACTTTGTATTTTTCTGGGGTGGATGGTCGGCCGCAACTCGGTTTTTCTAAAGCGGTCGTGGTTAAGCCCCGGATAAGGGTATCTCCAATAGCAGCAGCCAGTGAAATTATTCCTAGGGATGCTATTTCACAATTTTTAATATCACCCAAAGTGGTAGGCCCCAAGGTGTTATCTCAGTCTCCTTATGTTGTTGACTTTGCAGGTGAACACATGATTGCAGCTGCGGGTGATAAAGTCTATGTTAAAGCAATTACTGCGCCAGAAAGTCTCCGTTATACCATTTATCGGGAAGGTGAGGTAGGGTATGAAGCAAAATATATTGCCGATGCAATGCTAGAAAAGGCAGGTGACCCCGCGACCCTCAGAGTGATTAGATCAAGCCGTGAAATCCATAAAGGTGACAGGCTTATGGTCAGTGACAAGGGTGAACTCGCATTGAATTATTTTCCGCACGCCCCTCAGAAACCTATTATGGGTAGTATTATCAGTGTCTTCGAGGGTGTTTCTCAAATTGGACAATATCATGTTGTAGTGATTGATAAGGGATTGGTGGATGGGCTTGAAACCGGACATCTCCTTGATGTCTATCAGCGTGGCGATATAGTGCCTGATCGCGATACTGAGGAAACACACAGTGCGGTTAAGTTACCTGATGAATTAGCCGGTGTATTAATCGTTTTTCGCCCCTTTCAACGCTTGAGTTATGCTTTGGTGCTGGAAGCGACACAAGCAATACATTTGCTTGATATCGTGCAAACACCTTAAACTGTATACTTTCTTAAATTTCTTACTTCATTTTTATTTTTTTCAGTGATGGTATCGGTAGCAAGCTCGCTTAAATATTGGCTTTTATTGTTAAGAGCCCCTGGTATTGGCAGTAAAACATTTTTAAACACGCTGGATTCATATCAGCCTGAACAATTATTTAAGCAATCGCATAGTCGGCTTGCTGTGTTAGGGTTAAAAGATCAAAGTATTGATTTTATAAAAAATCCGGATTGGACGCTGATTGAACAGGATTTAGATTGGTTAAAGCAGCAAGGTAACAGTGTTTTAACTATTAATGATGCTTTGTATCCTTATCAGTTAAAGCAAATCGATAATCCGCCTCCCTTACTCTTTGTCAGAGGGAATGAACATATTTTATCTCAGCGGCAAATAGCTATCGTAGGGAGTCGAAACCCATCGGCTTCAGGCTTACAGACGGCGACAGCATTTGCAAAATCCCTGTCACAAGCCGGTTTTATCATAACCAGTGGTTTGGCTTTGGGCATTGATGCAGCCAGTCATCAAGGTGCATTAAATGCGGGGGGTGAGACGATTGCTGTGGCTGGTACGGGCTTAGATCGAGTTTATCCTGCACGCAACAAACGTTTGGCAACGGATATTGTTAATTCCGGTGCTCTTATTTCTGAATTTCCACCCGGCACTGCAGCGCAAGCAAATCATTTTCCAAGAAGGAATCGAATTATCAGTGGGCTTTGCATGGGATTATTAGTGGTAGAGGCCGCTCAACGCAGTGGATCCTTGATTACAGCAAGAATGGCATTGGAAGCCAATCGGGAAGTTTTTGCCATTCCAGGTTCTATTCATAACCCTTTGGCGCGCGGTTGTAATGCCTTGATCAAGGAAGGTGCTAAACTGGTTGAAAACACCCATGATATTTTTTCAGGAAAACTTACAATCAGTGCTTGACCTGGAGCAGCAAAATCTATTGAATCTCATTATGTTTAGCCCCACATCCATTGATTGGTTGGTGCAAGAATCCGGATATTCAGTGGAAGTTATATCATCCATGTTATTGATGTTCGAGCTACAAGGCTCTATTGCAACGGTACCCGGGGGCTACATCCGGACTAAATAAAAAGGTTATATGAAAGAAAATATATTTGATGTTCTCATCTATCTGTTTGAAAATTATTTTGATGATGACATAGCGTTACTTCCTGATAGTGAAGGTGTTAAATCCGAATTACTGCAAGCGGGTTTTGAATCCGCTGAAGTAAACAGTGCTTTTGATTGGTTGGGGGGGTTGGCAAAACAGAGTGACAGCACCTCCAGTATATCTTCATCATTTCGAATTTTTGGTGCTCAAGAACAGAAAAAGCTGGATATAGAATGTCGTGATTTTTTGCTTTTTCTGGAGCATGGCGGAATTTTAACTGCATCGACCCGGGAAATTGTGATTGATAGGGTCATGGTACTGGAACATGAAGCATTGTCATTATTGAGTCAGTCTGATGATGTGGCTTTTTCGAGAATGGAAGATATTGTTTACGAATTAACCCCCGCACTTTTACATTAATTATTAAAGAAAGCATGAGTAAAAATCTTGTCATTGTAGAGTCACCTGCCAAATGTAAAACCATCGAGAAATATTTAGGTAAAGATTTTCGAGTATTAGCATCATACGGTCATGTAAGAGACTTGGTTCCAAAAGAAGGCGCTGTCAATACAGATAATGATTTTGCCATGAAATATCAGCTGATCGAGCGTAATCAGCGCCATTTACAAGAAATCACTAAATCTGTTAAAAAAGCGGACACATTATATCTCGCCACTGACCCGGATAGAGAAGGGGAAGCTATTTCTTGGCATGTCTTAGAATATTTGAAATCAAAAAAGGCGCTAAAAAATAAGCAGGTGAAACGGGTGGTTTTTCATGAAATCACTAAAAAGGCAGTGACCGAGGCGATTGCAAACCCGACTGAATTATCCATCAATATGGTGAATGCACAGCAGGCGCGCCGTGCTTTAGATTACCTGGTTGGTTTTAACTTGTCGCCTTTGTTATGGAAAAAAATACGTAGAGGTTTATCTGCAGGTCGCGTGCAAAGTCCCGCTTTAAGAATGATCGTTGAACGCGAGCTGCAGATTGAAGCCTTTAAGAAGCGAGAATACTGGACGCATACTGCTGAATTAAGTAGTCATGACCAGCTTTTTAAAGCAAAATTAACACATTTTGCCGGTGAAAAACTCAAGCAATTCAGTATTGTTGACGAGGCCAAGGCTGAAAAAGTAAAACAAATACTGATGGATGCGGCAGATGGTCAATGCGTTGTCGAAAAACTGGAAAAAAAGCAACGCAAGCGAAACCCGGCAGCCCCGTTTATTACTTCGACATTACAGCAAGAAGCTTCCAGAAAACTGGGTTTTACCACCAAAAAAACCATGATGGTTGCACAGCAGCTTTATGAAGGTATTGAGGTTAATGGTGAAACGGCGGGTTTAATATCCTATATGCGTACCGATTCGGTTAACTTGTCAGAAGAAGCATTGGGACAGATTCGAGGCTTAATTGCAGAGAAATACGGTGCAGAAAACGTTCCCAAAGTACCTCGTTTATTTAAAACAAAAGCAAAAAATGCGCAAGAGGCGCATGAGGCGATCAGACCCACATCGGCTTTTAATTTGCCGGATGAAATTAAAAAAAACCTGACAGCAGATCAATTTAAACTGTATGAATTGATCTGGAAACGAACCGTGGCTTGCCAAATGGTTCATGCGACGCTTAATCAGGTTGCTGTTGATTTAAGTTGTGGCAGTAAAGAAAATGTTTTTAGAGCGACAGGGTCTACCATTGCCAAGCCTGGGTTTATGGCTGTTTATCTAGAAGGCAAGGATGACGCTAAAGAGGGTGACGATAATAAAGAGAGCTTTTTACCGCCGATGGAAGAAGGTCGTCCTGTTGCTCTTAAAGCCATTATTGCCGCTCAGCATTTTACAGAACCTCCACCTCGGTTTGGTGAGGCAAGTTTAGTCAAATCCCTGGAAGAACATGGTATTGGCCGACCATCCACTTATGCGGCCATTATCTCGACCTTGCAAAATAGAGAATATGTTACGCTGGAAACCAAACGGTTTTATCCGACGGATGTAGGACGCATCGTTAATAAATTTCTGACTGATCATTTTACTAAATATGTTGATTATGATTTTACCGCAAATTTAGAAGATGATCTGGATGCCGTTGCGAGAGGAGAAAAAGAGTGGGTTCCTTTGATGCATGCTTTTTGGAAGCCGTTTACGCAATTAATTGACGAGAAAGAAGCCAGTGTTCAGCGTAAAGATGTGACTCAGGAAGTGATTGATGAGAAATGTCCTGAATGTGACAAACAACTTTCTATTCGCTTAGGCCGTAATGGGCGGTTCATTGGCTGTACAGACTATCCCACATGTTCCTATACGCGTAATTTGAATGATGATGGTGCAGAGGCACCAGCACCGGAAATTGTCGAGGGCAGAGTTTGTCCTAAGTGTGAATCAGATTTAGTGATAAAAACCGGACGATACGGTAAATTTATTGGTTGTAGTGGATATCCCAAATGCAAACACATAGAACCCTTGGAAAAACCTTTGGATACCGGGGTAGAATGTCCTCAATGTAATAAAGGCAATATTCTTAAGCGAAAGTCACGTTATGGTAAGGTGTTTTATTCTTGTTCTGAATATCCAACATGTGATTATGCCTTGTGGAATGCCCCGGTAAAAGAAGATTGCCCCGATTGTAACGTCCAGAGAAGGTCTGTCCACAAAAAGCATGTAAATATGCTACGCCCTATGAAGGTGATCCCGAAGATATTAATGGTCCGAAAGAGCTTTCCTGATCAAGGCTTGATGTGACAAGGGTCAAGAGTGTGATTGAACCCATGCTCTTAACTTGAGGCTCATTGTCGCCAAAGTTATCGCCGAATCCTTGCTCTATGCGTTATCGGGTCGTTCATGCTTGGCTCGAAATTTCTGCATACGCTGGGCAGGAATTGAGTCTGCTGAAATAATAGATTGCTGCTAAAAGACTGCGAAAAAAACGGAAATTTTGCTGACACAGGATTGTCAGCTAGCATGACTTCTAGACGGTAAATATTTTTAAGGTAATGCATGTATTAGACTTTTGCAGGCCTAGGGAAGGCCGGGTGAAAGACGATAAAAGGTTTTTAATCGAAACTTACAAGGCTATATGTCATTAGTATCACAATTTAAAATTAGACAAGCGGTACAAAAAATCCAGATAGGTGAGGTTATTGCTTACCCTACAGAGGCCGTGTTTGGATTAGGCTGTGACCCGCTTAATGAGGAAGCAGTCTATAAATTATTAGCCATAAAAAAAAGACAAGTAGACAAAGGACTTATTTTAATTGCCTCTTCGCTTGCGCAACTTGAACCTTATTTACTTTTAGATGACGCTATTATTGATCGCGTGCAAAAAACCTGGCCAGGTGCAGTGACTTGGATAATCCCTGCACAATCCTGGGTGCCAGAATGGTTAACTGGTGAGCATGCTTCATTAGCCGTCAGGGTGACAGCACATCCCGTTGCTCGGCAATTATGTGAACATTACGGTCAGCCTCTGGTTTCAACCAGTGCAAACATAAGTTCAAAGCCTCCGGCAACAAGGTCATGGCAGGTTGCAAAAAGTCTGGGTGCGCATGCGCTGTATATTCTATCCGGCAGGGTTGGGACGCTCAGGCAACATACTTCTATATACAATGTTCTGGATAATCAGCAAATTCGTTAAGAATCATCGGTGGACTGTGCTAATTTAAGCAATCGTTGCAGGGATTGTGAATATTGGCTGGCATCATCGGATCTAATGGTTGCATGAGCCACTTTCCGGCCTTTTCTTGGGTCTTTGTCATAAAGATGAATATGGGCATGAGGAATCTCTAATACACGCTCCGTTGAGGCGGCTCCCCCAATAAAATTAACCATACCTGTATGTCCACGGGCCTTAGTTGAACCTAGAGGCAAATCTAAAATAGCACGTAAGTGATTTTCAAACTGGCTGGTTTCAGCACCTTCTATGGTCCAATGGCCTGAATTGTGTACACGCGGTGCAAATTCATTTGCAAATAATTTGCCATTAACATCAAATAATTCGAGTGCAATAATACCGACATAATCTAAGGCATTCAAAACCCGAACGACGACATCTTCTGCCTGATGCTGTAGAGCATCATTTTTACAGCATTCCGAAACTCGTAAAATCCCTTGTTGATGAATATTTTCAGATAAAGGGTAAAAAACAATTTCACCGCTTGCGCGTCTTGCTGCGATAATTGAAATTTCTCGTTGAAAGGGCACGAAACTTTCGACAATTGACGGGGCGCCTTGCATTGCATCCCACGCTTGCGCTAATTGACCGGATGATTTTAAAACAATTTGGCCTTTACCGTCATAGCCCATTCTGCGGCTTTTTAAGATCGCAGGGTAAGCTATTGAGGTCATTGCTTGTTGTAAGTCCTCTAAACAGTTAACNNNGGATAGACTTGGGTATGTTCAGCTAAGAACTCGGCAACTTCAGCCGGTACATTCTCAAATTCGTAGGTGATTACATCGGCTTCTTCGGCAAGTTCCGCCAATAAAGCCGGGTCGTCATATTGACCATGCAGGTGTTTTCCTAATCTTGTTGCCCCTGCATCTTTGCTGGGGTCAAGGATAATGAATTCTAACCCTAATGGATAGCCAGACAAGGCAAGCATACGGGCGAGTTGTCCACCTCCTAAAATTCCGATTTTCATTAACTTACCTTTCGCGGGTCAGAATTGGCGGATACCTTGTCAGTCTGGTTTTGTCGATAGTCATTGATGGCGTTACGATATTCAGGATGTTTATTGCTCACAATGGAAGCGGCTAATAATGCCGCGTTGATGGCACCTGCACGACCGATGGCTAATGTACCGACCGGAATACCGGCGGGCATTTGTACGATAGACAATAAGGAATCCATCCCGTTAAGTGCTTTGGATTGTACAGGCACGCCTAATACGGGAATGACTGTCTTAGCCGCAGTCATGCCCGGTAAGTGGGCAGCGCCGCCGGCTCCGCCAATGATTACCTCCAGACCTTTAGCTTCAGCTGTTTCAGCATATTGAAACAATTTGTCGGGTGTTCTGTGTGCAGAAACGACTTCCACTTCATGTGGGATTCCAAGTTGTTTTAGTGTGTCAGCAGCATGAACCATGGTGTCCCAATCTGATGTTGAGCCCATGATAATGCCAATCAATGCTGTCATGTCTATCTCCTG
>LWDU01039629.1_pt1 | contig 14924 bp, 13 predicted proteins | sample 727161 | NCBI WGS metagenome assembly LWDU01 (sample SAMN04566230, study PRJNA314399) | hydrothermal vent metagenome | isolation source: deep sea hydrothermal plume seawater | place: Mexico: Gulf of California, Guaymas Basin | collected 2004-07-11 | reverse complement strand
ATCTATACCGATTTGCACCAACTCGATCCCGATATTGGCCGTCGACGCGAAGAGGGGCATACGTTGATCTGGGGACGGATCAATATGGAAGATTATCGCGATATTGCGTTTTTGCCCGAGTCATTTCTCGCCGCGATAGAAAATGGTTTTGTCATTGCCCGGGATCAGGGCATGAAAGTTATCGTGCGCGGTTCTTACGGGTTTAAAGGACCAGACGGTGATTATACCTCGTATCAGGATCCAGCAAAAGACCATATCAAAAAACACATCGAACAACTGGCGCCGATCTTTGCCGCCAACGCCGATGTCATCGCCCTCTTTGAAGCGGGTTTTATCGGCCCGTGGGGGGAGTGGCATACGACGAAAATTGCGGAAGATTACGACCAGGGTCGGGAGATGCTTTTTCACATTCTCGACCATACGCCAACCGACCGCCTGGTGCTGGTGCGCTATCCCTATTTGAAACAGCAGATTTTCAAAGAGGCTGGCGGTTTTGCTATGGTCGATGCGGGCAATGCCCATAGCGGCGAGCGCGTCGCCCGCGTCGGGCATCACAACGACTGTTTTCTCGCCTCGTCGACCGATTTTGGCACCTATGAGCGCGGCGAAATGACCAGAGCGGAGGAAGTGGCGTATCTAGCGGGTGAAACGCTCTACACCGCTTTTGGTGGGGAGACCTGTCAGATGCATGAGCTTAACGATTGTCGGCGGGCGCTGAGCGAGTTGGCAACGCTCAAAGGCAGCTATCTAAATAGCGGTTATCATCCCGAGGTGCTCGATAAATGGGTCGCGCAGGGGTGTTTCGATGAGGTGAGCCAGCGTCTTGGCGCGCGTTTCGTTTTGACCGAGAGCCGGATTGTGGCTATGGGCGGTCACACTGGGCAACTTGCAGTCGCGGTCGAGTTGGAGAATTGGGGGTTTGCAGCGCTTTATAACGCGCGGGATGTGGAGATCGTGTTAGAAAATGAGGCAAGCGGCGCAGTGCTGGCTTTTGCGGTTGATGCCGATCCGCGTCAGTGGAAGCCGGGGCAAGCGCAGGTGGTTAATACTACATTGGTGCTGCCCGAGGATTTGGCGCCGGGTGTGTATACGGCGCATTTGCACTTACCTGATCCAAGCCCGAGGCTGCGCGATGATCCGCGCTATGCGGTTCGGGTCGCCAATTCAGGGGTTTGGGACGGGGAGCGCGGTTATAATAAACTGGCCAGTGGTATTGTCGTTGGAGAGGATGGGGAAGGGAAGACCGCAGGGGATTGAATAAGCTGGGGAGCAGGCGAAAACGCGGAACGAGCTGATATAATCAGTTTAGGTCGCTAAATAGAAGCGATAATCGGTTTTGTTATTTTTGCGTGGTAATATACGCCGTCATCGATTTTAATCCCTCGTTGTTGTTCGATCGATCAGTCGATTGGTCTGAGATATTGTAGGGCCTGCCGGAAGGTTTACGAGAGGCCGTATGAGCGTATTATTCGACCGATGACGTTGTGAGAACGAAGAAGGTCGGGCTGCATTTTTTTGCGACGAGGTTCACCGCGTGTAGCGCAATTTTTATACGGCCAGCGTTTCCACTACCACCTCGTCCGGATAACCGGGCCACAAGTGCAGTGTTTTTTCCATCGGCGAAAAAACCACCGCGAAATCTGTGTGCAGGTCGTCTTCGCCGCGCTGGCAGATGGGGCCGGTCACTGCTCTATTGCAAAGAATCTGGTCGGGTCCTACATCGGCTGCGAGCAATGCGCGTGCGGTGGCAAGACGGCGCTGGCCGTTGTTGTGGATTGATTGGTGCTGTGCGGGGTTTTGCCCGGCGAAATCGGGGTCGAGAATGTGGTTGGTGTGGGCTAATGGGATATTCTCAGGATCGAGTACGACCATGCCCGCACTAGTTTTTTCTATCAGTGTCAAATGGCCCTGCGCATCGCCGAGCATCAGGCTAAAACCATAGGCGTTGAGCTGTAGCGCACGGATATGGACGATGGCTTCTTCGACATTGGCGCAAGCGGGCAGGATTGTATGCAGTGCGGTGAGCGAGAACAGGCCTTTGCCGCGCAATGGGCCGGGAATGCCGGTCATGCCGATGCTCAGACCGCACTCGTTGATGCCGGCGATGGTCCAGAGGGTGCCGGCGAAATGGAAATGCCGGTGCGCATAGCCGTGATCGGGCCGGGTCGTTTCAAGAATATTCATACCGAGATCCTCGTGGCCGATGTCGTCGGTTTTGCCTAGCAATGGGCGGCCTTGTGCATCGCGCGCGCCAACGACCGTACACTGGGGTAGGTGGCTGCCGAGCCGGTGGTAGAAGGTCAAGGCGGAGTAGGTTTCTTCATCGAGCCCGAGACCGGCAGCTAAGCCCATGCATTCTTCGACGCTTTGCGGGTAGAGTTTCTCTTCTTCTATACGCCAGATCCCCATTTGAGGTCGGATCTTTTCGAGCAATACGTCGCGCGAGGTGGCCTGGTAGCGCTGTTGCAATTCATGCAAGCGCCGGTCGATCCAGGGTAAGGCGAGGTTGCGCACGGCTTCGCCTTGTTGTTGGCCGCGTTGGCGGGCAGGGCCGTGTGTTTCGATGCGCAGCATGCTTAGCCCAATTGTGTTGCGCGGCCGGAGGTATCGCGGTAGCGGTCGAGTTGCTCTTGGTCTAGCTCGACGCCAAGCCCCGGCCCCTCGGGGACACGGGCTACCGCGGGGCCGAGGGCGAGCGGCTCGGTCAGCAGGTCGGCTTGGTGGTAGAGGGGGCCGAGAAAATCGCCGGGATAACGCTCGCTGTCGATGGCCGGTTCGGCGATGCCGATATGCAGCATGGTGGCGGTGGCAATGCCCAATTCGAGATTGGATCCCATCGAACAGACGATGCCAGCTGCTTGCGCCAGGTGGGCGATTTCGCGGGTGGCAGCGATGCCGGCGTGTTTGCCGGGGTAGACGCTGAGAATGTCGGCGGCGCCAATCGTGGTGAGGTGGTGGGCCTCTTGCAGAGTGAAGACGCTTTCGTCGGCCATAATGGGCACGCGGGTATCGGCGCGCAGGCGGACTAGGTCTTGCGGGTCGGTGACGGGTACCGGCTGTTCGGCGAAACACAGATTGCAATCTGCGAGTTCGGCCAGGCACCGACGGGCAGTGGCCAGGTCCCAGCCCTGGTTGGCGTCGATGCCGATGGGGATATCCGGGCCGGCGGCTTGGCGTACGGCCCGGACGCGGGCGATGTCTTGTGTGGGGTTTAGGCCGACTTTGACCTTGAGGTTTTTGGCGCCCTCTGCGAGAAAGCGCTCGGCGAGGGCAACGGCTTGCGGCACGGGGAAGGCGCCGACGACCATTTTCATCGGCAGCTCTTTGCGGACCTTGCCGCCGAGCAACTGGTAGACCGGTTTGTTGACGGCTTTGCCCGTCAGGTCCCATAGTGCCATTTCGACTGCGGCCTTGGCGAAGGGGTTAAAGCGGATGGTGCCGTCGACCTTTTTGCGCAGGTGGGTGAGGGCGGTGGGGTCTTCGCCGATGAGTGCGGGGCCGATCAGCCCTTCGATGGCAGCGACACAGCCGGGGCTGGTTTCGCCGCTCCAACGCGGTGAGAGGGTCGCTTCGCCTAGCCCGATATGCTCGCTGTCGGTGTGGATGCGAATAATCACATAGGGTGAGACGACGTGTTCGCCACCGGCGGTTTTGGTGGTCAGGCCTTCTTTGAGCGGGACTTCGACCGGGCATGTTTCAACTCGGGTAATTTTCATTATTAGTAACGGCTGGCGGCGCTGGTTTTGGGACACCAGCGGGCGGTGAAGAGGTAGTTCATAAGAATGTCCTGGGCTTCAGGGGTGTTGATGCGTTTGAGGGTTTGTGCCGCTTTGGCGCTGACGTAGCGATTGTCGCTGTTGAGAGCGGTAACAAGGTGGGTGGTGGCCGGTGCGGCCTGTGGTCCGAGACGCAAGAGGGCCAAGGCGGCATTGCGGCGGACCCATTCGTCGTTGTCGGTCAGGTTGGGTGCCAGGGCGGTAGCGGTTGCGGGGATGTTGGTGATAATGCCGAGCGCATCGATGGCGTTGCGACGCACGGCATCTGAACGATCGGTGAGTAGGTTGATAAGAGCGGAGGAAGCTGCTGTGGCTTGACGGCCGAGATCGCCGAGGGCGTCGGCGGCCTGGGCGCGCAGGGATGTGTCGCTATCGCCGCAGGCTTCGATTAGGGCGGGCACAGCCGCTTTGCCGATGGCGTTGAGGGCGTAGCCGGCGTTCATGCGCACGGTATCGGTCTCGTCGGCGAGCAGTTCGATTAGGGCGGGTATGGCGCGCTCGTCGAGACGATAGGCCGCTTGCAGTGCGGTGGCTTCGCGTGCTTCGCGCAGGGCTGCGATATCGCCGCCATTGGCCAATGGGCTAGTGTTGCCCCGGTGCCAATCCCACATGCTCTGCCATAGGGGTTGCCGCAAGTCATTATCTTGCGGCCAAGCATCGCCCGCCGTATCCCAACTCGGGCCGTCGGGCTCTGCGAGGCGGGTGAAGAGAAACTTCACCATATAGCGGCGATCCTGACTCAGATTGGGCATGGCGCGGTGCCAGAGGTCGTAATGGACTAGGACCACTGTGCCGGCCGATCCGGTGAGCGGGACCTCGCCGGGCAGATCATCGCTGGGTTTGCTATTGTGGTACTGGCTGCCGGGTATAATGCCGGTCGGGCCTAGCTCGACCGGCGTGTCCTGCGGATAGTAGAAGGCCATGGCCCAGCGGACGCGGTGATGGCGTTTGGACCAGGAGTCCTTGTGCATGTTCTGACCTTCGCTGCCGGCGGGGTTGAAATGGCAGTGGCGGTGAGGGTGCAGATAGTAGTTCGGGCCGAGGATACTCTGTAGGGCGCCGTGTATTGTGGGTTCATCTAATATCTGTTGTATCGAAGGGATGCGCGGCAGCACATTATTTCCAGGATTACCTTCGCTTTCGAAGACCTTTTCGATGCGCTGATAGGTCTCGCGGTGAAACTCGGCCGGCAGGTCGGTTTGCAGAGTGATATAGCCGTTTCTGATAAACTCCTGCATCTTGGCGTCGTTGAGCAGACGGGGTGTTTTGTGCATGGTCAATCTCCGTTTCAATCGGCGCGGAAGACGCCTTCTTTTATCGTGCGGTCGTAGATCTTGGCAAACTCGCTCGAGCCATCGTCTTCCCAGATTTCGGCGCGGAAGCCGCGGTCGACGCCCTCCTGGTGGCCGGTGATGCGGGTGGGGGAAATATAAGAAGGGCCGTAGTAGGTGTGGCCACCAGGCATGTGTAGGGTGCCGACGTGCGGCGGTTTTTCGACGATGGTCTGTGCGGCTAGGCGGGCGAGCGCGTCTTCGTCGACCTCAAAGCCGAGGCCGGGGCCGTTGGGCACGGGCGAGGCGCCGTCTACGACAGGGATGGTCGCGGTAGTGTAGTCTTCGGCGTATTGGTCGTCGAGGTTGATCGAATGCGCGGTGTGCGTCGGTAGTACCGAGGCCATATGCATGGCCATCGCTTTGCCGAGCGTGCCGCCTTCAAATTGCAGCAGGACTTGGATATTGGCCTTGCCGCAAGCCCAGCCGGCGGCCATCGTGTCTTCGAGCGAGCCGCCGATCATATACATGTCGGCGAGTCCGTAGATAATTTCCTGGATGCCGCCGAGCGGTGTGCCGTGCATGATCAGCGGCAGGTCGGTTTGTTGGCGTAACCGCTGCCAGCCGTCAATGTCTTTTTTGTCTAGGGGATCTTCGATATAGCCGACGATCGGATGGTTTTTTTCCAGCTCTTTGATGATCGGCAAGGCCGAACCGAGGCTGCGGTTGTGATTGAAGTCGTAGTGGATGCGGAAGCTCTCCGGGGCGACTTCTGCAGCTAAGCGGGTTTGCTCGAAGACGTCGTGGTAGCTGCTGGTGTGGATCTTGAAGACGCGATAGCCTTCGTTGGCGGCGCGTTGTATCTCTTCGCGGAATATTTCGGGTGAGCAGGGTCGGGTCCAGGCGGCGACGGGGATGGCGTCGCGCTTTTTCTGGCCGAGCAGTTTGTGCACCGGCAGGTCGAGGGCCTTGCCCATCGCGTCGTAGAGCGCGCAAAGCAGGCCGGTGCCGCCTATGTTGCGGTTGTCGTTGATAAAGTCAAAGGGGCTTTTGCCGATGAGATGGGCCAGATCGTCGCGCGAGGGGTTTGCCCAAGGGCGCATGCGCACGTCGCCATAGCCGGTAATGCCGGCGTCGGTATGCACTTTGTAGACGACGCGGAAATCTATGCCGTAAAGATCGACCCGGCGGGTGGCATAGCGGGTGGCGAGTTTGGGGGCGATGGGGATGATTTCAATGTCAGTGATTTTCACTTTGCGTCTCCTTATAATTCAAGCGCCGGTATTTCGAGAAATTCGCCGCCGCGTTGCGCCGATTCCTGTGCTATCAGACAGGCCTGGGCGGTGGCGAGCACATCGCGAGTGGGGATGAAGAGTTCCTCGCCGCGTTCGATGGCGTCGATCATATCGGCGACGAAAGAGTTGCCGGTGCCGGCGGGCATTTCGGGTTGGTAAGCGCCGCGTTTATTCGAGACGATCAGCAGATCGTCCTGCGCGTAGGCGCGCAGATGCGCCGAGCCTTTGGTGCCCATAACGATAAAGCGGGTATCGCCGAAGGAGGGCGATTCTTGTGGGGTGAGCCAGTCGGCGGTGAGGGTGGCCAGCGATTGGTCAGCGAGCTGAAAAGAAGCCTGTACGTGATCGTTGAGTTGGGGTTCGTCCGTGAAACGCTTGCAGGTTTGCAAGGCGTGCACGCCGACGCACTCGGCGCCGGTGAGCCAACGGACCTGGTCGACGCCGTGGCAGGCTAAATCGTGGAAAGGGCCGGTGTAGATGTCGGGGTCGAAATACCAGGGCGTGCCGGTCTCGCGGCGCATTTTGTGCGGGTGGGTCGAGATCAGGCTGGCGATCTCGCCTAGCTCGCCGTCGAGGATGGCGCGGCGCAGGGCGACAAAGGGTGGGTGGCTACGCGAGGTGAACCACATGGAGAGTTCGATGGGGTGCGCGGCGATGGCGTCGCGGATGCGCTGCCAGTCGTCGAGGGTACGGCAGAGCGGTTTGTCGCGTAGTAAGTGCACGCCGGCTTGGGCACAGGTCTCGACGAGTTCGACTTTTTTATCGTGGACCAGGCCTTCTAAGACCAGCTCGGGCTGTGCTGCGGCGAGCATCTCTTCGAGGCTATTGAAGCGGGGTATGTTGGTTTTCGCAGCGTAGCGTTCGTAGAGAGCGTCGTCTGCTTCGACGAGGCCGACAATTTCACCATTTGCTGCTGCTTGAGCGGATTGCAACATACCGCCGATATGGCCGTAGTGCACGCCCATAATGCCGATGCGCATGGAGTATCTCCTTTTACTGATGAGATGTTGGTATACGGAAGTTAAATCAGCTAGCACTCAGCGCTTCAATCTCCCTATAAAGATCTTCCGGCAACGGCCCCTGCTCAGCCGCCTGTACGCACTCTTCAATTTCCGCCGGATTGGCCGCACCGATAATGATGGTATCGGGTTCCGGTTGCGCGAGCATATAGCGCACGCCCAGCGCGGCGAGGGTGAGGCCGCTTTCTTTTTGCAGGGCATAAACGCGGCGGTAGCCTTCCACCAGGTCCGCCGTCATCCAGTTGGGCGGGTTGTCGAGCAATTCGGGTTGCGGGCGGGCGAGGCCGCGTTGGAAGATGGCGCCTATTAGTTGGGCAATGCCGCGTTGGCCAGCGATGGGCAATGCCTGCCGTGCGCCGCGGCGCAAAAGGTCGTAGTTGAAGGCCAAAAGAAAAGTGTCGACGGTGGTGTTTTGCAGCACGCGGGTCATATCCTCAGCGGAGTTGCCGCTGAGGCCGATGAAGCGGCAACGGCCGGATGCTTTGAGCTCACGCAGGACGGCCAGCGCTGGGGCGTCGTCGAAGGAATAGTCTCGTTCGGATAAGATACGGTCCGATGAAGCCGCGTCGTCGGACCACCAGTGGTGCATGTCGGCTTCGTGCAATTGTAGAGTGTCGACGTGCTTGCGGCGCAAAAGGCGCAGGTTTTCTTCGAATTGAGTAATGAGTGCCTCGCGCGAATGGAAACGCGATGGTTCGGTGAAATAACCGAGTTTGGTCGCGAGCAAGAAGTCTCCGTCGACGCCAGCAAGGGCTTCGCCGAGCACGGCCTGCGAGGCGCCGCTGCAATACATGGGAGAGGTGTCGAAATAGGTGATGCCCAAGTCCAACGCCTTGCGCACGGTGGCTACGCCATCGGCGAAGGAACGATGGGTGAGAAAGGCGCCACCCAGCCCGAGGGCGGTGTCCTTGGCGCCTGTAGTTCCGTAGTCTCGTATTTCCATTATCGCATCCCCGGGTTATTTATTTGCTGGGTCTTTGATGCGTTCTATCGGTATAACGGCCACTGCTTCGATTTCGATCAGCCAGTCGGGGTCGATCAGTTGCGCTACCTGCACCAGGGTGCTGGCCGGATAGGGCTTTGAGAAAAATTCAGCGCGCACGGCGTGGATCGCGGCGATATCAGCTACATTGGTGACGAAGACGGTGACTTTGGCGATATCGTCCATGCTACCGCCGACGGAGGCCAGCACATCGCGGATATTTTCTAAAATTTGCCGGGTTTGCGCAGCCATGTCGCCCTGGCCGACGGTGTGGCCTTCGGCGTCTTGTGAGACGTGGCCCGATATGTGCAATACGCGCCCCTCGGGCTGCCAGGCGGCGCTGGAGAAGATACCGAAGGGCTCGACGACGCCTGGTACATTAAATCCTTGTGCCATATTTGACTCCCCTTTTACCGATGGAGTATGAAGTTCAGCGGTAGGCATGTCAAGCAGTGCATTGCCAGCGTATCACACCCGTGACATATTGTGGGCTGAACCCTGTCGACGGAGATGGCATATGACAACTGAATCACAGGATGCGGCACCGGCGTTTGGATCGCCCGAACTGCGGATCCCCGATGCTTTGCGGGGACCACTCAAGGAGCATATCGAAGAGTTGCGGCAGCGCTATCTGGATATGGGTTGGGGAGGGCGCGGTGGTTTCGGAGAAAAGCCGGCGCTGGTGGTGATCGACTTGGCGCTGTGGTGGACCAAGCCGGATAAACCGCCGATGGGCAGCCATGTCGACCCGATCGTCGAGGCGACCTGCGTGTTGCTCAAGGCCGCGCGGGCGGCTGGAATCCCGATCATTTTCACGACATACGACTACGATCCAGCCGATCCTCCAACGCCGCACGAACGCAAATGCACGCCGACTATTACACCGCAAGACGCGGGGCTGATGGACTTGGATCCTCGTTTAGAACGCCGCGACGACGAGCGGATCATCCGCAAGAAATACGCCTCGGCTTTTAAAAATACAAATTTGCACGAGAATCTGACTACGCTCGGTGTTGATACGCTGATCGTCACCGGGGTGAGCACCAGCCATTGTATATACGCGACCGCCCGCGACGCGGCACATACCTTTCGCGTGGTGGTGCCCAAACAGGCGGTCGGTGAGCGCTGCGAGCTATTGCACGAGGTCAATATGCTCGATATCGACATCGATCTCGGCGATGTGATGGAGCTCGACGAAGTGGTCGGCCATATCCAGGCGCAAGACTGATGGCGATACTCAAGGGGCGCGTCGCGCTGGTTACCGGCGGGGCATCGGGCATGGGGCGGGCGATGGCTTTGGCGCTGGCCAAGGCCGGGGCGGATATCGCCTTGGGCTCGCTATTGCAGGGGGGGGCCAAGGCCGAAGGAGAGATTTCAAATTTACCCGCCCGCGATGAACTTGATAAGGTGCGGGCAGAAGTTGAAGCTTTGGGCGCGCAGTGCCTGGCGGCGGAATTGGATGTCAGCTCGGATGATTCGTGCGACGCCTTTTGCCGAGTGGTGACGGAGCGCTATGGGCAGGTGGATATTCTCGCGCACGCCGCGGGCATTACGGCCGAGGCTAAAATGGCGGGACACTTGGACCCGACTTGGCACCGGGTGATCGATGTAAATCTCAACGGGACCTATCGCATGGTGCGGCGGATCTTGCCGGGTATGCTCGAACGCGGCTGGGGGCGAATCGTGTTGATTGCCTCGACGGCGGCTTCGGTCGGCGCACCGACTTCGGGGGCGTATTGTGCGTCGAAGGCCGGAGTCGTGGGTTTGATGCGCTGTGTGGCGCTGGAAGGTGCACCGCACGGGGTGACCTGCAATAGCATTAGCCCTACTTGGGTTAATACGCAATTCGGTCGCGAGTGGATGGGCGATATTGCGCAAAACCAGGAAGGGCGCGAAGGTGAGCAGTATATCGCCGACGCAGTGGCGGCCAATCCGCAGGGTCGGTTGATTGAACCGAGCGAGATTGGCGGCTTGGCCCGGTATTTGTGCTCGGACGAGGCGGCGGGCATGACGATGCAGGACCTGACGGTTTCGGCCGGTTCCTTGTGGTAGTCTAAGAAAGGTGCAGATGACGAGCATTCCGATTACGATGTGCCACGGGATTAATCCCGATGGCGAATACCCGCTGACGATGGAACATCTCGATCAGTTAGTGCACATCGCGCACGAGTTGGGTTTTAATTCAATTGATTACAATCAGCTCGATGATTGGCGGCAGGGTGGGAATTTGCCGGCGCGGCCGATTATGTTCGATTTTGACCATCCGGCCAAGTCGATGCGCTATGAAGTCTGCGAGATACTCGCGCGTTATGGCTATAGCGGCAACCTCTTCGTCAATACGGGTTGGATGGATCCGGACGCGGAGGGGTCTGGTGAGACAACCGCGACCTGGCAGGAGTTGCGCGAGTTATTGGACTTGGGCTGGCATATCGGCGCGCATACCGTGACGCATCCAAACCTTTCGGCGCTGGTCGCGGAGGATCCGGGGGGCGAGAAATTGCAGTGGGAGCTGGAGACTTGTGATGCGACGATAAAGCAGCATCTCGGTGTGCAGCCGCGCGACTTCGCCTTTACCGGCACGAGTTGGAGCAGTGTCGCCGAAGAGAAGGTGATGGCGCGTTATCGCTTCGGGCGGCTGTGGATTGTCGGCGCGCACTACCAGGCCGATGGCGAGCAGGTTCGCTATGCCGATTTGGTCGGGGTCACAGCAGAGGATGAGGCGGATGGAGGGCCACCGCAGGCGGCGCGCTATATAACTAGAGATTCGAATCCGCACCGATTACCCTCGATGGAAATTCAATGCCCGTTGATCCACGATCCGCAGGCATTTCGCGCCTATCTCATGGGGGCGTTGGGGGTGGATGGCTGAGGTCGACGGGGAGGACGACATCTCTTCAGAGCGGGTGCCGCTAAGGCGATATGCCGAGCTTTTAGGGCACTATATGAAGCCGTACTGGCGGAGGGTGGCGTTATTGGCGCTGTGCATCTTCGCCAGTATCGGAATGAACCTGCTCATGCCGCAGATTATCCGTTATTTCATCGACGCGGCTGGCTCCGGTCGGGCGATTGAAAGCATGCTGAAGGCGGCCGGACTCTATTTGGCCATCGGCTTCGGGCGGCAATTCGTCTTTCTGGCGAGCAGCTATCTCGGGCAGGACATCGGCTGGCGGGTGACCAACCGTATGCGCGGCGACCTGGCCGAGCATTGTTTACGCCTCGACATGAATTTTCATCACAAGCGCACACCGGGCGAAATGGTCGAGCGGGTCGACGGGGATACGACCGCGTTGGCCAAGTTCTTCTCTGACTTCGTCGTCTACGTGCTCGGCAGTATGTTATTTCTGCTCGGGGTGCTCGTCTTGTTGTTTCGCGAAGACTGGCGTATCGGCCTGGCGATGAGCGTCTTCACGTTGGTGGCCTTCTTCGTCTACAATCTCACCCGCAGCATGGCGGTGCCGCACTATACCGCTGAGCGCGAAGGTTATTCGCGGCTCTACGGTTTTTTGGAAGAACGGCTTACTGGCATCGAGGATATCCGCACCAACGGGGCCAGTGGTTATATCCTCGGGCGTTTTTTTGACGTTAACCGCGACACCTACGGGCGCGTGTTGCGCTCGGAGAAGATGGGCGCGATGTTGCGTTCGGTGACCACCGTGCTTTTTACTGTAGGCCACGCGTTGGCGATGGGCATGGGCATATGGCTCTATGACCCGGACACGTTCACCGTCGGCGCGGTTTACCTGGTATTGCACTACGCCTCTATGTTGCGCATGCCGTTGTTTATGATCAGTCGCCAAATTAATGAGTTGCAAAAGGCGACGGCGGGGCTCAAGCGCATTGAAGCCTTGCAGCGGACCGAGAGTCAGATCGTCGACGGGGACGGGGATTTGCCGGCGAGCGGCGCATTGGCGGTGGATTTCTCGGGTGTTTCTTTTTCCTACTTTAAGGGCGAGCCGGTTTTGCAGGGTATTGATCTGCGCTTAGAACCGGGGCGAGTGTTGGGTTTGCTCGGGCGGACCGGCAGCGGCAAAACCACGTTGACGCGGCTGTTGTTTCGCTTTTACGATGTCGACGAAGGGTTGATCAGGGTCGGGGAGCAACCAGTGCGCGAGGTGCGCACGGACCAGTTGCGCCAGCGGGTGGGCATGGTGACCCAGGATGTGCAGATCTTCAACGCCACTTTTCGATCCGGAAATCGCCGATGAACAGATTCTGATGGCAATCGAGGAATTGGGGCTTATGCCCTGGTACCGTACGCTCGAAGATGGGTTTGATACGGTCATCTCGACCGGCAGTCTGTCGGCGGGCGAGTCGCAGCTGTTGGCTTTTTCGCGCGTATTCCTCAAGGACCCGGGCATCGTGATTCTCGACGAACCCTCTTCTCGCTTAGACCCGGCGACCGAGGCTCAGATCGACCAGGCCGTACGGCAATTATTGGTAGGGCGCACGGCGATTATTATCGCGCATCATTTGGGCACGGTAGATCGGGTGGACGATATCGCGATTTTGGCGGATGGGCAGATCGAGGAATACGGCGCACGGGAAGCGGACTGGAAGGGTATATCAGATGACGACGGGACAGACCGCGCTGAAGTTATTGCGTTATCGCCCCGGCCTCTTTTTAGCGACGATATTTTTTCGCGGCCTCGACGATATCGCGCCCTTTTTTACCGGGCTGATTATGAAGGCTTTTTTCGACGCGCTAACGGGCCATGCCGACGCCGGATTTACCGCGTGGACGCTGGTGGCGCTCTTTGTCGTTTTGGAGGGTTTTGACCGGGTGGTACTTTTTGCCGCGGCGCTGGTGGGCGCGCGCTGGTATTTTGCGGTGCAGTCGCTTTTGCGCAAGAATATGCTGGAAGCTGTGCTGCAGGTGCGCTATCCGCGGGCGGTGTCCGGCTCCTCGGGCGAGGTGACCAACCGCTTTCGCGACGACGTGCAGGCGGTGACGTCCTATCTCGAACAGTATATCCACCTGTGGGGCAATATGATTTTCGCCGGGCTGGCCGTCAGTTATATGGCCAAGATCGATGTGGCGGTCACCGCCGTGACGGTGATGCCCTGCGTGCTGATTATAACGGTGGTCAATGTGGCCAGGCGGCATATCCGCCGCTTCCGCACCGCGCAGCGGGTAGCCACCGAAAGGGCGACGAATTTCGCCAACGAGATGTTCCAATCGGTATTGGCGGTACAGGTGGCCACCACCGAAGGCCATACAGTCTCTCATTTTCGTGACCTCAACGAAGCCCGTCGCAAGTCGACACTGGTCGATAATCTCTTCAACCAGCTATTGATGTCGATCAACTTCAATATCAGCCATATTTCGACCGGGGTGATTTTGTTGCTGGTGGCCGATCAGATGCAGGCCGGGACCTTTTCTGTCGGCGATTTTGCGCTTTTTACGACCTATGTCAGCGAAGTGGCGCGCAGTGGCGCGTTGGTCGGCTCGGTGATGGCGCAGCACAAACGCGCGGAAGTGTCGCTTGGGCGGATGGCTTTGACGATAGAAGAACAAAGCCCGGCGGCCTTGGTCGCATACGGCCCGATTTACCTCAAGGAAAGCCCGCCGCCGGTGGGCGTTGTGCAGCGGAGTGAAGCCGATATCTTGCAGGAGTTAGAAATTACCAGTTTGAGTCATGTCTTCGCCGGTTCGGAAAACGGAGTGCGCGGGATCGATCTGCGGATCCAGCCGGGGACCTTCAATGTGGTAACGGGCCGGATTGGCGCGGGCAAGACCACTTTTTTGCGCACAGTGCTCGGGGTATTGCCGTTGCAGAGTGGGGAGATCCGTTGGAATGGGGAGCCGGTTGCCGATCCGAAGACCTTTTTCGCGCCGCCGCGTTGCGCCTATACGCCACAGGTGCCCAGGCTCTTCAGTGAAACGCTGGCCGACAATATTCTAATGGGACTACCCGGCGGCGAAGAGGTGTTGCAACGTGCGGTGCGGTTGGGGGTGATGGAGGAGGATCTGCCGACCTTGGAGTTGGGGCTGGAAACGATGGTCGGGCCGAGAGGCGTCAAGCTTTCGGGCGGGCAAGTCCAGCGCACGGCAGCGGCGCGAATGTTTGTGCGCGAGGCCGAGCTCTATGTCTTCGACGATCTGTCTTCGGCGCTCGATGTCGAGACCGAGAATTTGTTGTGGGATCGGGTCTTTGCTGCCCGGCAAGGGGCTTGCCTGGTCGTATCGCATCGGCGTCCGGCATTGCAGAGGGCGGATCAGATCGTCGTGCTCAAAGAGGGGCGGGTCGAGGCGGTTGGCACGTTGCAGGAACTTTTGACCTCGTGCGAAGAGATGCAGCGGTTATGGCGCGGGGACCTTGGCAGTGACGGCTAAATTCGATGTGGCCGCCGAGTATATAGAGTCTTTTTTTCGACTGAGTCGGGATGTACGGCTCTTTCTCGTTTCGGTGCTGGTCTCCGGCGTCTGTTATATGGGCCTCTACTTTCTGCTGATCAACCTGTATCTGCTGCGGTTGGGATACGGGTTGGAGTTTATCGGGGTCTTCGTTTCGACGGGGGCCTTTTCCTTTGCAATCTCGAGTCTGCCGGCGGGCATAGCGGGGCGGCGTTTTGGCAGCCGT
>LWDU01040468.1_pt2 | contig 14928 bp, 12 predicted proteins | sample 727161 | NCBI WGS metagenome assembly LWDU01 (sample SAMN04566230, study PRJNA314399) | hydrothermal vent metagenome | isolation source: deep sea hydrothermal plume seawater | place: Mexico: Gulf of California, Guaymas Basin | collected 2004-07-11 | reverse complement strand
ACCCAAGGCGAACACCAACTGGTCTCGCAGGTCACTTTCGGACAAATTGAGTCGGTCCTCAGAGGGAAGTGATTGAGTGACGCCTAGCGAGCGGCCGCGGGGAATAATGGTCACCTTGTGGACCCGATGCGCTCCGGGCAACACCCAGGCCGATAGCGTGTGTCCCGCCTCGTGGTAGGCCGTCTTGCGTTTTTCGTCGTCGCTCAACACCTCTTCGCGTCTGGCACCCATCAGCACCTTGTCACGAGCGAAGTCGAAATCGCTCATCTCAACGGATTTTTTGTCATGACGGGCTGCCCACAACGCCGCCTCGTTAACGACGTTGCGGATATCGGCTCCGGTCATTCCCATGGTGCTACTGGCGAGCACATCGAGGTCGACATTATCAGCAAGAGGAACTTCGCGAACGTGGACCTTAAAAATCGCACATCGCCCTTTTTGCGTCGGTCGTCCCACGGTCACGTGCCGGTCAAATCGGCCCGGCCGCAACAGAGCCGGGTCCAATACATCGGGACGATTCGTGGCGGCAACGACGATCACCGAATCTGATGGTGTGAAGCCGTCCATTTCGCTGAGTATTTGATTGAGGGTCTGTTCTCGCTCGTCGTGGCCACCGCCCAGGCCAGCGCCACGCTGTCGCCCCACTGCATCGATCTCATCGATGAAGATGATCGCCGGGGCGTTTTCAATGGCCGTTTTGAACAAATCCCGAACGCGACTGGCACCCACGCCGACGAACATCTGAATAAACTCGCTGCCGTTCACGGAATAGAACGGCACTCCCGCCTCACCGGCGACAGCCCTTGCCAATAACGTTTTACCAGTGCCAGGCGGTCCATTCAGCAAAACTCCCTTGGGAACGCGGCCACCGAGTTTACGGAACTTGTTGGGGTACTTTAGGTACTCAACGATCTCCATCAGGTCTTCCTTAATGGCTTCCAATCCAGCGACTTCGTCAAAGGTGATTCCCTGCTCTTGGGCCTCGTAACGCTTCGCCGGGCTGCGGCTGAACCCTGATAAGAAGCCACCACCCATCATCTGATCGCGCGATCGGCGGTAGTTCATCCACATGAAGAACAGGAACACCACGGGCAGAGCGAACAGCATAGTCAACAACAGCGTGTCGCCGAAATTACGGCGGTCGAAAGTGACTTGAACTTCGTCACCGATCACAGCATAAAGCTGTTTTGTCGCTTCTTCACTGACCGGTCGAGTGGTGGTGAACTTGAGGTAGTACTGAAGGCGTTTGCCTGTACGTGGGTCTTTCTGGGGCTTCCCAACGCCCGTGTCGTCGATCTTCTCTCTCGCCTCGGGGCGTTTTTTGAAGACGCCCTTGATTTCATTAATTCCGATGTCCAATTTTGCCACGTTGTTTTTTCGCAGCTCGTCGAGCAGAAACGACCATGGAACACCTCGGGAGACTTTTCCGCTGTTACTCCAGACACTCAGCAGCACAATCGCCGCAAGGACGATCAGCAGCAACCAGAGCTGATTGCTGGGACGCCTGGGAGCTTTCTTTTCGGCGCCGTCTGACTTCGCGTCCTTGTCATGCCTCTCCATGTCGACCTTTCCATAGTAGTATCGAGACACCAGGGTCTGGCGTCGTCCTTCCTTCGAGTAAGGCCGTCCATGGTAACGGTTTCCGGCCAGTCCGTACATGCTAGCAAGCCTGGCTAGCCGTCCTCAAACATTTCGCGCAACTCGGCCGTTACCCATTCTACCAGCGTCTGTTCGGTCTCGTTGTCCAGATCTTGCGGCAACGCTCGACGGACTTTGTCGGCCCACTTCGCCGGTTTCAGGTCGCGCCACGAAGAAATCGTCGACAGCGAGAACACGTCTTGAATCTGCAGCTTTCCGCCGTTTTCGAAACTCATGGCGGCGTCGGCAAAGACCTGTGTCACGGACATGCGACGGATTTGCGCACATTCGTGCGGTGGGAAGCCGACCGACAACAATTTACTCGTCCAACTCCAATCGGCTGCGGGCGAGTCGAGGAAATCGGGCTGTGGAGCCAGGGTTTCCACCGGTTCCTCTCGCGTCACGACCTGCCTGGGCGTCTCTACCGAGTCCACCTCATCGCCTCGAATCAACGCCAGTAACTCTTGGCCAAACTTCTCGATCGTGGTGGGTCCGATGCCATGGATGCCATCGAGCTGATCAGTTTGTTGTGGCCGCTTTCCCGCTAAGTCCTCTAGCGCTGCATTGTGAAGTATCCGGTACTCGGGGACACCTAGCTTGACGGCCGTTGATGGATGGGAGGTTCATGTCGAGAATTCGTCTTTCCACCGGTCCGTATGGCGCTTACCAGTTCATCGGGCCAGTCCTGGCTGAGTTGGATGCCAGCCGCCCCTCGCATCACGTCGATACCCGCCGCTGTCAACAGGAGCGTCGGGCGATGTCGGTCCACTTCACGCTGCTCCAACCACCCTTCGCCCAGCGACATGTCCAACAACTCGGCGACCTGGTTTTGCCGCAAATGCCCAAGCAGACCAAACGTGCTGAGACGGTCGAGGCCAAATTTGACCATTTTTACCGATCGAGAGCCCGATAACATTTGCACGATCACCAGTTTCCCGAATCGCTCTTTGCTGCGAGCCACCCCGCTCAACGTGATCCGCACAGCGCGAACAAATCCCTCGTCGTCTTGCACAATGGCATTTCGCGCACGAAAAGTCCCGGGAACCAATGGCGTGCACACGTCACAATTCCCGCAGCGATGACTATCGTTGTCGCCGAAATAACGCAATATAAATTCCTGACGGCAATTGCGGGTGTGAGCGAAGCGGATCACTCGATCAAGCTTTTCCACTTCGGCCTTCTTACGCCGCTCTAACTCAGCAAAATCAATCGTCCACGAAGCGAATGACCGTTCCCTGTCATTGACATGGATGGCTCGACCGCGAAACGGAGGCGCGTAGTCGAAACAATCCAACCGGCAGAGTTCACGCAGCGCGCGAACCACGGCCTCTCGGCCCATCTTCAACGAGGAAGCAAACGAATCGAGCGAAAAACTGACACGTTCGTTCCGACGATCGCCCACTAATCGTTCGGCCGACCGCAGCACCTTTAGCTGGTTTTTCGAGTCGCGCGGAATTAGGTCGACTAGCGTGGGCAAATCGCTCTCAATCCATATCGAAGCTCGGTTCTGATGCGTGTCGAGCCGCTTGATGGCCCCAGATTTCTCGAGAATTTTCTCGCTAGCCGATATCCCGTCACCGCCAATCGCACTCTTCAATTGCTCGCGCAGTTCCTCTTGAGTGATCTCGATCGGATCGCAATCAAACGACCGTAAGTAGTTGTAAACCGCGGCGACCGTCGCTTTAGGTGGGTAGGAGTTTTCGATGAAGAACTCCTGAATAAAACGGTCTGCGTAGCTGAATAGCAACAAACAACGAGCCGGCATTCCGTCGCGTCCGGCGCGTCCCGCCTCCTGATAATAAGCCTCAAGGCTGCCAGGCATGTTGTAATGGACCACCAACCGCAAGTCGGGTTTATCAACACCCATCCCAAAGGCGTTGGTGGCGATCATCACATCGAAACCGTCCGCCATGAATCGATCTTGAATGTTGCGCCGATCATCATTGGGCAAACCACCGTGGTAGACACCAACACGAAGATTGGTGTACTCCCGCAACATTTCGGCCACTTCATCACACGCCTTTCGCGTCGCCGCATAGACCAAGGTACCACCGCCAGCCTCCGAGATCGCACGCAACAGGATGGCCGATTTTTCTCGTTGCCCCTGGGCAGCGCGAACCTCAAATCGCAAATTCTCCCTGGCGAAACCGCTGATGAAGACTTGGGGGTCGTCCAGTGCCAACAACCGCACTATGTCCCGTTGTACGAGAGGAGTCGCCGTCGCCGTGAGCGCAATGGTCGGCGGATTGCCGATCTGCTCGCGGAGGTCGCCCAATCGAGCGTAATCTGGACGAAAATCGTGCCCCCATTCGCTGATGCAGTGCGCCTCGTCGATCGCCAGCAAGTGGATGTTTGAGTGACCAATTGTCTCGCGAAAAGCCTCACTTCGCATTCGCTCGGGCGCGACGTAAACCAGATGAAAGTCGCCAGCCGCCATTCGCCGCAACCGGTCTTGTTGGTCGGCTAAACCCAACGAACTGTTGATATATGTCGCCGAAATGTCCCTCGCGGTCAGCCCGTCTACCTGGTCTTTCATCAGGGCGATCAGCGGTGAGACCACCAGGGTGAGACCATCTCGAGCAACAGCCGGAAGCTGGTAGCAGAGGCTCTTGCCGCCGCCCGTCGGCATGATACACAGGCAATCGCGGCGTTCCATCACGGCGCCAATCACCTCGGTCTGCCCAGGACGAAACTGCTCCAAACCAAAACGTGGCAGGTATTGGGCGATGTCAAAGGTATCAACCGAAGCGGTCATCAGCAACACATAGAATTATCGTACAATCCGTGAAGACTCAATCGAATTATACGGCGAGGCCGCCGCTGGTCCAACAACCGGTGCCGCGGGCATTCGTCGCAACCAACGTGATCGAAAACTCCAATGCAAGACTCTGGTGCCAACAAAGGCTCTATTCAGCCCGTCGATGACGCTACTCACCGAAAAACGTCGCCGAGGCGTGGCGCGGTGGGGGTCATTGTCAACGAGGGTCGTTTACTTGCCATTCGACGCTCCGACTCGGTTCGAGCACCGAGGGCGATCTGTTTTCCCGGCGGGGAAATCGAAGCGGGGGAAGGGAGCCAACAAACGGTGATCCGCGAATTGGCGGAAGAGATGGGATTGCGAGTGACACCGACTCATGAACTATGGACGTGCACGACGCGGTCTAACGTGCACCTCACTTGGTGGCAGTGTACCGCGGAGTGCCTCGCTTCGATCACTCCGAATTCCGACGAAGTGAGCGCGTATTTCTGGGTCACCCCGCAAGAGCTGCTGGATTTCTCAGACTTATTGACGAGCAATCGTGAGTTTCTTGCCGCGTGGTCGCTGGGAGACGTTCCGCTGGTGGGAATCGTGTCACCGCATAATGAAGGCTAGCGACTCTGGTCGTCGCTGCCCTTGAAATCCGCGGGATCATAGGGGTCGCTGGCCGCTGTGGGCATCGGGTCGGACTTCTGGTCGGACTTCGGGTCGGACTTCGTTTCCAGCGGCTTTTTGCCCGGATCGGTCCTCTCGTCGTCCGTCGCTTCATCGTCCACCAATCTGGCAAGCGAGGCAGCGGGACGGCCAATTCCCGTATCCGCTTGCCATTGTGCAATCCAATCACGCAGGTTGCGAGCCGCAGCACCGCTCTCTTTCACCGGATTCGAGCCCTTGCCATGTTCGGAGACGGCCATCTGCAAGAAAAGTGTCGGTGATTCAGGGGATTCGGCAAGTAGGACGCCCAGCAAGGACAGGTTTCGCTCCGCCAAACGCCGCGAAGTGCTCTGCCCATTGGGAGGCCTCTGGACCAACAGACCGTTTCCGCTCTTCCCGTGACACCCACCAGCAGAGCATCGGTTGAGCAGAATCGGCAACACGTTCTTGCTGAACGCCACGCGGGTTTGCAAAGAGACAATGTCTGAATCCACAGCGCGGGCGGATGCCACAGCCGTCCTAGCCGGGTCGTCAGGTTTCGACACCGTCTTGAGCGGGTTGAGCGGGTTGTTTGCTCGACGAATCTGCGCCTGAAGACTGGAGTGAATGCGACGATCGAGAGATTCGAGTCGGTCGTCGGTCAATCGTAAATGTCGCAAGAGGGGAAGCAGCTCGGTCGCCTCGCGATAGAGGCCTTGGCGCAGGCACCACTCGCACAGCTCAACATGCGCCGCGAGATCCCGCCCGGAAAGGGCATTCAGCTGCAGACGGTAAGCTTCGTTCAGCGATGCGGCCACCACGCGTATTCGGTCGATCGGTATCCGCACGACGCCGCCATTCTCGGTTGTGATCACGATGTTGGAACCATCACGACGAGGATCGCCGCGGAGGATCCGACCGTTTTGCAAGACCACATAGGGCATGCGCTGCTTGGGTGGTGCGGAGGGAGCCGCTGGGGTGTGCACCGCCAGTGGCAAAGTAACCAACAACAGCCAAACGAGATAGCTTCTCGGGGGAAGAGAGCGCCGTCCACGATTGAAGGGAGATTTCATGATGTAACCTATTCGCTTCCAGATCGATCCGGCAGACAGACGTGGGACATTACGGACCCCGGTTAATGGGGTCAAGGTGGATAATCGAGCCGTGGACAGAATGGGGCCCGATGAATGCCGAGATCATCGATACAGCGGGGCGAATCAGGCTGAGAATGCGGGTCGTAAGGGCGGGAAAACGTTGATCTTCGCCATATTGCCGTTCCCGCGCTTCCGTGGATTTGGACCGTCATTATACTGATGCCATGGACGGGAACCATTTGCTCCGCCGTGAACAGACCTTCCAAGGGCACGTTCAGGGCGTCGGGTTCCGCTACACGACGATGCGAATTTCAGGTCGATATGCGGTCACAGGTTACGTTCAGAACATGACCGATGGCAGCGTCAGTCTGGTCGCAGAAGGCGAAGAAAGTTCCGTCAATGGCTTCCTGAGGGAAGTGGCCGATCGTCTGGCCGCCTATATTCGTGACATCGAGGACAAAGCGACGGACTTTCAAGGTGAATTTGACGACTTTTGTATCCGTCATTAGAACACGCCGCTAACTGAAATCACGGCCGCAGCAGCGTTTTTTTCGGCTGCAGTCGAACCATATCGTCGGCGGCCGCGTAACGGGCGCTAAGGACCGCGACCGCGGTCGTGAACGCAATTCCTTGTCTTGATGAGATCCCTGCGGAGTTTGGTGAGTCAATGATACAAGAGTGGATAAGCAATTGGCTGACGCCGATCTGGATCCTCAGCCTAGGCTGCCTATTTGGTCAATTAATCCTGTTAGCCTTGTGGGGAGTGACCAAATTGGTCTCGATCCCGCTCGGCAGTGGCGAAGATTCCAAGTTGGAGCGACTGGTACGTGAAGTGCCCTTGGCGATCAATGAGGGCGTGCTCAAGCCGATTTGGGTTGGCATGACCGTCGCGTCGTTGTTTGCACTTTGCGGTTGGTTGCTCGTTGAAAAACCGAATGATCTTCTGCATTCACTCGGCCGAATTGGTCGAGTCGGTATCACGGAAAAGAGCTTTAAGATCCCCCCGACTCCCCGTGACAAGTTCGGGGAAGTTAGCTTGGGTGCCGAGACGCTCATCGACTTCGAATTCTGGGGAGATGAACTCAAGACGATCGTGTTCGACGCACAGGAGCAGTTGGTTGTCACGAACCAATCGTCCGACGACGTGTCGGCAGCCGATTCGGAAATCACTGTCTTGGCCGGCCAATCCTACAGTTGGCGACGGGGCAACAATTCGTTCATGACGTTTGACGACGGTTTCATTGAAGAGCTCTACGTTACGAATCCTGGCGACGATGAAGCCACCTTGTTCATGACCGTCACAACGGCACCGCGATTTTCCCAGGTTTACGCGATCCCGCTCACAGCGTTCCTGTTGATCGCTGCAGTGCTGTTGTATATGGGACAGAGAACTCTGGCCCCGCGCCTTTCCGGCATTGCGTTATCTACCTACAAATCGGAAGTCGTACAGCCACTGTTTTTCATCCTCTCCGCGTTGGGCTCGGCGCTCATCATCCTGTTCATATTCTTGCCATACAACACGTTTGGCGACGATATAAAGATGATGAAGGATACAGGTTTTTCTCTGATCCTTATCTTCTGCCTGGTTCAACTAATGTGGGCTGCCGGAAACTGCATCTCGGACGAAATCGACGGACGGACGGCCCTAACGGTCCTGTCCAAACCGATCGGCCGCCGCTCGTTTCTCGTGGGGAAATTCCTGGGAATTTCATGGGTTGTCTTCTTACTGTTTGCCATCCTCTCCGTGACTTTCATTTTCTGTGTCGCCTACAAGCCCATCTACGACGCCCGCGAATTGTCAACAACGATCGACGACTTTCAACCTTGTTTCTACGAAATCCAAATGTCGTTTCCAGGGTTGGTGCTCGTGCTGCTTGAAGTCATCTTGCTAACGGCTGTCAGCGTCGCTGTCTCGACGCGACTCAGCCTGCTCGCCAACTTCACTGTCTGCTCGTCCATTTATGTCTTGGGGCATCTCACGCCAACGCTGGTCCAGTCGTCGTTGAACCAGTTTCCGATCGTTCGCTTCTTTGCGACACTGATCGCAACGATCGTCCCCAATCTCGAGGCGTTTAATATCACCGCGGCAATCGCAGCGGATGCACACGTGCCACCGGTCTACTTGGCATATGCCTTTATCTACTGTGCGATCTACAGTATCATCGCGATGTTGTTGGCGTTCTTATTGTTCGAAGACCGCGACTTGGCGTAAGAACCGTCGTCCGTCTCCTGCAAGCGAGTGAGCCGTGGAGAGTTATGGCCGTTCGATAGGTTGATCGGCCAGCCCAGTCGCTTTCGGCGAATGTGACCTACTATTGGTCTTTGCGCATGATCGCGACGAGGGCCTTTTCGGCCGCCTCGCGGACATCCGCGTCTGGATCCTTCCGCATCTCTAAGAGCGGGGCTTTTGCGGAACTCGCTGGTGGTCCAATCAACTCGAGTGTCTTGATGGCGAACACACGAGTCTCGACGCGGGGTTCATCAAGAATCGCGATGATCGGCTCAATCGCCTCGGCAGCGACGGCCATTTCGGCAAGGTAGCGGGCGGCATCCCACGGTGCGCCGTAGCCCTTTAGTTCGCGAAGCAGTACGTTCGCGGCACCTTTTGAATCCCCTGCAATTCTCCACCAGGCCCATGCCGCGTCGGCCTGAGATGAACCGCCCTCGTCGTTGGCAATCGCTTTGATCTTGTCCAAAGAACGATCCGCTTTGGGGCCCAATTTCCCCAATGCGATCAGTGCTTCCTGTCGAACAGGCGCCAGTGGGTCGCGCAGCGCGGCGTCCAGACCGTTCAATACTCCGTCGGATGAAATGCCGATGTTACCAAGTGCCATGGCGGCGTTTCGCCGCACGGAGGTAACTCCATTTTCCATGAGGTCAAGCAGTTTGGGGATGCTCGGCTCAGACTCTTTACCGATCGCTCCCAGCACACGACATGTCCAATACTGACGGGTGCCGCCTTGGCCCCTATTTCCTGCAAAACAAACAACACGGGGCCGACGGCGATCTCGTCGTCCGCCAGCAGCACGATTAAACGCTGGAGGGCGGGCTCGGACGCCGGGCCAATCTTCGCCAGGGCAGCACAGGCGGAACGATACACGATTTCGTCCACGGCCGGTTCTAACTTTCGAATCAAGTCGGGGATGACACTCGGCCCGACCGCCGCAATAGCCTCTCCGGCGGCAACCCAAACAGGACTCTTCTCGCCCGGTGCCGCGTCGGCCATCAGCGGAAGTAATTCGTCGATCGCCTTAGCGGCCGCAGCGGGATGGTCCGCATAGAGCTTTAAAACACGATGTCGCACACGAGGATCTTTGTCCTTCAATGCCTGCTCAAGGCCGTTCCATTGCGCTTCGCTTATTTCGGCAAGTTCGGCTATCGCATGCACTGCTCGAAGTCGCCTTGCCACCAGGGGCGAGACCAAGTCGCGTTCTGGACTGCCGATCGTCGTCCCTGTCTTGTCTGCCGCCGGTTGTGCGTTCAACGCGGACTGCGTCAGCAAGCGGGCGACGACGATCACCGTACAAATACCGCTTCGTTTGGTCGACATGTCGTTATACCTGTTCGTACGGTCGTGCTTGTGGCCGCTAATATCCATCATCTCATCCCGCCGCAAGCATGTCGAGAAATGTCTTCAGCAATGGCGCGTTGTCGTGCCATGTACGAGCCGTAACGATGTTACCGTCGACAACAGTCTCGCGGTCAACATAGGTTGCCCCCCCCTGCTCTGCATCCATGGCACACTTGGCGACTGTCGTGACCTGGCGACCCTGAACGATATCGGCAGCCGTTAGGATCTCGATGCCGTGACAGACACTGGCGATCGGTTTCCCCGCTTCGGCGATCTCTCTTGTAACCCGCAGTAGCTCTTGGTCGTAACGCAGGTATTCTGGCGCTCGGCCACCGGAAACAAACATCCCAACGTAATCATCTCCCACGGCGTCGGCGAACGCGACAGAAGCTCTGATGAAGTAACCCGGTCGTTCCTGAGTGATGTCCCAGGGGATCGAAGAATCAGGCGGAATCTCGTGGAGCACCGTATGATAAAGACGTGCTTCCGGTCCGGCGATATCCACCTGATACCCGGCCTCTTGCAAGCGAAAATACGGGTAGAAAGTGTCTAGTGCTTCGGTGGCATCGCCGAGCGGCATCAGTATGCGAGACATCGGTTTCCTTTGTGTTTCTATTTTCGATAACTAAATCAGTTTTCGGTGACCAATTTCATCGCCGCGCAAGCGATTGAGGGAATTGGCGAATGGAGCCAGACGAGGCCAAGTGCTAGTTTTCATACACGATCTCATAGCGACGCACCATCTTTTCTAGCGAGAATTCCATTTCGACCCGCTGCCTGTTGGCGTCCAAGAGATTGCCTAACTCGGCCGTTGTCTCGCCCAACCAGGCCGTCAGTCCGTCGTGAAATTGCTCGGTACCGTCCGTTGAAAAGGTCATCTGCGGCGACGATGGCCCCAATAACTCCAAGACGCCATGGGCGCGAGTCGCCAGAATCGGGCACCGCAACGCCATCGCTTCCAACACCACGTTAGGCATTCCCTCCCACCGCGACGGCAAGAGCAACAATTGTGATGTTCTGAGGATCGCGGCAATGTCGTTACGCCAGCCCAAGAAATGCACATGATCCGCAACGCCAAGTCGGGCAACTTGAGCTCGGTAGGGTTCCACCTCGCCTCGACCGCAAAATGCAAAGTGAACCGTGTTCTTCGCCCGCAGTACGTCCGGAATCTGGTCGATCAGCCAGTCCGTACCTTTTTGCGGATCGAGCCGCCCAATCACGGCGACCAGGTCGGCACCGGGGGGCATTCCTAGTTCTTCCAACTCGATCGGCGTGGCCGAATCCAACTGACCGACGTCGACGCCATTGGGAATCGTTATCAACTGCCCCGTGGAAAACCCACCCTTTAGTAAGTGGTCGGCGACGGCGTTGCTGACGCAAACCACTCTTTGCGAACGGCGCAGTAGCAGACGTTCAACAAACATGCGTGTATTTCTTGGATCGGCCACACGAACACCGGAAAAGTGAGGCACTCCGCGAGGAACGGCCAGAGCCGTTGCCACGTTGGCGTGGAATAGAAAGGACTGGACCAAGTCGACGGACTGCCTTTGAAATTCTCTTTTCAATTTCCGCCAGGTGCGCCAGGCTGTCCGCTTCCCACCAGCTCCCAAGAATGTGACGGGCACGTCGGCCTGGTGCAAGCGTTCCACCAACGCGTCATCTGGAGATGCCGGAGGCCCGGCGAGAGCCACCACCGTTGGCAGAAACCGGGATCGGTCGATGTGCGTGGCCAAGTCGACCAATCGCTGTTCGGCGCCACCGAAATCCAGTTCGGTGATTACCAGCATTAGGCGACGGGCACTCAAAATGCATCTCCTGTTCGCGTCATACAATCAGCATTGCATCGCCGTAGCTATAGAACCGGAACCGTTCGGACACGGCATACCGGTACGCTTGTTGGATGAGTTCGTGACCCGCAAATGTGCAGACCAATACCATCAGTGTACTCTTGGGAAGGTGGAAGTTGGTGAGCACGGCGTCGGTGACCTGAAAAGAGTAAGGCGGTCGGATGAAGAGACTGGTTTGCCCGTGCCATGCTGCAAGGCCTCCGTCACGATCGGCCGCAGCGATAGCGGCCGACTCCAGGACACGGACGCTGGTTGTGCCCACCGCAACCAATCGCCCACCGTTGCGTCGGTGTTCGTTGATCGCACCAGCAACGGGATCGGTCAATTCGCCCCACTCCGAGTGCATGTTGTGGTCCTGCAGCCGCTGAACTTGAATCGGTCGAAACGTCCCTTCACCGACGTGCAGGGTCACGTGGTGACGTTGCACACCGATGTCAGCCAACGATTCCAAGAGCGACTCGGTAAAATGCAGGCCGGCCGTGGGAGCAGCAACCGCACCGGGTTTTTCCGCGTACACGGTCTGGTAGCGTTCACAATCGTTGGCTTCCATTTCACCACCACGGATGTACGGCGGCAGCGGGACACGACCGATACGATCTAACAATCCCCAAGGTGTGCTTGTCGCTGAGGGCCTGACCAACCACCCCCCGTCGTCAAGCCGCTTAACCAACACCAGCTCGGCGGCCGGTTGCTGCTGCGGGTCAAGCAAGACGACCGATTCCCCCGCTTCAATTCGGCCACGAGTCTTGCCGAGAATTCGCCAGAACCCGTTGCTGTCGAATTCCAGAAACAGCCCAGACCATTTTCCGCCGGTCCGTTTACGGTACCCCACCAAACGAGCGGGCACGACACGTGTATCGTTCAACACCAACATGTCTCGTTGACTGAGCAAGTCTGGCAGATCGCGAATATGCATCGTCTCCCAGGACTGCTTGCGGCGGTCGACGACAAGCAACCTCGCATCCACGCGTTCATTGAGCGGATGTTGAGCAATCTGCTCCTGTGGAAGTCGATAGTCGTAGGGGTCCAATTCGCTCATCAACACTCCGTCTATCCCGGTGTAACATCAGTACTCGAATCGACGGCAACGGGCGACAAGGGCCCGTGCAACACGTGTCCGAAGGCTGTAGAATTGCCACGAGGCACGATTGGTTGCTCCGAAAGACCATCGTCTGCATTCCATGACGGAATGGCAATTACCCAGCAGGCAAGAAGGATAAACAAACAAGATGGCATCCGTACAGACCGAACACGTTCTAGTGGTTCCCACCGAGAAATTCCACGAACTGGGTCATTTCCAGGGGTTCTGCGACGAAACCGAACGTTATTTGGAGGACCTGCTCCAGCCAAATTGGATGAGTTTCCGCCCACGTCCGACGATGGAAGAAGATCCGACCTTTAAACAGTTGATCCCTTACCTGATCATTCAGCATGAACAAGACCAGGAAACACGTCTCTTCTGTTATGTAAGGGGCAGCGGCCAAGGCGAGAGTCGCTTGCACGCTAAATGGAGCATCGGAGTCGGCGGTCACATCTCGCAGGAAGACGCGGATATGCCCAGTGGCGACGCCTACCGCGAGGGGCTCAAACGCGAGTTGAGCGAAGAATTGGTCGTGGATACCGACTACACAGAGGAATGCGTAAGCATTGTGTTCATCTCGGTGTGGTGCATCGGTTGACGGTGGAGACAGCGGCGGTTCGAGCGAGAGAGGACGAACTTGAGGAATCGGGTTTCCGATCGCTTCAAGAGCTGCATGACAATATCGACCGCATGGAGACTTGGTCCAAAATCTGCCTCGAGACGCTTTACCCGCTTGGTGATGCTTGATCAGCGAGACTTCGCACGGCAATCGAGATAGGCCGAAATCTAGTCACTTTCGGCGAAAGTGACCTACGCAGAATCGATTCAGCCCGATGGTGAACAAGCCAGTCTATATGGACAATCACGCGACGACGCGAGTCGACCCGCGGGTTCTTACGGCGATGTTGCCCTGGTTTACGGAGCACTATGGGAATGCAGGTAGTGTGGCTCACCCGTTTGGCTGGGACGCCTTAGAAGCNNNNGAATCGAACAACCTGGCTATCCGTGGTGTATCACAAGCGCCGCGTCGACGTGGAAACCATCTCATTAGTCTCAAAACTGAGCACAAGGCCGTATTGGACCCGCTTAAACGGCTCGCTCGCCAAGGATTTGAGATCACAGTGCTGGACGTTGCCGAGGCAGATCGAGAGGACACGGGCATGGTCGATCTCGACCGGCTACGCGACACAATTGGCGACGAGACGATCTTGGTGTCGGTGATGTTGGCAAACAACGAGATTGGCACACTGCAACCGATCAGAGAGATTGCCGATATCTGCCACAGCAAGGGCGTACCGCTACATTGCGATGCGACGCAAGCCATCGGCAAGATCTCGGTGGATGTGACGCAACTGGATATCGATTACCTGTCGTTTTCGGCTCACAAGATCTATGGACCGAAAGGAATCGGGGGCTTCTACATCCGCCGCCGTCCCACCGGAGCCCGCTTGCTTCCACAGCTTGACGGAGGCGGCCAAGAACACGGCCTCCGCAGCGGTACTCTGAATGTTCCCGGCATTGTCGGGCTGGCCGAAGCGATGCGGTTGTGCGATGAAGTGCGTCTAGAGGAAGAACCCAGAGTCCACGCGATCCGTGACCGGCTTGCCAAATCGCTTCAATCGGCCGTTCGTGACACGTTGTTGAACGGACCTCCATTGGGCGCGGACAACCACCTGTCCAACAACCTGAATCTCACGTTTTGCGGCGTTGATGGAGAAGCCCTCATGATGAGCATGCGCGACCTAGCGGTTTCTAGCGGTAGCGCCTGCACGTCAGCCAATCCCGAACCGAGCCACGTGTTGCGAGCAATTGGCCGAAGTGATGAAGACACTCGAGCCAGCCTGCGGTTCGGAATTGGACGTTTCAACACCGAAGAAGAAGTCGACTTTGCGGTCAGTTTGATCAGCGACACCGTGTCGCGCCTGCGAAAAATGGGCAATCCCTCGTACCAGGCTACTCTACCCGAAACACGGGCGACGAAACGCTGATTTGGCGACATCCCGTGCTGATACATCGGGTTACGATGCCGCGAACGGACGGATTCTGGCGACACGGCCGTTTGGCGGTGCGGCTGTGTTTCCGGCGGTGTCCACTGACCATCTGTTGGAAACGGGCTTCCTTTATCCCGATTCGTGGTATAATTTGACGCAATTCGATATGTGAAAAAGTTCGATAGCAGTTATAGGGTAGGGTGGCGCCGGTAGCCCAACGGCGAAGAACCACCCCAATCATTCAGTTTTTGCTCGAGAGGTCGCAGAAAAATGGCAGCTTTAAACCTTACGGAACGTGCCGCGGAAGAGATCAAG
>LWDU01043674.1_pt1 | contig 14931 bp, 12 predicted proteins | sample 727161 | NCBI WGS metagenome assembly LWDU01 (sample SAMN04566230, study PRJNA314399) | hydrothermal vent metagenome | isolation source: deep sea hydrothermal plume seawater | place: Mexico: Gulf of California, Guaymas Basin | collected 2004-07-11 | reverse complement strand
ATGCGAGGTGGTATATCATTCTCACAACGACTAAACTTGAAATTAAGTTAGCGCTGAACCCTATTAAAAGAGCGGTTAATGATGAGATTTCTGCAGAGATCATATTATTTTATTGCTTTTGTAGCTCGACTTAGAACTTTGAGTTTTGAAAGGTACGTACGAGGAGATAAACTATCGTCAGAAGAAAGACGACCAAGTACATATTTGCTGATTTTAATTATTCTACCTAATTGAGTTGTTCGCTCAGGCATGCTTCTGAGAAATACAAACAAAGGAGACCTCCTGTCAGTTTCTACTTGTTTTAATTCTACAACAATGAGTCCTTTAAGTGGATTGGAAATTTCTCCTTGAATAGTAGTATAGGTTAAGTCTGTGTCTAATGTTATTCTCTCACATCTATTCAATTGGGCTAAAGTAAAACGTGAGTAGCTTATGTATAAAACTGGACTTAAATCAGAGGCGAAGGGGACTCGTTCAGAAAGAAAACGCTTCTCAGAATCAGTTAATGGAGAATCCCATTTTTCAGAAGTTCGTTGTACTCTCATCTTGATTGTGCGCCCGTGAACATTTTTCTTTTTTATTTCCAGGAAGCAAATGTTAGAATTTACATATGATCTTATCCTGACTTTATATTTATTCTTCCTCTCTCTAATGTGGTCATTAAGACAGATGTTTTCAGGTGTGTCGAAATACAGATTGGTGTACTCAAATTGCCTGTTGCCATTTATCTCGAGAATCTTGTAGTCTTTGTCGAGTGATTTAGCGAGGGGGTCGCACCAATTGTTTGGTATAAGAAATTTCTTATCCCGCCTATCCATTAAAGCAACAGATTCTAGCCCTTTAAGGTTTATAGATTTATATGAAGAAAAATAGTTTTTGATTGCGACGACGAATTATTCTTGTTGTGAGAGCTTGCAAATGTACAAACGTTATATTTGCCTGATTATTTTAAGGTGATAATTAAAAGCTGATGGCTAAGAAGAAAGTTACAAAGCTTCCTCATTCTGAGGATGTGTACCGAAAGTGGTACAAAGACATGTACCTCATGCGTAAGTTTGAGGAGAAAAGTGGACAGCTATACATCCAACAAAAGATAGGAGGATTCTGCCATTTATACATAGGCCAGGAGGCTGTGCTATCAGGCATGCAAGAAGCTTTGAGACCCACGGATAAGGTTATTACAGCTTACCGTGATCATGCGCATCCGTTAGTTTTAGGCACCGATCCGAATATTGTGATGGCGGAGCTTTTCGGTAAAGCTACCGGAAGTTCTAAAGGGAAGGGGGGATCTATGCACATGTTCGATAAGGAAAAAAATCTTTTTGGGGGGCATGGTATTGTTGGTGGCCAAATAGGTCTCGGAGCCGGAATCGCATTTGCAGATAAATACCGCGGTGAAGATCACGTAACCATCTGTTTTATGGGTGATGGAGCATCGCGTCAAGGTATTCTCCATGAGACATTTAACATGTCTATGATTTGGAAACTCCCTGTAATTTTCGTTATTGAGAATAACAAATACTCTATGGGCACGAGCGTAGAGCGTACGACTAACGTCCACGATCTCTCGAAGATGGGAGATAGCTATGAGATGCCCTCTGAGACAGTCGATGGGATGAGCCCGGAAGATGTTTGTGCATCTATTCAACGCGCTGCGGAAAGAGGACGAAATGGAGAAGGGCCTACACTTTTAAATATTGAGACTTACCGATATAAAGGTCACTCGATGTCAGATCCTCAAAAGTACAGAACGAAAGACGAGGTTGATTCTTTCAAAAATCGCGATCCCATTAGTTATGTTCGTGGAGTACTTTTAGAACAGAAGTGGATGAGCGAAGCTGAGCTTAAAAAAGTTGAGGCTGACGTGAAAAAAGTTGTTGAGAAAGCTGTACAGTTTGCGGAAGAAAGCCCCAAGCCAGAAGCTCATGAGTTATACGAGGACGTATATACTCAGGAAGATTACCCCTTTGTAAAAGACTAATTACCGATTTAAAAGAACCAGACCATGGCTGAGATTGTACGTATGCCAAAATTAAGTGATACGATGACAGAAGGAGTCGTTGCAGCTTGGCATAAAAAAGTAGGTGATGAGGTTGAGAGCGGAGAGCTTTTAGCTGAAATAGAGACAGACAAAGCAACGATGGACTTTGAGTCTTTCCAAGACGGTATTCTCTTACATATAGGTGTTGAGACTGGGGCGACCGCTCCAGTTGACAGCATACTTTGTGTTCTAGGTGAGAAGGGAGAAGATATTAAGAGAATTTTAGCAGATGCTGAAAAAAACGTTATTATTAAAGATAAAGAGTCTGTCCCAGCTCCTTCAGCAGCACCTGCTCCAGTTGCGGCATTAGATACGGTCTCTCCTGTGACACCACCATCACCACCTTTAGCTACAAATGTTCGAGTGGTTGCATCACCACTTGCGAAAAAGCTAGCTGATAAACTAGGTCTGTCTTTAGATAGAATTCCTGGTTCAGGAGAAGGAGGTCGCGTTGTTAAGCGCGATGTAGAGAACTTTAAAATGGCCGGGGCAACAGGTATGCCTGTTATGACTCAGGAGAAGTTTACTGAAGTAGGTGTTAGTCAAATGCGTAAAACCATTGCTCGTCGCTTAGCTGAAAGTAAGTTCACAGCACCTCATTTCTATTTGTCTATTTCTATAGATATGTCGAATGCAATGCAAGCTCGTAACGCAATAAATGATCAAGGACTTTACAAGGTCTCTTTTAACGACATGGTTGTAAAGGCAACTGCTGTAGCTCTTCGCAAGCACCCTGCCGTGAATAGTAGTTGGTTAGAAGATAGAATTCGCTACAATGAGCATGTAAATATCGGGGTAGCTGTAGCTGTAGAAGATGGCCTTTTAGTGCCGGTTGTAAGATTTGCCGATGGCAAGTCTTTTGCCACGATAGGTGAAGAAGTTAGAGATTTTGCAAGTAGAGCTAAAGCAAAGACTTTAGAACCAACCGATTGGGAGGGGTCAACCTTTACTATTTCTAATCTTGGGATGTTCGGTATAGAAAACTTCACAGCTATAATTAATCCACCTGATGCATGCATTCTAGCTATAGGAGGTATAAGTAATGTGCCCGTTGTGAAGCATGACGAAGTGGTGCCTGGTCACGTTATGAAAGTGACTTTAAGCTGTGATCACAGAGTGGTCGATGGTGCTACAGGAGCGGCATTCCTTCAGGAATTCAAGAACTTACTTGAAAATCCTGTTCTTATGCTCGTCTAACTACGCTTTTGAGAGGTAGATTGCATTAGCCGCACTCAGTGCAATTACAGCGATGTCAATAAATCTTGATTCACCCATAGCATATCTTAAGGGAGTTGGGCCTAAACGGGCTGAACTTCTAAAGGAGGAGTTGGGTATTTTCACAGTATTTGATTTGGTACAGCATCTGCCATTTAGGTACGAGGATAGGTCCATTTTCTACAGTATTTCTGACATCGAAGTCGAGTCTACGGCTTTTCAATTTCGTGGGAAGATTGTTAAAAAGGCACTTTTGGGTGGAAAACGTGCTAGCCGATTGGTGGCAGTGTTTAATGATGGGGAGGATAGTCTTGAGCTTGTTTGGTTTAAAGGAGCGAACAGAATATTGAAACAATTGCCTTTAAATGTAGAGGTGGTCGTCTATGGTAAACCTTCAAATTATGGGGGTAAATGGCAATTAGCTCACCCTGAGATTGAAATGGTTGAGGCGTATGAGAATAGGAGGGGTGGGGGATTTTATCCTGTATATTCAACTACGGAAAAGTTATCGTCTAGGGGACTCAATAGTGCTGGGGCAGTGAAAGGAGATATAGGTGAAACCCTGCCAGATCATTTACTGTCAGAATTACGTCTACCGAAGCGAAGAGAAGCTTTTGAGGAAGTTCACTCGCCGAGCTCTCCATTAGAGGCTGACAAAGCACTAAAGAGATTGAGGTTCGAAGAGTTGCTATATCTTCAGTTGGTATTGTTGCAGCATAAAAAGACGGTTACTGTTGATTTGCAGGGAGTGAAATTCGGGCAAGTTGGGGAGATGTTTAATGAGTTCTTTAGTAAACACTTACAGTTTGAACTTACAGGAGCCCAAAAGCGAGTGCTTAGAGAAATTAGAGCTGACATGAATACGGGGCACCACATGAATAGGCTGTTGCAGGGAGATGTGGGTAGTGGGAAAACTATTGTCGCTTTGATGTCTGCTTTACTGGCTATTGATAATGGATTTCAGGCTTGCATTATGGCGCCGACTGAAATACTAGCACGGCAACATGCAGAGGGTATAAGCGATCTTTTGAAGGAGATGGATATTAGGGTTGAGATCATAACAGGGTCAACTAAAAAGAAAGACAGAACACCTATTTTAGAAGGACTTGCTGATGGAAGTGTGGATTTGTTAATTGGGACTCATGCGTTAATTGAACCTTCTGTGGTTTTTAAAAACCTGGGATTTGCAGTCATAGATGAACAACATCGGTTTGGGGTGGCGCAGAGGTCCAAGCTTTGGGCTAAGGCCAATCCCCCACCACATGTCTTGGTGATGACTGCAACACCTATTCCTAGAACCCTTGCCATGACAGCTTACGGGGATTTAGACACGAGTGTTTTGGATGAATTACCGCCGGGAAGAAAGGAGATTAAAACCGTCCACAGGACGGATGCAGGTAGATTAAAGGTTATGGCGTTCGTTGAAAAACAAATTACAGAAGGCAGGCAGGTTTACATGGTTTTTCCACTTATTGAAGAGAGTGCAACCATGGATTACAAGGATCTTATGGATGGTTATGAGAGTGTTTCGAGGCGATTCCCTCTTCCTAAGTATAGAATCGGTATAGTGCACGGAAAGATGAAACCGGCTGATAAAGATATTGAAATGAAGAGATTCGTTAGTGGCGAATCGCAGATTTTAGTAGCCACTACAGTAATCGAGGTGGGGGTGAATGTTTCTAATGCAACACTTATGATTATTGAGAGTTCCGAGCGTTTCGGTTTAAGCCAAATGCACCAGCTCCGCGGGCGCGTCGGACGTGGAGGCGATCAAAGTTATTGCATACTTATGACTAAGGATGAGTTCAGTAAGGAGGCAAGGCGAAGGCTAGAAACTATGTGCAGGACTAACGATGGTTTCGTAATTGCCGAGGTGGATATGGAAATTAGAGGACCTGGGGATATTTTAGGAACCCAACAAAGTGGATTGCCAGATTTGAAGATGGCAGATTTACTAAGAGATAGAGATTTAATGACCACAGCGAGGTATATGGCTCAAAGAGTTTTAGAGGATGATCCATCCATTGAGCTTCCTATCCACAAGACTCTACGAGTAAATTTAGATAGAATTAAAAAAGACAGACCTAATTGGAGTAGGATTTCTTAAAGATTGTGTGAACTTAGAAGCATGAAAGTTCTACCCATTTTCTCGGTACTACTTGCAGCAGGTGCGGCTTGGTTTTATTTATTCGGTTCTACCTCTGAAGGAGGAGAAGTAGAGGCTCCAACGGAGTATGCTTCGGACTTTTGGGATGTTTGGGAGAGGTGGGAGAGTGAGAATGGAGAAGTGACATATAGATTTTCCACCCCCAACAAAGAAGTATTTCACATAGCAAATAAGAATAATATTAACAGTGTTGAAGGGTATAGTGTCGGTGAAATGGAAGTCAAGCCTTACCGAGGAGGGTATTTAGTTGGGACATTAAGATCTTTAGAAAATTGGGTGGATGAGCCTGGTGAGATGTCAGAAAAGTGGTCTGTTTCGAGTGAGAAGTATATTACTTTAGAGAATCTTAAAGATGGCAGATTTAAACTTCTATCTGGCAATAATAAAATTATTATTTGGATAAATTCATTCGATGAACCTGAGATTATCGATGGATTTTCGGAATACTTGTTAGATGATAGAATTGTGTATACTCGTTTAGAAGTTGAGGAGGTTATAGAGGAAGTTTATAATCCTGTGTCTCATGTGATAGCTCAAGATATTTTAGGGGTGACGCGGAATCATAGAAATGGAAGCGACTTAGATATTGTTTGGAATGAAGATTTAAATGCGGTCCAGGCAATGGGGAGTGGGGGTGAGGTGGTTTGGTCTAAAATTTTAGAAAACGGAGTAGAGCCGATAGGGATGTCATTCGAAGTTGATTTATACGGGAATAATAAGTACCAAACAGCCTTTGCCGTAGCCAGCGCCATCTTCTTAGTGGATGTATTAGGCAATAACGTATCGGGATTTCCATATAAAGAGAACGGAATTACCAGTTTTGCAGTTTTTGACTACGATCACAATGACAAGTTTAGATTCTTGGTGGCGACAGATGCAGGCCGTCTTTACAATCTTAGAGGTGAGGGTCAGAATACTCCTGGGTGGAATTTTAAAGTCCTAAGCAATGGGGTTAGCATACAGCAATTATCTCATCTCAGAGTAGGCCAAAGCGATTACATTTACGCAGGGTGCAGTGATGGGAGTGTCAGACTTCTAAGGAGAAATGGTCAGCTTCGGGGATCTACGTCAGTAAGAGTTAATCCCACTTTCGCTCCTGCCATCAGGTTGTCTAGTACAATAGGAAAATCCGCAGTGCTGTTTATTGATGAACAAGGCTGGGTTCAGGAACTAACCTTTGCAGACGCAAAATATGTAGGTATGTCGGGGCTTACTAAAGCAGATAAAGTTTCACTTATTGACATGGACGGAGATGGAGTGGAGGAAGTGGTTACAGAGTTAAACGGCGTTAGATCTGTATTTAACTCTAGAAATGAAAAAATCAACTAACCTAAATCGACGAATTATTTTTAGTCCTTTAGGATGCTTCTGCTAATAACGATTTTCTGAATCTCACTCGTTCCTTCGTAAATCTGAGTTATTTTTGCATCGCGCATTAGACGCTCTACATGGTATTCTTTCACGAATCCATAACCACCATGGATTTGGACTGCCTCGATGGTTTGTTGCATAGCAACTTCAGAAGCGTATAGCTTAGCCATACTGGAAGCAATGTCGTAATTCTCTCCAGCATCTTTAATTGCAGCAGCTTTGTAAACTAACAGCCTAGCGCACTCAATTTGAGTAGCCATATCTGCAAGTTTAAATCCGATTGCTTGATGCTTGTAAATCTCTTTACCGAATGTTTTTCGTTCTTTAGAATAAGCGAGAGCGAGATCGAATGCTCCAGCAGCAATTCCAAGTGCTTGAGCCGCTATCCCTATACGTCCACCTGCAAGAGTTTTCATAGCTAACTTAAATCCAAACCCATCTTCTCCTATTCTATTTTCCTTAGGCACTTTTACGTCTTGAAACATCAAAGTGTGAGTGTCAGAACCTCTGATTCCGAGCTTATCTTCTTTTGCACCGACAACGAATCCAGGCATATCCTTCTCAAGAATAAGAGCGTTTATCCCCTTATGCCCTTTCTCAACATCAGTCTGAGCAATGACAATGTAAGTTGAAGCCGACCCTCCGTTTGTGATCCAGTTCTTCGTTCCATTTACGAGGTAGTGATCCCCCATATCTATGGCTGTAGTTCTCTGTGATGTCGCGTCTGATCCCGCTTCTGGCTCACTCAAGCAGAAAGCTCCGATTTTTTGTCCGCTTGCAAGTGGAGTCAGAAACTTTTCCTTTTGTTCCTCAGTCCCGTATTCTTCAAGACCGTAACAAACTAGAGAATTGTTTACGCTAATCACCACACTTGCGGAAGCGTCGATTTTACTAATCTCTTCTATAGCTAATACATAGCTTATGGTATCCATTCCTGACCCTCCGTATTTGGGATTCACCATTATACCCATAAATCCAAGCTCACCAAGTTGTTTTATCTCCTCCGTAGGGAACTTTTGTTCTCTATCTCGTTCGATTACACCTGATTTAAGTATATTTCGTGCAAAATCTCTTGCCGCATCACGTACAGCTATCTGTTCTTCTGTAAGTTCGAAATTCATAATTCTACTAAATGGACTGCGAAGATACATTATCAAATTCCGAGAACCGGACATATACAGTAATAGGTTTAATGAGCGGTACATCCTTAGACGGTCTAGATGTTGCTATATGCGAATTCACTTGCGACTCGTCCTGGAGCGGACGAATACTTAAGTTTAAAGTGTTTAACTTCCCGGAAGGCTTACGCTCTTCTCTAAAAAACAGTATGATTTTAACCGCTGAGGAGTTGTGGAAATTAGATAAGAGTTGGGCTCATTTCGCTGCTGAGTGCGTTTCTAAAACTTCACAAGAATTACTTCCCCGAGTTCAGTTACTATCTTCCCATGGACATACCGTGTTCCATAATCCTAAAGATGGTTATTCAGTACAAATTGGTTCCGGCGCTGTCTTAGCCGCTCAAACAAACCTCCCAGTTGTATGTGATTTACGAAGCCTTGATATAGCTTATGGTGGTCAGGGTGCGCCACTTGTTCCCTTAGTAGATTCAATATTATTTTCAGAATATATAGCTTGTCTGAACCTTGGTGGTTTTGCAAATATCTCTGTCCTACCCAAAGCTTGGGACATTGGAGTATGCAATAACCTTCTCAACATGTTAGCGCGTGAAAAAGGCGTTGAATACGATGCTGAAGGTAGTATCGCTAAATCAGGAGAAATAATTGATGATTTGCTCGATAAAATGTTGTCTATTTCATATCACATACTTCCTCCACCTAAAAGTATAGGAGTGGAATGGATGCATAAAGAGCTATACCATTTACTTGAGAATGTAGCAGATCACCCTCTTGAAGATAGGATGAGGACAGCTGTTGAGTACATTGCTATATCCATTGTTAACGACTGTCCCAAAGCGGGAAAAATTTTAGTCACAGGAGGAGGAGCTTTTAATAGTTTTTTGATACAGAGATTGAACGAATTGGCCGATGGTGTTGAGTTTTATTTACCTGAATCTGATATAATAAATGGTAAGGAAGCTTTTGCCTTTGCTTTCCTAGGTCTTCTAAGATGGTTAGGTAAACCAAACGTTTTAAAGTCTACTACAGGGGCAAGTAAGGAGTCGTCAGGGGGAGCTGTTTGGCTGCCTTAGAATAGCTATCTTTGCAGCGCGAAACACAAGAATTACTTTCGATGAAAGATCTACTTAAAGCGTATGAAAACCGCAAGCCAGAAATAGTTTTCAGTTGGCAGGATAGTGAAACAGAGGCAAGGGGTTGGGTTGTGATCAATTCATTACGTGGAGGGGCTGCTGGCGGAGGAACACGTATGCACTTGGGAGTAGATAAAAGAGAGGTTGAGTCCCTAGCAAAAACTATGGAGGTTAAGTTTACAGTTTCTGGACCACAAATCGGTGGAGCTAAATCTGGAATTTGTTTCGATGGTAGCGATTCTCGGAAAAAAGGAGTTTTAGAGCGTTGGTATACGGTTGTTACACCACTTCTAAAGCATTATTATGGAACAGGAGGCGATATAAATGTGGACGAAATCAACGAAGTCATCCCTATGACTGAGGCGAACGGGGTTTGGCATCCTCAGGAAGGAGTTTTTACGGGGCACTTTAAGCCTAATGAAGCTGAAAAAGTACGTCGAATTGGTAACCTTCGTCAGGGAGTTTCACAAATTATTGAGAATGTCACTATTTCTCCAGATATTAATAGAAAGTATAGAGTAGCAGATCTAATAACTGGTTATGGTGTTTCTGAATCAGTTCGTCACTACTACAATATATACGGTGGAAATGTAAAAGATAAACGTGTGATTATTCAGGGATGGGGTAATGTTGGTGCTGCTGCTGCTTATTATCTAACACAAGCTGGGGCAAAAGTTGTGGGTATTATTGATAGGGTTGGCGGTTTGATAAATTCTGATGGCATGGAACCTCATGCTGTAGCTGATTTGTTTTTCAACAAACGACATAATGAACTTGTTGCATATGACTTAATTTCATACGAAGAGATAAATGATAAGATTTGGGATATAGAAGCAGATGTATTTTTACCATGTGCCACTTCTAGATTAATAACAAATGAACAGGTTGATAGAATGATTGCAGCTGGAGTCTCAGTTATCTCATCAGGTGCAAATGTGCCATTCGCAGATAAAGAGATTTTCTATGGATCGATTGCAGAAACGGTTGATAAAAAAATATCTTTAATACCTGATTTTATTGCAAACTGTGGAATGGCAAGAGTTTTCGCTTATTTAATGAGCGATTCAAATGCTGATATGTCTGACGAAGCTATTTTCAGAGATACTTCAGAAACTATTTGTAGAGCTTTAGAAGCGACTCACGAAAAGCGTCAGGAAACAAATTTATTAACAGCCACAGCATTGGGTATTGCACTTAAAACACTAGGATAACATAGAATAAAATGGAATATATTTTACTTGCCGTATTCGTGTTAGGTTATCTAGGGATTGCTCTTGAACACAGTATAAAAATTGATAAAGCTGCTTCTGCATTATTAACCGGAACAATCCTTTGGGGATTATTCGTCTTAGGTATTCAAGAAATACCCCCCCACCTCTCTGAAATGTTTGCTGATTTTGCTGCAGAAAGCCCAGGTGGTCATGGGTCTTTGAGCACTTTCTATGAGCACCGTCTTATGCATCACATGCAGGATATTTCAAGTATTTTATTTTTTCTTCTTGGAGCCATGACCATTGTTGAGTTAGTTGATGCTCACGAGGGGTTCCGCGTAATAACAGATAAGATTAATACCAGGAGTAAAGTGAAATTAATGTGGATTATCTGCATTCTAACCTTCTTCTTTTCTGCTGTCCTCGATAACCTCACAACTTCCATCGTTATGATTTCTCTTCTGAGAAAGCTTGTAGATGATAAGGAAACGAGATGGCTGTTTGCTGGGATGGTAGTGATTTCAGCTAACGCAGGTGGAGCGTGGTCTCCTATCGGTGACATTACAACTACGATGCTTTGGATTGGTGGCCAACTAAGCACCTCAGTAATCATAGTAAATCTTATTTTACCATCTCTTGTTGCGATGTTTGTTCCTCTTGCTGTATTGTCACTGCGATTAAAAGGCGAGGTGTCTCGTCCTGTTTATTACAACGAACCAGGTTTAGAACCCACAACTAAATTTGAGCGTAATATTGTATTTGCAGTAGGAGTAGGTGGTCTGTTATTTGTTCCGGTTTTTAAAACAGTTACTCACCTGCCGCCATTTATGGGGATGATGCTCTCTTTAGGGATGATTTGGTTAATTACAGAACGTCTTCATCACAAAAAAAATGTAGAACACAAATCACCACTTTCAGTGATAGGTGTTTTGCGAAAAATTGATACGGCGTCTGTGCTTTTTTTCCTTGGAATCCTTCTTGCTGTATCCGCTTTACAAGAAGCAGGTCATTTGATTTTAGCCGCTACTTCGCTGCGTGAAGCTTTAAATGATGTTTACCTAATAGATATGGCCATTGGTTTACTTTCAGCTATAGTTGATAACGTTCCTCTTGTTGCGGCATCTATGGGTATGTATGAAATTGTCCAACCGGGTATGGTTACAGATGATTGGTCAGCTGCCTTTGTACAAGATGGAGCGTTCTGGCAGTTCCTAGCTTATTGTGCTGGTACTGGAGGTTCCGCTTTAATAATAGGCTCGGCTGCTGGAGTAGCTGTTATGGGACTTGAGAGGATAGATTTTGTTTGGTATTTAAAGAATATAAGTTTACTTGCTATTCTTGGATATTTCGCCGGAGCAGGTGTGTATCTATTGATGTTTGCACTCTAGGAAGATCTTTGCCATTCTTCTTTGTTTTTAACCTTTCAACTTTGAAAACGAAAGTAAGTGTGTGTGTTGTGCGATACTAAATCTATGATCTTAGTCGTTTAGTTTAATTATAGCCTAAACGCAAGCAAATGCTCTCAAATATTTTATTACAAGTCAATACTGCTAAGGCAGTAACTGATGGTGTTACAGAGGTTGATGTAAATATTTTACAACTCCTGATGGAAGGAGGTTGGTATATAATGTTACCTCTCGCTCTAATGAGCATATTCGGTATGTACGTATATTTCGAGAGATACATGGCGATACGAAGAGCTGAAACAACATCTCCTGATTTTATGCAGCGCCTTAAAGACTACATCTCTCAAGGCCAACTGCCTTCAGCTAAAAACCTCTGTGCAGATAACGACACCCCGATGGCTAGAATGCTTGAGAAAGGTATTTCTCGTATAGGTAAACCACTTAGCGATATTTCTACAAGTATCGAAAATGTGGGGAAATTAGAGATTTACATTCTCGAAAAAAATATGAGCATCCTCGCAACGGTTGCAGGAGCTGCTCCCATGGTAGGAATGCTCGGTACTGTAATAGGAATGGTACACGTTTTCTTAGATATGGAGGCCGCAGGCACAGTTCAAGTTGCTGATATTTCATCGGGAACTAAGCAAGCTATGATTACTACAATAGTTGGTCTTATAGTGGGTATCCTAGCATATATGGCTTACAATCACTTGGTAGGAAAGGTATCTAAGGTGGTCCATAAAATGGAAGCGTCTTCTCTTGAGTTTATTGATATTCTTGAAGAGCCAGCAAGATAAACTTAGCTTCTATGAATTTATCTACTCGGAATAAAATTAGTGTGAATGCAGGAACGAGTTCTATGACGGACCTCGTTTTCCTCCTTCTCATTTTCTTCATCATAATCTCCACTCTTGTCAGCAACGGCGTAAATGTGGACTTGCCTTCAAGTAAGGGTACTACCTCCGTAACGTCTAATCTCACGGTGAGCATCAAAGCAGATGGCAGCTACTACCTTAACGGTTCTCCAAGTTCCATTAACCGTACGGATTTAGAACCCAAGCTCCAGGCTGAGATGGAGAAGCAGAATGAGAAGATTCTATATCTCCAAGTTGATCAGGCTGTTCCTACAGGCCAAACAGTAGAGCTTATAGGTCTCGCTAAAGCAAATCAATGGAAAGTAATGTTAGGCTCAAACCCTAAGAAGTAAGTGATGGGATTGATATGAATGAGAAGGCAAACATATTACACGAAAGCAATGAGAAGAAGCATAAGATTCGCGCCGGCGTGTTGACTGGCGTAATCTTTTCTGGAGTTCTATTGTTGTGTTTTTTTCTAATAGCCTTCACTATCCCTGATCCTCCACTTGGCGAGCAGTATGTCGCTGTAGGATTTGCCGATCTCGGCTCCGTAACCGATGCTGCAGGTACCACAGAGTCTGAAACCCCCTCCGAAGTAGTTGAGGAAGTCATTGAAGAAGTCGTAAGTTCACCTTCCATAACCGATCCTGTTGTCACAGAGGAAATCGTCACCCAAGAAATTTCGGAAATTTCCATACCAGTTCAACAAATAGAAGTCGAAGAGGAAAAGCCTATAGTTGAGCCTGAGCCCGTTCGAGTTTCTGCAGCGGCGAATTTAATTCGATCTGACGCCGCATCTGGTGGAGGTGGTTCACAAGGGTCTTCTGAGGGAGTAGGTAATCAAGGCGACGAGGATGGTAAAATTGATGGTTCGGGTGTGGTTTCCGGTGATTCCTTCGATGCCTCTCTCAATGATGGCTCCCTTGTTAATGCCCCTCGACTTAAAGAAAAACCAAAGAAAAAAGGTGTTGTCAGAATTAATATCATTGTGGATTCTAATGGCAAAGTCCATTCTGCAAAATTCGATGGTGGATTAAATTCCACACTTTCCGATGACGAGCACATCCGTCTAGCACGTGAAGCTGCTATGTCAGCGACCTTCTCGCCTAACGCGTATATACCACGAAGATCTGGATTTATTACGATTCGATTCGAACTTGAGTAATCTCTATAAGGGGTCATGACTTATTTAGAAGCCGTAGATTTCCTTTTTACCAAGCTCCCGATGTTTCAACGTTCGGGGCCAGCAGCATACAAGGCAAACCTGGATGGTACTATAGCCGTTTGTAAACTCTTAGACAACCCTGAGAACGATCTTAAGTTTATTCATGTAGCTGGAACCAATGGCAAAGGCACAGTTTCACATATGGTCGCAGCAGTTTTACAAGAGGCGGGATATAAAACAGGACTTTTTACATCCCCTCATCTTGTAGATTTCCGTGAAAGGATTCGTCTCAATGGAGAAAAGATTCCTGAATCTAAAGTCGTTGATTTTGTAGAAAAGTATTCAGATACTTGGGGAGAGCCATCTTTTTTCGAGCTCACATTTGGGTTGGCCCTTCAGTATTTTAAGGACGAGTGTGCTGACATTGTAATCCTAGAAACAGGAATGGGCGGCAGACTTGATAGCACGAATGCGATCCCCACAGCTGAAATTTGTGCCATTACGAACATTGGTCTAGATCATACACAGTTCTTAGGAGATGATATATCGAGTATCGCCATAGAAAAAGCTGGGATTATAAAAAACGAGGTGCCAGTCGTTTTAGGGAAGATGCGCCCAGAAGCTCAATCTGAAATACTCAAAGCGTCTCTAAGAAAAAGCTCAGAGATGCATTATGGTAGAATTGTACCAGAGAGTTTGAAAGATTTAGTGGATTCTCCATTTGAGTTTGAAAACATTGCTACAGCTGTTAAAATCATCGATGTTCTTAGAAGTAGAGGCTGGCTTATTACAAAAAAGTCAGAAAGAGCTGGCTTTCAAAACTACAAGAAACTAACGGGTCAATTGGGGAGATGGCAAATTATACCTCCAGCTGAAAATCTCTCAGAAATTCTAATAGATTGTGCTCATAATGTCGATGGAATGAGAGTGCTTTTGGATTACTTATCTCAACAGCACCCAGACACCCAGCTCCACATTGTATACGGAACGGTTGCAGATAAAAACCCGTGTAAAGTTCTTGAGTTAATTCCTAAAAACTCAGTCATGTATTGGTGTTCATCTAAGGTTGTACGCTCAATGGGTACAGAATGTTTACAAAACCATGGCCTAGAATCGGGACTATCGGGTGAAGTTTATAGCTCAGTTAATGAAGCAGTAACAGCAGCAAGGTTAGCTGTTAATTCTTTAAATTTAGAATTGGATGAACAGGCCAAGTCTATCGTTTGTGG
>LWDU01036668.1_pt1 | contig 14940 bp, 16 predicted proteins | sample 727161 | NCBI WGS metagenome assembly LWDU01 (sample SAMN04566230, study PRJNA314399) | hydrothermal vent metagenome | isolation source: deep sea hydrothermal plume seawater | place: Mexico: Gulf of California, Guaymas Basin | collected 2004-07-11 | reverse complement strand
TTTCCGAGACGGCAAAAAGTATTAAGGATGCTGAAACCAGCTGGCAAAGGCTTCCGTTTGTTCTGCTTCTGGGCGTGCTGTTGCTGTTCGGTTGTTTCCCCGGTTTGCTGACGGATAAAATCCGTCCGAGTGTTGAGGCGATTCTGGAACAGGCTCGACAACAGGGGGCGCCTAAGATGGAGGGGAAGGCTGCGTTTCCCCTGGACGATGTGCCGGAAAACATCGTGAATTTTGATCCGATAAAATGAGTATTAGTCTTATGATTTTAGAAATCCTAGTCATTGCACTGGGATTGGGGCTGCTTCTGACTGATTTATGGACTCCGTCCGAGCAGAAGAAGAACCTGGGGTATGTCGCGGCGAGCGGAGTGGGATTACTGTTTCTTTATAGTTTAAATCTTTCTTATCCGGAACCTCAATACCTGCAGGGGCATATGTTCGTCATGGACGAATTGGCTCTATTCTTCAAACAGTATTTGCTTCTCGCCGGTGCGATTGTTCTGTTAGTGACCGTGGAATTTTCCGATCGGGTCCGCAGAGGAATCGTTGAGTATTATGTCCTGATTCTTTTTGCCTTGTCCGGAATGATGTTCTCCGCTTCGGCAAATGATTTTTCTCTGTTGTTTGTTGGGTTGGAGCTGATTACGGTCACCTTTTACATCTTGACCAGTTTTCAAAGGCATAAAAATGCTTCCCTGGAAGCCGGGGTGAAATATTTGATTCTCGGCGCTTTGTCATCGGCTTTTCTGGTTTATGGAATTGCTTTCATCTTCGGATCCACCAATACGCTCGATTTTTATGAACTGGCGCAGAAGGGTGGGTCACTCGTCGGGAATTCATTACTTCTTTTAGGATTATTGCTCCTTTTGGTTGGGCTTGGTTTCAAGATTGCCGCCTTCCCGTTCCAGATCTGGGCGCCTGATGTCTATCAGGGAGCTCCCATACCAACGACGCTTTTGCTTGCCGTAGGTTCCAAGGCAGCCGGTATCGTATTGTTGTTGCGGGTCCTGTTTGGAGCCGTTCCAGAGGTCACTGCGAATTGGTCTGAAGCGCTGATGTGGGTATCGGGCCTGACCATTCTTTATGGAAACCTCTGTGCCCTGCCGCAGAGGAATATCAAACGGACGGTTATTCAAGTATTGCCCATGCGGGGTATATTCTGCTGGGATTTTCCGCAGTCAGTCAGATCGGAGCTTCGGCGGTATTGTATTATATTTCCGGTTACCTGTTCACCGTATTAGCCGCTTTTTCCGTAATATGTATTGTCTGCCGGACCGAATCCGGTGAGCAGATTCCCGCTTTGGCCGGGTTGCATCGACGATCTCCACTCCTGGCTGCGGCGCTGACGATGTCGATGGTTTCTCTGGCCGGAGTGCCTCCATTGGCCGGTTTTTTCGGGAAGTTTCTTCTACTGAGAGCTGTTCTTGAAAGCGAAGCGACCACCGGAGCAAATATTGCCCTGATTGCTGTGGTCATTGTGGGAGTCATCATTTCGATGTATTATTACTTTGGGGTGATTCGGGCGATCTACTGGACTCCGGCACCGGAGGAGAGTTCTCCGGTCGTGGTTTCTAAACCGATGCGGGCAACCTTGTATGTCTGCATGTCCGGTATGCTTTATCTAGGGTTGTTTCCCGGTGATCTGGTAAAGATTGTCGAAAATGCGGTCAAGGTATTCCAGATCGGTTAATTATGCTGGGTATTCATTTAATTTACCCTGACTTCTATTGGGTCGGTTCAGTGAATACTCTCTCTTGACAAGGGTAGAAAAACACAGCATTTATATGGAAATTTGTTATGGCTGACCAAGAAAACAAGTACGAAGACAACGTTTCAGGAAAATTTTACGTAGATGATCAGTGTATTGACTGTGATCTCTGCAGAGAAACTGCCCCGGATCATTTCAAACGGAATGACGATGGAGGCTATTCATTTCTCTTTAATCAACCAACCGATGAGGACGAAGAAACCCTTTGTAAGGAAGCGATGGAAGGGTGTCCTGTAGAGGCAATTGGCGAGGATGGGAATTAGCTCGGTTGTTACCGAATATTCCATCACATAGCTGGAAAGCCTCCGGTGTGCATTTTTCAAACCTCGGTCAAAAGACCGAGGTTTTTTTTGGGTAGGCCTCCTTTCATGGGGTGACAGGTCAGGCTTATCCGAATGGCTGTGGAGTTCGCTGTCCTCCGCGAGTCGAGGTTTTAAGCCAAGCGGCGAGCTGAGGACCGCGAGCCCTGCCTTTCATCCGGAGCTTGGTTCATGGTTGGACTTCCGGATGGTTTTTCTCAATAAATCCAGAGCTTGATTCGAAGTAATCGTCTTGAAGGTCTCTCTATCGAATACGTTTATTTTATGAAGCACGCGTGTCGATAGAGACTTGGAGGCAATTCCGATGAAAACCGTACCGATCGGTTTTTCGCTGGAGCCGCCGGAAGGGCCGGCAATGCCGGTGACAGAAAGCGCAAATTCCGCTCCTGATTGTTTTAATGCTCCTTCAGCCATCTCCGCAGCTGTCTGGCTGCTGACGGCTCCGAATTGTTCCAAGGTCTGAGGGTTCACCCCAATGCACTTCGATTTGGATTCATTGCTGTAGGTGGTGAAGCCTCCCCATACTACGGCAGAAGCACCTGGAATATTGGTCAGACGGTCACTGATTCGTCCCCCGGTACAGGATTCCACCGTGACAACCCTTTTCCCAGTTTTCGTGAGATCCTGAATAATTCGTTCTTCGAGAAGGTCTGACTCCACTCCATAAATATATTTGCTGAGAATATCCTCAACAATTTTTCTGGCCATGGCGACAACTTGTTCGGCATCGCCACTTTGAGACTGCAATCGTATATCCACCATTCCCGGTTGTGCGCAGAATCCGATTTCCAGACCATCGTTTATACATTCCTTCAAAGGCTCTTTGAGTCTGCTTTCTACAATCGACTCCCCGATGCCGGTGGTTCGTAGAATCACACATACCAATGGTTTTTCCAAAGGGGAGTGCTGTTTCATATAGGGCAGGATTTGGTCCTTGAACATCGGACGGAGTTCACGAGGTGGGCCGGGTAGCATCACCAGCAACCCTTTTCGGTTCTCACCCGTCGTGGCGGAGTCGATTCTGTCGAACCTGAGAATCAGCCCGGGGGCAGTGCCGAAATAATTGATAATGACCTCAGCCCCGTCCGGAACATCGGCCTGGACATCCACGCCTGTCGGTATTTCGCGGCGTTTTGATTCGAAGAAACTCCTCAGCCTATTCATGACCGTTTCGTCACGGTGTAACGTCTTGCCCAATAATTCAGCAATGGTCTCTCGGGTAAGATCGTCGCTAGTCGGGCCCAACCCACCGGTCGTGAGAACGATGTCGGCAGTGGAAACAGCGGATTCAACCTCCTTCCTGACTTCCTTAGCCTCGTCATCGATACAGATTTGCCGAGTGATGCGATACCCTGATTCAAACAAAGTTTTTGCCATCCACATATGATGGGTATTCAGGACATGGCCGGCCATTAATTCGGTTCCAATATTGATCAGTTCAATCTTCATGTTAACGGGTGAATGCATCGCCTATCATAACTATCATGATTATATGAGTCAGGTAGAAGAAATAAAGCAAACCATCCAGAAACTCTCAATAGAGACACATGCCGCTGAAATTGCGGCAACGGTCATTGTTGTTGACGCAAAATATGAACCGGCGCAAAGGTTTTATTCGAAGTATGAATTTTTGAAACTACTGAACATGCCGAAAAGAATGTTCCTACCCATGATGACTGTTGAGAAGCTTTTTGTCTTTAATGTGAGGGTCGTCATGGATTATACCGGTTGCGCCGTTTGGTTGTAGAAGGGGTTAATATTGGAGGTTCCCGATAGATCAGTTGTTAACGAGTTAATCGAACATGCCGGAAATCACAAGTCATACTATTAAAATCAGCGCCGAACAATCCGACCAGTTGAAGGATTTGCTCACGAAGAGGAATTACGAGTTTCGGGAAGTTCCCTACGCTCGATATGCGGCGAAGGGTGGCAAAGTCAACGTGGTGTCTTATCAAAGCGGTAAGCTGGTGATTCAGGGAAAGAGCACGCGAGAGTTTATTGAATTCACCTTGGAGCCTGAAATTCTGAAAGAAGCGACATTAGGATATGAGGATGTGCTAACTCCATTGGATGGCACCGCGCGGCTGGGTATTGATGAAAGCGGGAAGGGTGACTTTTTTGGGCCGATGTGCATTGCGGGCGTCTATGCCAATGAATCGGTTATCAAACAGTTCATCGACGCCGGGATCAAGGACTCCAAGAAAATTTCCAGTGATCGAAAGATGGCGGAATTGGCAGAGCGCATTCGATCCATTCGTGGCTGTGTGTACCAAGTCGTGCCTATCGGAAATGAAGCTTATAATCGATTGTATCTACAAATGAAATCGGTGAACGGAATTCTGGCATGGGGGCATGCCCGGACGATTGAGAATCTTCTCTTGAGAAAATACCAGATGGATCCACCACCGCTCAGGGTGATCAGTGATCAGTTTGCCGCATCAAAAGCTGTTATTTCAAAAGCATTGATGAGTCTGGGAAAAGAGGTCGAGTTGGTGCAACGCCATAAAGCGGAATCTGATCCGGTGGTGGCGGCGGCTTCCATTCTGGCGCGTGACGAATTCGTAAGAAGACTCAAAACGCTTGGCGATCAGACCGGAGTTGTTCTGCCCAAGGGAGCTTCCAGGAAAGTGGATGAAACCGCTAAAGCTCTTTTCGAGGAAAAAGGAAAAGAAGTTTTCAACAGCATCGCAAAAATTCATTTCAGGACCTGGTTCCGAGCTGTCGGATTACCCGAGCCTCCAAAAACGGTGTGGAAACGTTCTAAGTCCCAGTGATGGGTGTCAGACGTTCAGACCATGGGTGCGAACCTGTAGCGTGCGCTGTCCCCAGCGCATTTCCAGTGGGAAAACGATCCTTTCGGTTGGGAAAAACGATCCATTCGGCTGGGGACAGCCGACGCTACAGCAAGTCTCTCTCCGGAATTTTTATCTTACGCCCAGCCCGGGGTGGTTTTTAAACGGTTTATACAGTAGCTGATTTCTGATATCTTCCGAAACATTCGGGCATGAACAGTTATTCATTTGAAACGGTTTTCCGTATATGCGAGCAGGGAGACAATGTTGCCATTGCTCTGAAGCGGCTTGATGCAGGCACGGTGATACCCGATGTGTCCGGTGAAACCTGGACTCTGGGTCATACGGTTCTCGAAGGTCACCGGGTTGCCTTAAACCGTATCAAAGCCGGCTCCCCTCTCATTTCATGGGGATTACCGTTTGGTCTGGCCGAGCAGGAGATTCAGGCCGGGGAATATGTGTGTAATCAGGTGATGCTTGATGCTCTTTCCCAGCGTACAATTGATTTTGAGTTGCCTGAAAGCCCCAATTTCAACGATCAACGTATTCCTTTTACCTTGGACGAGTCCAAGTTTGTGCCTGCGCCCCAAGTGGATCCGGTTGATTCAACCGTTACTTTCATGGGGTATGATCGTGGGGAAGTTCGAGGTGTGGGGACACGGAACTACGTTCTGCTTCTCGCAATGACCTCCGAGTCAGCGGCCTTTGTTCGTCAATTGGCTGCTCGATTTAATGATCGATTTCAGGGTGACAGTGGATTCGATGGGGTTGTGGCCGGTGCTCATACCGAAGGCGGAGAAAACAGTCGCCCGAACAACCTTGATCTTCTTTTGAGAACACTCGCCGGATTTGTGGTGCATTCCAATGTTGGTGCAGTGCTCATTGTGGATTCGCCTGCTGCCTTTGTCGGGAAAGATCGATTCGAAGATTATCTTAGGGCGCATAAGTATCCGGTAGATGAGGTGCCTCATACCTGGTTTCAATTGAATGCGTCTTTCTCGAATTCACTTGTCCAAGCCGAGCCTCTGGTGGAAAAACTGGTGCATCAAGCTAAGAAAAAGGGTCGTACAGCCCAACCACTGAAACATTTGAAAGTGGCTCTTCAGTGTGGTGGATCTGATGCATTTTCGGGAGTGTCGGGCAATCCTCTTGCCGGTTGGTTAGCCAAGGAACTGATTCAGAATGGCGGCAGTGCAAATCTTGGAGAAACCTCTGAATTGATCGGCGCCGAGCCTTATGTGCTTCATCGCGTCCGAAATCTTGAAACCGCTCGCAAGTTTCTTAAAACAGTGGAACGGTTTGATGAAATGGCTGCCTGGCATGGTCATAGTGCCGAAGGAAACCCCAGTGGCGGTAATTTGTTCAGGGGCTTGTACAATATTTCGATCAAATCAATTGGTGCTGCGCGAAAGAAGGATCCACAGGTTCGATTGGATTACGTCATTGAATACGGTGAGCCTATGAACGTAGGTGGATACTATTTCATGGACAGTCCAGGCAATGATCTGGAAAGCATTGCGGGGCAGGTTGCCTCCGGTTGCAATCTAGTATTGTTCGTCACAGGAAATGGATCCATTACCAATTTTCCGTTTGCACCCACTTTGAAAATTGTCACTACATCGGACCGATACCGGCTTCTGTCTGGCGACATGGATATCAATGCGGGGCGATATCTTGACGACATTTCTATGGAGGATCTAGGTGCTGAATGCTTTGATCTCATGGTAGACACCGCTTCGGGTAAACGGAGTGTGGGAGAAATGGCGGGGCATTCGCAGTTGCAGATCTGGCGTGATTGGCCGCAAAACAGTCCCGAGCTTTTATCGCAGATTCACAATCGACCTATTCCGAAAGGAGATCCAATTTGTATGGATACCCTTATTTCTCCTGACGAGGTTACTGAATCAACTGCGGTTGCTGCCTTTGCAGAAGCGCCTTCCCAAGGTTCCCTTGGATTGATCCTGCCGACAAGTCTTTGCTCAGGTCAAGTATCACAGATGATTGCCGATCGTCTCAATCAGGAGTTTGAAAACTCGGATAGACCTGATGGGATCAAAAGATTTACCGCATTGCCTCACACTGAAGGCTGTGGTGTGGCACGCGGCTCTTCCGAAGAACTGTTTGTCCGGACCAGGTGCGGTTATCTAATGCATCCACTGGTTGGACGGGCGCTTCTGCTGGAACATGGATGTGAGAAAACGCATCACGATGAATTCAGGATTTATCTTAAAAAGTATGGTGTTCCTGAAGGTCGGTATGGTTGGGCGAGTATCCAACTGGATGGAGGTATCCAAAAAGTCATTACCAAAGTTCTCGAATGGTTTGATCAGCCGGTTGAATCTTTGCATTGTTCCGAAACCTTTGCTAATCCATTGTCCGTCGGATTCTTAATCGGCGGAGAGATTTGCAACGCCCAGGTTGATTTATGCAATCGAATCGTTGTGACGCTTCATCGAGAGGGAGGAACTGCCGTCATTCCCTCCGGTTCGCCCTTGCTGAATCAGACAGACTTTATCCTGAACGGGGTTGCCAAACAGGATACGCTTGATTACGGAGAAAAATTCATCAAAAACGGCGTTCATATAATGTCCAATCCTTCGCCACACCTGCTTGAGACTCAGACTGGGCTGGCTGCGACAGGAGTTCACGTGATCCTGGTATTCAACAGCAGCGGTGTCCGGTTAGCAGCACACCCTCTAGTGCCGATCGTTCAGGTAGGCAAATCAGTTGAATCAGATCCAGGAATGTCGCCTGATATTGTTCTTGGAGACGGGACCGATCCAGTGGACATTTTCTGGAGCCGTATCTCGACAATTGTTCGAGGCGATTCCATTCCCGAGACGATGGTATCGGGCAATACCGATTTCCAGATATCGCGAGGCTACACGGGGTTTTCACTTTAAGTTGTTTTTCCACTCTCATGTCAGCACACGTTTCAATTCATTCATTTAGTCAGTGTCCGGCATCAGAACTGAAGCGCATCCGTTATGTTTTGTGCGATATTGATGATACCCTTACCTGGCAGGGTAAGTTGCCTGCCGAAGCCTATTCTTCCATTGAGGATTTGAATAAGGCCGGTATTCAGGTCATTCCCATTACCGGGCGTCCGGCGGGTTGGTGTGACCACATCAGTAGAATGTGGCCTGTGGCCGGCGTGGTAGGAGAAAACGGCGCCTTCTTCTTTTCCTGCCATCATTCGGATAGACGGATGATACGACGATATTTTAAGGATGAAGAGGAACGGAAGGAAGATCGGATCAAATTAAATCAAATACAAACGGATATTCTGAAGGCGATTCCCGGGTGCCGAGTTGCTGCAGATCAACCCTATCGGGAAGCCGATCTGGCTATTGATTTTTGTGAAGAAATTCAACCTCCATTGGATTCAACTGAAGTGCAGAGGATCGTTGAAATTTTTGAAGAACAGGGAGCGCAGGCCAAAGTCAGTTCAATCCATGTCAATGGATGGTTTGGACATTATGATAAACTAGCCATGACTCGCCGCTTGTTCGCCGAGTTGTTCCGTAGGAATTTGGAGGAGGAGAAATCTGAATGTCTTTTCGTAGGTGATTCACCCAATGACGAACCGATGTTCGAATTCTTTCCCTTATCTGTGGGTGTTGCCAATGTCATGGCTTTCAACGACCAATTGGTTCATCCGCCGAAATGGATTACCAAGTCTCCAGGGGGGGCAGGTTTTGCTGAAACGGCAGATCGTATTCTGGAGATCGTTTTTTCTCAGGAAAACTTATAAATTCATTTCCACGAGATCTCTGGATTCCTCATAATAATCCTTTGTCGAAAGATGTGGAGATGCTGCCTCGGTCCCCGCAGATCCTACCTGTGTTTCCGGTTTTGTTGGGGAGGAACCATTTGACTGCTTACCATATCGGGGATATGGTTTCCCATATGAAGACAACGTTAAATATTAGCGATGTAACGATGGATCGACTGAAAAAGGAAGCGGTCCGCCAGAAACGAACGATGTCGGAACTGGTGGAATGTGCTTTGCGCATGTTGCTTTCAAAGCCGGAGTCTCGCCAGGTCTTGTCGCCATTGCCAAAATTCAGCAGTGGGGGGACTCGGGTTAACGTTGCGAATCGAGAGGCACTTTACGAAATAATGGAGCGACATTGATGTTCGTAGTAGATACGAACATTCTCATTTATGCTGCTGACACGGATTCTCCCGAGCATGCGAAATGCCGTGACTTGGTGGAGTCTTGGCGCAATCAGTCCACACCTTGGCATGTCACATGGGGTATTGTTTACGAGTTTTTACGAGTATCAACTCACCCGAATGTGTTTCGTGTACCTCTTACTCTTGCAAACGCCTGGACATTTATCGAAGCCATCCTTGCTTCGCCCAGCGTTTCACCTCTAACGCCGACAGAACGTCATCAGGCAGTTGCGGCAGAGGTCTTTAACCAAATTCCCGACATTCGGGCCAACCTGGTTTTCGATGCCCACACAGCCATATTAATGCGTGAGCAGGGCATTAAGACTATCTTTACTCGAGACACGGACTTTAATCGGTTCCCCTTTATCCATGTGGTCGATCCGATTACGCTGCAATGAACGAGACTTGGACAGAACGGAAATCCAGCTTAAACACCAACTCGTTCAATTCACATTCTCGAACGAAAACTCAAGTGCCTTGGGCGATTAGAAGACACAATGAAAGGGATGGGCGAGCTCTGCGAATCCTCAGATAAACTCACGCAGCAGTGGACGCGAGGAACTCGTCCCTCCCGGAATTTGTCTCCATTGGAAGGGAGGAAAACATTTTGTTCGAACGAAATACAATTTCGCTTTGAATATGGATTCCGATCGGTTGCTGCAATTATAGATTTGTTATGGGGAATACCGTGAACGGTTACGATATCTCAGCGCCTGAATACTGTGCTGCACTCGAAACAAGCTTCGGGATAGGACGATGATCAAATCAGTATTACAGTTAACTGTAGTCGTAACGGCATTGCTGTTGGCTGTATGTTGTCAAAGCCAAGAGCGCAATTTAAACGTGGCAAAATCCGAATCAGCAGCCACCGCCGTTGCCAGGCATGCCGAACTCGGTGTATGGGGCGTCGACCTCAGTGCGCGAAAAGAGAGCATAAAAGACGGCGATAATTTCTTTGAATACGCAAACGGCACTTGGCTCGATACATTTGAAATTCCTGCCGACAAAAGCATTTACGGGGCTATCACTCTTCTCAGTGACCGCAGCCCTGACCAAACTAAAGCATCATCGATGATCTGAAATCCAGACATTTCGACATGGGGACTGTCGAACAAAAAATCGGTGATTATTATAACAGCTATATGGATGTAGCTGCGATCAACGCGCTTGGCATCGATCCCATCCGTCCGCTTCTGGCTGATGTTGCTGCGGCGAAAGATGTGGCTGATCTCACCGTTCTTTTCGGCCGGGCTGCCAAAGATAATCTGACATCTCCAATCACTTTTGTCTTCGGTATCGACCGTGAAAACCCGGATCGCTACCAGTTTAGTGTTGGCATCGGCGGTATGAGCTTGCCTGACCGAGACTACTATCTGGAAGACACAGAAAAATTTAAAGAAACACGTGCCGCGTATTCTGCGCATATTGTTGAGATGCTACATTTCGCTGACTTCGAAGGCGCTGAAGCAAAGGCAAAGGCAATCCTCGCGATCGAGACCCAATTGGCAGAAAAGCAGTGGACTCGATCTGAGCGTCGCAACGCGGATAGAACGCTCAATCCTGCAAGTTATGCTGAATTTAAAGAGCAATACACTGGATTTGATTGGGATCGTTTTTTTGCGGCACGCGACATGACAAGCATCGAACGTCTAAATGTTTCTTACCCGGATTGCCGCTTTCAATCACACGAAAAGAGTTAGCCGTTTGACGAGCAAGACAGACAAGGCTGTCTGGTTGCTTTTGACACCACAAAACGTGAACGCCTATTATAATCCGCAGTTCAACGAAATCGTCTTTCCGGCGGCGATTTTGCAGGCTCCGTTCTTTGATCCTGGCGCTGACCTAGCGGTGAATTACGGCGGTATCGGCGCTGTGATCGGTCACGAGATGGGCCACGGGTTTGATGACCAGGGTTCCAAATCGGACGAAAATGGCGTGCAACGTAACTGGTGGACTGATGAGGACCGCGACGCGTTCGAAAAGCGCACAACAATGCTCGGCGCACAGTACGATACCTATGAAGCGGTGCCTGACCACTTTGTAGACGGTAAGTAAACGATGGGTGAAAACATCGGTGATGTTGGGTGGCTAACGATGGCGTATCATGGATACAAATTGGCGCTCGGCGGAAAAGAAGCACCGGTTATTGGCGGCTTCACTGGAGATCAGCGTTTCTTCCTTGCCTGGGCGCAGGTCTGGCAGCGGAAATACCGAGAAGAAGAGCTTATCAACCGTCTGAAGTCTGATCCGCATTCACCTGCTGAATTTCGTGTGAACGGGGTCGTTCGCAATATGTCAGAATGGTACACAGCTTTTGACGTGAAAGAGGGCGATACGCTTTATCTGCCGCCGGAAGACCGCGTCTCGACCGGTAAGTTCGTGTTGTTCTGCCGTGTTTTCTGTGAGTACATAGATCCCCTCTACTTCTATGTCTTCGGCCTATGTATATTACGCGGAATCAAGTTTTCGGATTCGATTTGATGTGAAAAACTGACGCGTCACCGTATCAATGCGTAATCGGCAACGGCGGACAGGAATGCCCACCCTCCGGTGCCTGTTTCTTAACTGAATGGAAGGGCCGGTCAGGGGGCATGCTGGACGTTCTGTCCAGGGGAACGAGAGAGCCTAATGATTGCATCGGGCTCGTCTTTGGATTCTAACGGTTGTGATAAAGAACTGTCCGGTAACCTATCCGAATCTTGCCGTCAATTGACCGGTGCTGAAAAAGATTTTGCAAGGCCTTCACCATTACATCAAAATCGGGATGATCGGTGTTGGGCATGTAGGATGAAGAAAGGACTCTTCCTTTCAGCCCTTCATAATCCAAGTCCTGATGGTTGGCAAAATCCACTTTTTTCCAACTGGATGGAGAGAAAAATGTACCGATGCATTCATCCTCGATGTTCTTGTGATTGACTTGCCGGTAATCGGTTCCGAATTCATTCAGGAACGATTCATAGGCTTCTGCGAACATCGTTCCTTCACTGATGCGATCGTTCCAGATCAGGGCAATGCAGGAATCGGGTTTAGCAATACGACGGAATTCGATGCGTGCTTTCTCCAGGTCAAACCAATGGAATGACTGGGCCGCAGTTACCAGATCGATCGACCTCGATGGTAAGTTGGTCGCTTCAGCAGAACCGTCATGGCTGTGAAATCCTGGAAAGCCTGTGAACGCTTCTTCAGCCGCAATTCTCATTTCCGCGTTCGGTTCTACCGCATGTACGGTATTGCCGAGTTTCAGGAAGATTCCAGTCAGGATTCCAGTGCCGGATCCGATGTCGGCGATAACTGAACGACTTGAGAGACCGCAATGATTCTTCATGTAGTCCAGCATCTCTGTAGGATAGGTCGGACGATAGCGACGGTAGGTATCGACTCTTGAAGAGAATCTGGATTTAGGATCATTCGATTTCATTTCAACGATGATTTATCAGGAAACCAGAGACACCTTGAATTTATTCTGCACGGCCCCTAAGCCATTTATGGAATCTCTATCGAACTCTGAATTATGAAAATCGAAAATCCAGCATCGAATATGCAATATTCAAGAGAGGCAAAGCCTCGTTAGAAAACTTGTCGCCTCCAATAGCGTGACCAGTAAAGGATGAGGTCCTGTTGGTCGGTGTTGTAGGCTTTTTTTAGAGCCATTGACTGTGGGTAACCTTCTTTGAGAAGACCGATGAGTTCGATGAACGATTTACTATTGTGGGCAACCAGGTAGCGTACCAGGCTTTGGGCCAGATCATACTCCCGACTGCTGAGGTCACGCGCCCTAAAGATAGATCCCATGTCTCTTCTGGACAATAGGGCATTCCGGACTTCGTTAATATAATCCCGATTGGCACTTGAAAGAGGAACCAGAGTTGCGGCCATGAACTCGGCCAGGCCTTCATTCACCCAGAGGGGTATCGACCAGTTGCTGATGTAGCGGTTCATGAATGCGTGAGTGCCTTCGTGTACCAGTACTTCGTAAAACCGCTGAATGGCCTGATTCCTGTCCATCCAGGGCTTAACGGTTCGGTTCATAACAATGTAGGAAAAGATCCCTTTTCGCGAATGATAGCCACTTGCGCGGGTGATTCCGGCATCTCGATTTCCGCTGTTGTCGATTGTCCTTGTGAACTGTTTGAAGTGTTCGGTTTCCCAGAAGATGTAGATCGGGCATTTGCCGATCCATATCGTCTCGTTTTTCGACAGACTGAATTGGCTGCTGAGCTTGTTATACATGTCTTCGCAGACATTCCTCAGTGCTTGATCATTAGAACGGTTCCATGCGCTGAACAGAAGGAAGTGAGGGGTTTCCACCAGATGCATCGTCGGAACGATTTCGTTGCGTGTCCTTTCAGCCCAGGCCATGGCCTGGGAACGATTCAAAAGGATTTCTGCAGCGGTGGGTTTTCGAAATTTCTGAACTTGATTCCGGTTGCCTAGCGTGCGACCCGGATCGGTCGATCGGGTTTGTCCCGGAAGAATCTGGCAGCAGATTACAGTAGCGACAATACAGCTGAAGACGATTCGGTGGATCATGGTGGGCAAGTCAGGAAATGAAACGCCTGATGTCTAGGATCTTCCCTGATTAAGCAGGACCCAGGTGCCGGATTTACCCCCTACAATAATATCCATTTTTCCATCCTTGTTCATATCTCTGGTTCTGATCTGCAGTCCGATGCCGATTCCGCCTCCTTCATCTATGAGGTATCGTTTATAATTTTGTTTCATTGAATCCCATTTATAATAATAGAGGCAGGAGGGATCTTTTCCTCCGGGGTCTTTTCCGGAATGGGCACGAACGCGTCCAGATCGGATTCCAGAAGACAATGAGCTTGGGAGTAACTGTCGTCGATAAGGTGCTCCTTCCACTGTGTTTTGCCCTCGGCAGAGGGTTCGAGTTGTTCTCTCCAATACAAGCCGAAATCATGTCCCTTTCCCCAGATGACATCATTGCGTCCATCTTGATTCAAATCTTTCACGATCATCGGGCAACTCGCTCCACCCAGGGTCCAGTCCGCATGGAATTTCCATTTATTCTGAAGTGGATTGCCGTGAGGCCGTTCCCACCACCCCATGCCGGACAGGATGTCCGGGCGATTGTCCCCATTGATGTCTCCAAATCCCATTCCATGGTCATTGCCTTCGGAGTTTAACTGATGAAGTCTCAGGCTATATGTTTTTGAATCCCCGCTGGCGTTGAACTGATAGACATTCAAAGGCGAATTCTTTTTCCATCGATTGACGACCAACTCAGGTGTCCCGTCTCCATCGATGTCTTGGAAAAAATTCACCTCATTCTGCCCGTGAGTTTTTTTCAGTAAATGGGCTTTCCACAGTAGGCCGATCATCAGTGAATCGCCTTTTGGGTTTTCGTACCACCACACCCCTTGATCATGAAAGGAACTGGAGACCACATCCGGCCATCCGTCCTGATTTACATCCAGAATCAGGTCACCATTGGAATGCAGATAATCGGAGAACTCCTCCACATGACGAAGAATTCTGGGAAGGTATTCCGGTCCGGCATACCAATGACGCCCGGCCACGACATCCAAGTGCCCGTCGCGGTTGACGTCGGTGACGGCACAGCCTTCATTGGCGCTGATCGTGAGCAGGATTTTTTTGAATTGAATCGGTTGTTGAGGCTCATTTGAATCTGCCGAAGACCGGCTGGAATGAGATCCCAACGAAATCAGAGCCAGCAGGACGAATGGCAGACGAGTTGGTCGAAAACTGTCTATTGAGAAAAAATTCGAAAGTCTTTTCATGGGACATATCATCGAGAATTTCAGTGACCCTGCAAGCACAGTCTTTGGATTCCCAAACGGGGGGATATGCCCTCCTCGTGCCTTGCATACGACAAAACGACGCTCCCGCCCAATGGTGGA
>LWDU01039502.1_pt1 | contig 14941 bp, 17 predicted proteins | sample 727161 | NCBI WGS metagenome assembly LWDU01 (sample SAMN04566230, study PRJNA314399) | hydrothermal vent metagenome | isolation source: deep sea hydrothermal plume seawater | place: Mexico: Gulf of California, Guaymas Basin | collected 2004-07-11 | reverse complement strand
CAGGCGCCGGCGGCTTCGTTGCAGACACCAGCGTTACATTGGTCGACGCTGGCTGAACAGTCGGTGGCGCTACCCCCACCGCACACACCAGCCGTGCACGTCTCGCCTGAGTTGCAGAAGAGGCCGTCGTCGCAGACACTCCCTAGCACTTCGAGCTCACAGGTAGCCGAGCAGCAATCGCCCGATACGGTGTTGTTGTCATCGCAAGCTTCACCCGCCTCGAGTGCTCCGTTACCACACACCGTCAGCAATTGTGCGACGGCGAGATCGACTCGCGTGCGGGGGAACGACAGACCGCTGCTTGAATTTGTCACCATCGGAGCACCGATCTTGAGGGAACTCAGAATCTGATCAGGGGTCAAGCTCGGGTCCGCCTCCAACAGCAGTGCTGCTTGGCCGGCGGCATAAGGACTCGAAATCGATGTGCCACCAACGCTGATCGTCCCACCTCCAATGGTTGGAACCGTTGCCTGAAAGTGAGGCGCCAGAATGTCGAGGAGCGAACCGCTATTGGAATTGCAGACGAGGGAGTCCGCGAGCGCGGGTTCATCGGTGCAGATGATCGTCGAACAGGTCGCTCCACACCAACTCACGGAGGAAAACGATGTGTCGTAGACGCCACCCACCGAGATGGCTTCGGGGACACAGGCCGGAAATGAGATGCCGTTGTCGAAGCCGCTATTTCCAGAAGCAACGAATACCGACACCCCGAGGTTCTTGAGCTGCGCGATGCCGTCGGCTGTATTGCTTCCAGTGCACGGCGACGCTGACGCGTCGTCGTACGCGCCGAGATCGCCCAGGCTCAGATTGACGACCTTGATGCCGAGGGCCAAACGGTTATCGATTACCCAATCGAGCCCATCAGCCACGTCGGAAAAGTTGCCTGTGCCTGTTGCACTGAGAACTTTGATTGCCACGATCGATGCATCAGGGGCAATGCCCTGATTTGTGATCGAATTCGAAACGATGACCCCAGCGCTCTGAGTACCGTGTCCGTCATCATCTTCGGCCGCGGCCGGGCCGATTTGCTCATCGCTTCCATCGGGACAGCAACCAAGAGGTCCGGGCAGATTATTGCAGAAACAAGCCTCAGCAATCAGATTCGCGGACACATCGGGATGGTCGGTGTCGATTCCCGTATCGAGAACTGCCACTGTCACTCCGCTACCCGTCACCCCAAGAGATTGAACATGGGTCGCGCCCACGAGGGCCGCGCCTTGGGTGAGGGATGTGTACGCAATTCGATCGATGTCGATCGATACCACTTCGGGGTCGCTCATCAGTGCTTGGATCGCCTCAGCATCCGCCCAACCACTAAAGCCGCTGATCCACCGGTATTGATGTCCAACTGAGAAACGTCCGCGATTCATCCGACTGAATACCGCGCGTCGTTTGTTGCTAATGAGTTTGGGCCGCCCCGCCCGCTTAGTCTCGGGGGCGGATTTTCGCAATACAACGGAAATGCGGATTCCTTCTTTGGGAATCGGCCGATCGAGCACTTTGAGCAGACTCTGGGATCTTGGATCGGCCTCGGCTGAGCTTGGTAGCAGTGCGAAACACAACGCAACAATTAATCCCAAGCCCAGCAAGACGCTATGGCAGAAATTTGTTGGCCTTGTTCGCATCGATTTTACCGAAGTCCGATCCTATTAATGCGGAGGTCTCAGCAAGTGGAGGCCTTACAATCCTTGTCACGTTTCTCAATCGAACATTCTTCGTAGGATTCGAGAAGCCCGAACCACTTCTCTGATCTGTTCGTGGGTGAGGACTTGCGTGGAAGTTGCTTGCGAGCATCCACTTCGAAATCCTGTTGTGACATGTAGTTTTTCATCGTTGTGTGAAACGTATGTGAATACGCCACTTTTTGGCGGCGCTTGCTTCGTTGTAGGGGGCCAAGTTCGCTATTGGCATTCGGGCCTCGACCCCAGGGACTTGAGCGATTCAACCCGCGCAAATTGCCAGGTCCGATTTCGATCGCGAAGGTTGGACACGCGTAGCCGAGCCAGCCGCATAGCGTGAGCCGGCTCACGCGGTCGGGCTGGCTTCATCGGGATATCCGGATGTGCATTTAGAAGGACACCCGCAGGGACTGTTCCGCGGCCGTTACTGGAGGTCGTATGCGAAGTGCAACGAATGTGTCATTTCGGTTGCTCAACGCGCGTAGCTTTGACGGCGACAACGGCGCAGCGGGCGCCATGGTACCGACCAGCCGACGATTGACCTCTTCCGCTTCGGCTACGCGTGCTGACTCCCGGAAACTTCAGAAGGTGTTCACAAGCGGGTGTTACAACCTTCCCTCAACGACGCCACCACTTGGCAGGCAGTACCGGAGGGAAGGAACTCTACATAGACAAGTGGCTTGGTGAATAGAAAAGTGTCAATAATTTTGTCATGACGCATTTTGGCTTCCCCGACGTTCCAATCGTGGTGCTTTCGAAGATTCGTAGATTGACACGAAAGAATCGACTCCCCGCGCACGTCGAAAAGGCTTCGCCTCTAAGGCCGAGGCAGACGTTCGCAGAGACTCGAGCTTAAGTGGGGCGAGAGTCGTCGGGAAACAAAAATGTGTGATTAAGACCCAAGGTCCGACACGGTAGTTGGATGTGCCTAATTTTGAAGGAGACAAGAAATGTTCATTGAATGTAGCTGGTTGAGGTTTTCTCGTAGTGGATTGATCGCGGCGGCTATCGTTATTTTGGGTCTGAACTCGACATCCGCCAATGCCGTCAACCGAATTGACTTTGACCCCGCTTCGCAATCCTTGGCGGTCGGCTCGGAACTCACGCTCAACATCATTATGAACTTCGATGAAGTGACCGTTGGCGGCGGTCTCGAAGTAACATACAGCTCTGGTCTTACGTTCCAATCCTTCGACTTCGATCCGACCTTCACGGCAAACTTCGCATTGTCGGGGCCGGATCCCGGATCTACTGCCGAGGCTCTTGATATTTCCTTCGGCTGGCTGATCTTTACGGGGATCGGTGGGGAGACGGGTACGCATACCGTGGGCCAATTGGTATTTCAGGCGAACGGCCCGGGCCTGGTGCAGATTGTCATGGCAGAGGAGAGCAATGGGAACGCAGGCGCGTACTACGGCCCCGCGAATTTGAACTCGCCGATGAATGTGGAGTTCGGCAGCGCGACCATCAACGTCGTGCCGATTCCGATTCCCGAACCCCAGACCGGCATCCTACTTGGACTGGGACTTCTCGGTCTGTCATGGGCAGGAGGGATGGGGGCCGAACGAAAAGAAGCGGTATAACTGGAACAGGGAACTCGATTGACCGCCAACCTACTGCCCTCTTTAGAGCGCTCGGAGAACGAGACGGGAGAACGCGCACTGCGAGGCATGTGGCAAGCCCAACGAAACGAATCCAGTCTCAAGGTTAGGGTTTTGGCTTGGCCATTAAGCTGCTTTTTCCTGCTCCCAGACAACCCCCGCCGCGAAAGCGACGGGGGTTGTCTGATTGAGCGCACAGTGTGGCCGCTCTTCGTTTCCTTTAGCATCCGAATGTCCAGCGTCTCGGCAAGCTTGCCGAATGTTCCCGACTGCTTCTGCAGCCTTCAAGATTCCGATGATTTGCTCCTCTGAGAAGCGTGCTCGCTTCATCCGTGTCTCCTGTCGCCTTCGAAAAGGCTAACTCAGAGGCTGATACCAGGATGGAGGGGCCGGCCAGTCCGTCTACTTCGTCGTCGATGTCCTGGTCGATCGACCAGGACATCATTCTGGCGCTTTGCGATGTCGATGCCTACCCAGGCGGTCGGTTGCGTGTTAGAAAGGATCGAAGTCATGGCTGGTCCTCCGGAGTGGGGGTTGAATGCACACTTCGATCCTACGAAAGTGCGATCAGTCATGGCTACTTCGTGATGTACTACGGTCTCGAGTTCGTAGAGAAGAAGGTCCAAGAATGGATCGAAGATCGACACATCAATGCTCGCTTCATCGATCCCGGCAGTCCTTGGCAGAACCGGACATAACGAATCGTTCAACGGCGTCTTTCGAGACGGATGTTTGAATCGCTGGCTCTTCGAGTCGGTTCGAGAATCTCGCGAAGCAACGGAGCATTGGCTTTACGAATATGAACAATGGGAACAACAGCAAAAGGAAGCAGCTTGAGGGTCAAGCGAAATCCCTAACTAAACGGCTGGTACCGTTTTCTTGGGCTTGCCAGTCGGTCTGTATCATGAGCCGGGAAAGCGCCTTCCGTTTTAGCTCAATCAGCTTCTGCCGCGAGGATGTAGCCGCGGCCGCGAATCGTCCGAATCCGATTCACCCAATCAATGCTGTTCATCTTGCGACGCAGGTTCCCCAAGTGGACACAGATAAGATTGTTGGATGTCTCAAGTCCTTCGCCCCACACATGGCGACTAAGCTGGTTTGACGAAATCAGTCGGTTCTGATTTTCAAGGAACAACCGTAGAATCAGAGTTTCCGTCTGGGTGAGAATCACACGTCTCCCACCCAGACTGGCTTCCAGGGTTTTGTCGGATACGGAGAGAGCGCTGTCTCTCTCTTGCACCCTCAGATTGCCCCCATTGGCTCGCCGGCACAGAGCATCAGCTCTGGCGACGAGCTCCGAAACCGAGAACACAGGTCCCATACAATCGTCGGCGCCGGCTTGGAGGGCCGTGACCCGGACACTTGCGCTGTTTTCCGAGACCAGGTTGAGAATTGGAGTCGTAATGCCCATCATCCGTATGTCGCGCACAATTTCAACTTCATGATTGACGATCAGGCAGTCGTAATCGGATGCGTCGCGGTCGCCGGTGAAGCTGTCGACAATATTCAGCACATGGGTGAGAGCAAATTTACTCGGCCATTGCGCGCTCATCACGAGGTCTCTAGTTGGGGTGTTCAAGGTACTGAATAGAATTTCACGTGTCTGACGATACTTCATTTCGTTTAAATTCCTTTTCTCACAGTAGGCAACTAACGACATACCCCTCAGATGTCGCATCCTATTAGGTGACGTGCAGGCCGACACTCACAATGCGTATGGTGCATTCAACCGAGAGACGTCAGAACTGCGAATCACAGGACAAGCGCCCCGCTTGCCTCTGCATAATGCAAGGTTAAGGCCAATATTAAGCTGGATTAAGCTGGGATTGAGAGCGTATGAAGGCGGACATGAACCCCCTGAATGGTTCAGCAGCGACCAGTGTTGGTTCAGGCAGCGGCAACTCGAATCGAAGCCGGTGGGGATGCCTACGCTATTGCCGATCAGTGCGAGCGTGATCATGAGCGTGCCTTCCATTGGGGCGGGGGCAGTTGGGTGCGCGGGAATTGCCCACTGGTTATGAAGCCCCATATTCACACAAACTGGTGGGCTAGTGGTAGTTTTTTGCCACAATTTTGCAATTATTGAATGGTATGAAGTGATTGTAAGCGTGGGGAATCGGCCCTGCGGGGGCTCCGTGGAAAGCATTTTGCTCAGCGGTCACCAACTCGGCGGCTGCCTCACGCGGCACGATTCGGCGTCAACGTACTGATGCGTACCGGGCCTGCCCCGCGAAACTCACGCCGCCGTTGGACTACCTTGCACAAACACGGAGGAGGGGAGGCGAATGCAACTCTGCCGCGGACGAAACGTTCGCTCTCGAGTTCGATCAGTCGTTTTTCTTTCGTGAACGGTCGCGGTATCGCGCGATTCTAGCTCGCCGATCGCCGCCTTCATTGCTGATCAACAGGTCGAACGCGCCGCTTTTTCGCTGGCGGACCGTGATGCCTTCGGCGTGCCGATGACGGCCACTCTTCAGGTTCTCGACTGCGACGATCTTCCCACGCGGCGTGACTTCGATCAGCGCATGCTCGCGCGCTGAAATGATCAGATAGGTTCCGGTTGCAGGGTGGCGAGCGATTCCAGACGGGTGGAACTGCTTCTGGGGGAGATGCCGCTTGATTTCGTCTTCGGAAATCCAAATCAAGTCGCGCTCGGAGAGTCTGCGGTTCTCGATCGACCATCGAAAGATCGCGACTCCGTCTTTCAGTCGCGAACCGTGAGTCGTCTTGCACGCAAGCAGTAGCGTTCGTTCGAGTGGTTCGTACTCGAGCCCTTCCACTTCACAAACATCTCCTACGCCGGTGTCGTAAGTCGCATACTCGACCGCCTCGTCCTGGTCGCCCTCCACAGCCTCGTAGAGTGTGCCTCTGCTCGTCACCAGGAATATTGATTCCTCGGCGATGGCAATCCCCTCGAAGTCCGCCTTAATTCCACTAGGCCCTAGACGAAAGCTCTTAACGATCTCGCCCTCGTCAATATCGATCTCATAAATAATCGCCTGCTCGTCGTTGTGCGCGAGTATTCGGCCGTCGGGCGTTGCTGCGAGACCTGAAATCTCACTCAGTCGGTTTGGCAACTTCCATTCAACCTTGGGCGATTTACGCAGCTTGTAAAAGCTAAGTGACGCTTCACCTAGGGGCGAGAATTGAGTCGCAGCCGTTTGCGCCGTTTTCCCTTCGTCTGAACACGCTGCGATCGCGTGGACTCCCCAGAACGCGATGGCCACGACACTGCAGATCTTGAGTCTGGCCGTGTAGGGCGAATTTCTTCGGGCTTTGGTTGCGAGTTTCACTCGTCGTCTCTTGTGTTGGGCGTTGGCAATTCTCTCGACAGAACGGCTTCTGTGGAGCTTGGATCGTAGCTTGTGTTTCCGATCGTCTTCTGAGGGGCGCCTAATTCACCGAGCTGTTCGGGAGATCGCGAAAATGGAAAGCCATTCCCAATGAGCCGCTTCCATTGTTCCTTGACGTTTAGCATGCGACAGGCCGGCCACTCCAACGTCGAAATTCAGACGATGGAATCAGTGTAACCCGCCAGGAAGGCTTCGAACTCAGCATCTTCTTTGTCTTTAGTTTAAATGGATTCTGTGTTTTAGCGTATAGTAGATCGCAAGATGTCTACACGCATTCTCCCTCTTGTGTTGCTGATGATTTTCCTGGTGCCGGCCGCTCACGCCGATGTGTTGATCAACGTTGGGGGGCGAACGGTGAACGTTCACGTTCCCCCATCGTACGACGGCACGCCGATGCCGGTGGTGATGCTTCTGCACGGTTATACGAGCAATGGTTTCTTGCAGGAGAGCTATATGCAGTTCGAGCCCCTCGCCGATTCGGAGGGCTTTCTCTATCTGACCCCGGACGGAACCGTGAACTGCTTGAATGAGCAGTTCTGGAACGCGACCGACGCGTGCTGCAATTTTTGCGGAAGCGGTGTGGACGACGTGGCGTTCTTGGCGGCGGTGCTCAATGAGGTCGAAACGCAGTTGAGCGTCGACGCGAATCGGATCTACCTGATTGGCCACTCCAACGGTGGGTTCATGTCGTACCGGATGGCTTGCGAACTTTCGGATCGCATTGCGGCCATTGCCAGCCTCGCCGGGGCGACTTGGTCCGACCCGCTGGCCTGCACTCCTTCGGAGCCGATACACGTGTTACAAGTCCATGGGGATAGTGACGCTACGATTTTATATCCCGGTGGCAACATCCTCGGAGTGACATATCCCGGCGCGGTTGCCACGACACAGGCCTGGGCGACCTACAACGGTTGTTCACTTACCCCCGACACGTCGGCGGCCAACATCGATCTGGACTCCAGTTTGCTCGGCAATGAGAGCACGGTTGCGCGCTACGAGTCCGGTTGCTCGCCGGGCGGCTCCGCCGAGCTATGGACGATCGTTGGCGGTGGCCATGTGCCGTTTCTTTCCGGGAACTTCAGCGGAGAGATCGTTGACTATTTGCTGGCGCACCCGAAAGCGACACCGCAGGTCGCAGTCCCGGCTCTTGGTCAACACGTTTGGTTGGTGTTGGCGCTGCTTGCCGCCGCGAGCTGCTTGCTGGGTGGGTCGGTGCGATACAGGCGGGCAAGTTGATAGCGGCCCGGAGCGGGTGAGCATGCCTCCATCCGAGGCTTGGTTGTCCTATTGGATAGTATCGGTGATCCGGAAAATGCAGTTTGTTTTTCCTGTCCTCAGACGGAGGGTCACAAGAGCCACGCCAAAAGGTCAGCCGGATCCGGCCCCACGTTCATCAAGCCTCGCTCGAGGGGTGTGGTCTTCTGAAAAGAGGGCCGTCCATTTGCGGATTAGAAATCGAGTTGGAATCGCATCTGACCGATATTGGTGATGCCCTCTCCCTTTTTGTCGGAGAGCACGTAGTTGAGCATCCAGCGAAAGTTGGAGTAGAGGTGCCAATTGATACCGGCCGTGATATCACGCAGCTGCCCGCCCCGGACAACTCCGTCGTCGAGGTCCAGTAAGGAAAATCGGGCAGCGAGTTCCCAAGCCCCCCAGTGGCCCTTTTTGGGAATGAACTCATGGATAGGCTTGAGTCAATCGAAGGTTGCAGAGTCCTTATCAAACTCCCGATGCTCGCCGGTCAATGAGAGGGTGGCCATTCCGTACGCGCCCCCAAAAAAGGCTTCGCCTCCAGCCCTTTGATTCACGACCGAGCCGATGAACTCGGTCTGGATCGAAACCCGCCCCGCGACAACGGCGAGTTCGAATCCAAACAGGTCCTGGCCCCGGGTTGGGAGTTCCTTTGTGTTGATCACCCTCCTTGCGAGGGCGGCCTCCGGACGAGCGCGATATCGAAATGTTTCCGCGCCTGAACGAAACTGGTGTATGTACGAGGCACCGAGGTGAACGAGATACTCGCCCTTGTTTCGGTAGAGTGGCAGCCCGGTCACCCGAGCTCCGATGTCGTAGGCGTCGTCGGAGCTGAAACCCTTACCGGAGTCATTTGTTTCCCCCCGTAGCGCCGCGACCCTCCATGTTATGCGTCCGTCCAGGGGCGCGTTCGAGAATTGGAACCCCGTCCCGCGTTTGGACACGAGCGCGTTAGGGAGTGCTCGTTCCATGAAGGTCGTGTATTGCGAGCCGGTCCTTCCGATCGAGCCGTGTCAGCGTCGTAGTCGATCAATGTCCAATCGTTTTGGATGTGACCTGCGATCTTGAGCTTGTGCAGACCATCCCCCCGCTCGAATCGAAGGCCGTTCTTCCATTTGAATGTCCAGTCAGATTTGAGTTCTTCCCGGTGTCGCGATAGAAGTAGGCGATAGCTGTCATCGCTTAGCTTTCCTTCGCGATTCAAGGTTTGCAGGAGATCCTCGGTGACGGTCAGCGAACCCGAGTCGGTCTTTTGCCGCCGCTCTTTGCTTCGGCCCCCAGTCCGTTGAGCCCGATCAGAAGGGCAAGCCCAGCAGCGAAAAACAAAGTCGAGCGGGCCGTCAAAGTACGGGCTCGTTGCGAAAATTGAGTGCGAGCACCTGACCGTTGATGAGTCGACAATCGCGAGGAATCGCGATGTGGACAGGCATGCCGTGAATCGCCAGCCCCATCATTTGAGTCAGCTGCTTGGGAGCCGTCTCAACACGCGCTCCGCGGTTTCGCACGCGACCCGGCGCTTGACAATGACTCGTCGACGCATTCAGCAGATAGACGGCGACCCCAGTCTTGATTCTTGATGGATCGATCGTTGGCGACACGTACGCGACGATCTCCTCCGCAAATGGGGGCATGATGGATGCGACCGAAGCGCCCTCTGCGATGGAGGCACCGACTCCCTTGACTTCCGCAACGATCCCAGACGAACTCGCGGTGACGACGAGGGCGCCCTGCTTCCGGATGAGCCCTATTTTTCGATATTGAAGGACAGCAATCTGTTTCTCGAAGTGGGCCTTGGACAACCGATCAACCGCGGATCCGTTTGAGGATTCACCTCTCGATATCGCCATTAGGCGGAGTTGGTCCTCACTTTGCTGCGCGCTTCTTAGCTTCGATTCGTTGATCACCAAGTCGAGTTCGAGATCGATCCGCTGAATTTGTTGATTAATGAAATGGGAAGAAAGCTCGACGAGGGGTGCACCGATCTCGACACGGTCGCCTGGTTTGACAAAGACTTGAGTTGTGAAGGAGGACACGAGGGACGGATGATTCACGAGTCCAGCGACGGCAACCGCGTCTGCGCGAGTGGCGCCCGCAGAGAGCCCGATGACGTGCAAGCACAGCAGGGCACTTCCCGCGAAGACGAAAATGCCGAGGGGTCTCATTCCCAGAATGTCGAAGAATGCGTCGCTCGAACGAATGAGCCGAGCCTTGAGGGGGCGATTATTGAGGGCCATGTGGTCCAAACCTTTCACTATCTAGATTTCAGTATTCGGAGGTCGAATCCTGGAGCATTAGGCGAGTGTCTTGCGCACGGGCGTCGTTTCGGAGGCCTTCGAGCAAGGGCGTTCGGTCGGCGGCTCTAAAAAATTTAACTTGGTACATCTGTTCGGCGAAACGCCCTGAATCGATGTCGACTGTGCTGAGCAACACGCTTCGACGACAGAATTCGTCGAGTAGTCCTTGGATCGTGGAGTCGACTTCAGGGGAGGGCTCAACGTTGAATCGCAGGACGCCGTCGAATCGCGTTCGAGATCCGAAAGGACCCGCCGACAAGTAGAGTGCGACGCCGCATAGCATCGCCGTACCGAGTAGACCCACCATCCAGGCGCCAACCCCCGTAGTGACGCCGAGTGCGGCCGCTCCCATGACGAAGACCAAGTCCCGAGACGTCTTGAGATCTGTGCGGAAGCGGATCATCGACAAGACACCGAAGAGACCGATGCCCGCGACGAGCGAGTGACTCATCGCCAGGACGAGTACCGATGCTGCGATACAGACGAGAACGAGCGTATGACTAAAGCCGCGCGAATAACTGAGTCCGACGTAGGTGCGCTCGTAGACCCAAGCAAGAGCCTGGCTAAAGACGAATGCGGCGAGAAGCGAAGAGAATGGCGCCATCCAAGTACCGGTGGCGCTGGCATCCGCAATCCAGATTCCAAAAGTTTCCAAGTTCATCCGAGCGCTCCCAGGGAGCGTGCGCTGCTGACGTCGCGCCCTTGTATCCAATGGCTGATGCAAGTTCCGATCGAGTATTTCGAGAAGCTTGTTTGTTCGAGCTGATTCCGGTGTATCACGTCCGTCATCCAGTGGGGGACCTTCGCGGCCTCGCACTTGAGCTCGAGCACAATTGGATGTGTGGGCAGGTTCAGGCGCCAGAAATCATCGAAGTGATGCCAGTTTCGATCGTCGGGGAAGAGGTCCCAGGTTGAGGCTGGATTGACTCGAATATTTCGATCAAACGTGACTCGTGCGTAAGGGTCGACGCGGGATTCGTATGCTTCGCGCAGATAGCGGACGCTGAGCTTGGGAAGTGCGCCCGAGGTCGCGACGAGATAGGCAAATTCCCGCAGTGCTGAGTCGCCCTGGCCGTCCATCGCATCCGATTGCAATCGGCCTCGTACCGCGTCCGGCACATTCTTACGCTCCACGACCGCCCGCCGTTTCTCGATGACGTCCGAGCGCCGACGTTTGACTTCGAGCGTCGCAAGAGAGTCTGCGGAATACGTGCGGACGCGTAGCTTCACGCGGTCGGGATCGCCCCGCTCTTTCGCGTTGTGGAATGCAAGACCGGGGGTATCGAGGTAGAGCGAGTTGATCGTGTAGCCGTTGCTGCCTGCACGACGTCCGGCGCTGCTGTGGAGATCAGGTGTGCAGACGGCGCTGATTTCGTCGCGAACTCGGTCAGCAACAGTCTCGTCAATCAGAAATTTGAGTTCGAGACGCTCGAACTTAAGCTGAGTCGCGGTCATTTTGAGCACTCGATGTCCGGTGAGGTAATTTCCCTATATTGATGACCGTGCCTGCCAAAGGAGTAGTCGAGGGGTTGGCAACAGCCGAAATCGAATCGTTTTAGACACATGGTATTTAACACACGCATTATCGTACCAGCAATCCGGTTTGCGTTCGTGGTCGCCGAGGTGGGAGATTCTCTCTGCGTTTAACGAATGGGAATATATTCCCAATTGATGAAATATGCAAGACAAATCGATCACGTTTTTATGCCGCTGGTGCTAGGGATAATCCGTTCTCCCAACGGTAACTTCGGCGTTCTTCTGAAGCGGTTTTGTCGAACTCCATGGCGTCGACCTCCCCGCCGTCCCGCAACATCGTTCGGTTGAGATTCGCGCCCGCGGGGCCTCGCGCGTCTCGTCGGCCTCATGCCCCCACAGGCCAATTGATTCGCGGGCTCCGGCGTGTTCGTCGCGTCGGACAGACCGTCGACCATGGGCCGCGCCACATCATTCACCAGCCCCTCAGGAATCTCCTCGGCGATGCACTCCGGCACGGGCCCCGAGGGAAGTCTGGTGGGTTGGTCGGAGTCCTTGCTCTGCGCTGGAGACACAGCGAAGACCAGAGCGGCTGCGATCAGTCACGGCGTCCGCGCTCCGATCAGATGGTCCCAACGATCGCGGATATTGAGAAACACACAGCGAACGTAAGCGAATGAACATCGACGTTTGCAAGACATCGACGAGGTCGTGTGCACGGCTTCAGATTGTCTTCATTCGGGCGCAAGAGGGTCCCGGCCGAGGATCGCGTCGGCTGCGCGCTCGGCAATCATCATCACCGGTGCGTAGATGTTCGCGTTGGTGATGGTGGGCATGACTGAGGCGTCGACGATACGCAGGCCCTCGACTCCGTGAACTCGGAATGAATCGGGATCGACTACCGAAAGCGAGTCGATGCCCATACGACAGGTACAGGAGGGATGAAGCGCAGTCTCGCCCTCACGCGCCACCCAGCCGAGAACATCTTTTTCGCTCACCACCTCTGGACCCGGCGACAATTCACCGAGATCGAACTCGTGAAATGCAGGCTGTCGAAAGAGTCTTCGGGCGCACGCGATGGCTTCGACCCATTCGCGCTGATCCTGCTCGGTCGAGAGATAGTTGAAGCGGAGTCGCGGTGCTTGCCGGGGATCCGCCGAGCGGATGCGAAGCGTGCCGCGGGCGTCTGACAGCATGGGCCCGATGTGCATCTGGTAGCCGTGGCCGCGGGTCGCCGTGGTTCCGTCGTAGCGAATCGCTAGCGGCAAGAAGTGGATCATGAGATTCGGATAGTCGACCTCGTCGTTGCCACGCACGAAGCCGCCCGCCTCGAAGTGATTCGTCATGCCCGGCCCTGTGCCCGCGAGCCACTGGAGTCCGATCCAAGGACGCCGGTGCCAGCGCAAGCTCGGCGCCATCGAGACGGGTTTCGCGCAGCGATGCTGCACATAGACTTCAAGATGATCCTGCAGGTTCTCTCCCACGCCGGGGAGATCGTGAACGACGTCGATGTCGAACTCGCGCAGGAGTGGGCGGGGCCCAACGCCAGAGCATTGCAGCAGCTGTGGCGAATTGATCGCGCCGCCAGAGCAGATCACTTCACCGGCATAGACGCGATGCGTGCGACCTCGCTGGGTATACTCGACGCCCACCGCGCGCTGTCCTTCGAAGAGGATACGTGTGACAAAGGCCCGACATTGCACTTCCAGATTCTTGCGCTGGGCGACCGGATGGAGATAGGCGCGAGACGCACTCCAGCGTCGACCTCCGCGCACGTTTCGATCGAAGCGCCCGAAGCCTTCTTGTATCGGGCCGTTGACGTCTTCGGTCATTGCGTATCCGCATTGCCGCGCGGCCTCGAAAAACGCATCGAATAGTGGACCCTCGCCACGGCCACGCTCGACGACGAGCGGCCCCTCACGTCCGCGGAAGGAATCGTCGCCGTCGTCGCAGGATTCCATCCGCTTGAAGTAGGGAAGGCAATGGGCATAGCTCCAACGCTCGAGTCCGGGCTGCTCGGCCCATCCGTCATAGTCGCGCGCATTGCCGCGCTGAAAGATCATCCCGTTGATGCTGCTCGATCCGCCTAACAGCTTTCCGCGAGCGTGGGCGATCCGGCGCCCGGCCATCTGGGGTTCCGGTTCGCTGCGATAAATCCAGTCGTAGAAGCGATTGCCGAGCGGGAGCGAAAACGCTGCGGGCATATGGATCAAGACATCCCACCACGCGTCGGGACGTCCTGCCTCGAGGACCAGAACTCTGCGGGCCGGGTCCGCGCTGATCCGGTTGGCGAGCACACAGCCTGACGACCCTCCGCCAACGATCACGAAGTCGAATTGGCGGTTACTCACGGTCCGACTACCATCTCAACGACGCGTCATGTCGCGCAATGCCCGAAACACACTCGAGCTGGGCTCGGGCTCGATCGGTTGCAGACGCAACAAGGCTGAAAGCCACAGCCCATCGGCGGCAAGACGCACGATCTTTGCCGTCGTTGGATCGATCCCGTCCGATTCGAGTTTCGCGTGCCAGCGAACAAAGTGCTCCCTGACTTTTTCGAGATGAGCGGAGTCCCGCCCCAGCGTGGACAGGATTCCCGCCATCAGCTGGGCCGAATTGTCGGCCGGCTTGCCCTCTTCGGTGACCGTCGAAGAGAGGTAGGCGCGAGTCCAGGCACCCGGTCGTTCCGGATCCGCCGCTGATAGAGCGACGAGTTCCTCGTCGAAGCGCGCGAGCATCCGGTCGCAAAGGCTTCCGACCAGGGCCTCTTTGTTCGGAAAGTGGTAGAGCAAGCCGCCCTTGCTGATCCCGGCGTCTGCGGCGACCGCATCGAGGACGAGCCCCGCAGGCCCGCTCGCGAGTAGTCGGGCCTCGGCGGCGTTTAGGATCTGTGCCCGCGCGTTCTGCTCCATTCATTCGCCCCTAAAGCGTTTTATCGAGATCGGGCTTTTTTTATCTTTACACCGTCCGGACGGTATAGTAGAACAGCGTGTATGTCACGCGTCCGCGTCGCGGGCGGCTGAACTCCAATGACTTTCCAACCCGCGAACCCCCGCCAAAGGTTGATCGAGTTGACTGACTTCCCCAAAACTGCAGACGTCGTGATCGTGGGAGTCGGAGGCATCGTCGGTGCCTCGCTCGCTCATTTCCTGCGAGAACTCGGCGTGCGTAATATCGTGGGTCTCGAGAAGGCGGGCAGCATCCCCTCGGACATCTCCTCGACGTCGCACGCGTCGGATTTCATCTTCAATACGGCCCACGACAAACTCAGCAACTGGACCACGGCCTAT